>Ga0310786_10002524_pt1 | contig 27852 bp, 62 predicted proteins | sample AusTroGonzalo_MG_FD_203881 | JGI IMG/M metagenome (GOLD analysis project Ga0310786, IMG submission 203881) | Bovine rumen microbial communities from tropical cattle in Woodstock, Queensland, Australia - Gonzalo_03 (v2) (version 2) | ecosystem: Host-associated > Mammals > Digestive system >...
TTGATGATTATAATATAGTAAATTCCGAATATCTCGTAAACCTTTTTCATTATTGATTTTTCTTCGGCGTACCCTCGAGATTATAATATAATACGGGTATGCCGGAATAAAAAATCATAATATATTCGAACATATTACATCCGGATTTTCTATATTATAGACATAATTAACCGGAGGTCAACCGTGAAGACTGTTATGAAAAAGAGCGAACTTGACAAGATTATCCGTAGGCACCAGCACTGGTTAAAACATGACTGTAAGGGTTGGGAAACTATGAGGGGAGACCTGTCCGGAGCCAACCTGATCAGGGTCAACCTGGCCGGGCTCGACCTGCAATGGGTCAATTTGTCCGGAGCCAATCTAACCGAGGCCAACCTGGCCGGAACCAACCTGTTCAATGCTAACCTGCGCTGGTCCACCCTGTCCGATGCCAACATGTCCGGTACCAACCTGCGCTGGTCCACCCTGTTCAATGCCAACATGTCCGGGGCAAACCTGCACGGAGCCAACCTAACCGGAACCGACTTGTCCGGGGCAGACCTGACCGGGGCAGACCTGCGCGGGGCAGACCTGACCGGGGCAGACCTGACACATGTGAAAATCTACACCGCCATATTCGATAAGAAGGACGAAATCCGCAAGGGAGTCGTCCTCACGAAACCGATGAAGGGATACAAGAAAACTGCCGAGGGGGTAGTCATTACCGCCGAAATTCCTGCAGGGGCAGTAGTCTATTCAATCAACGGGAAAAAATGCAGAACCAATATGGCCAAAATTCTCGATACGGCCGGACATAAGTTGCTACATTCGAATTATGACCGGGGCTTTACTTACAAACGTGGGCAGAAAATTATAATCCCCGATTTTGATGTCCGTTATAACGTAGAGTGCGGATCCGGATTCCATTTCTTCCGTACAAAAAAGGAGGCTAATAACTACTAGCCGACCGGGTTGAACTGGGTTTCCTACACAAAAATATTCAAATATTTTTGTTTATAAGAAATTCAAATGTTTCTATTTTTATAATATAACAACGGAGGTCAATCATGGATACCAAAATCAAAGTCATCATCGTCACCGTGGTCGTTCTGTTCCTCATCGGGGCGTTCACCACCAACAGCAACGTGACCGGTTCCTTCTGCGGTTCCGTAAATTCCATCGTGGCCCTCGCCACCGGGATCGTGTCCAACATCGCACACGGCTGTACCTGGATCGTCGGTAACATCGGGAACCTCGTGGGATAGTCGATGTCCGATTACGGCTACGACATGTGGCTCGCCGAGTTCGCCCGCAGGCTCGACTCGTTGAACTACCGTCTCAACGACAAGAGCATGTCGCTCGGACTGGACTGTGTCGCTTACTTCAGGGGGCAAGTCCAGGCGTCACCCGCCCGTCCTGAACTGCTGGAAGGGCATCGAAAAGCTGTGGAGTTTCAAAATCCCGAAGGGTTCGAGAATCGCCCGTATCTTCGATAACTGCCGTATCCTTTTCGTGCATAACGACGACGAATACGGGAACGGCCACGAGGAAGAACTCGTGATCGCGTACGAAGACGAGAACGTCGTCAATGAATTCAAGAACCACGTGGAATTTCTCAAGTAAACCTACAAAGGAGACAATCATGTTCCGAATCATTTCCAAGAAAGTCATGGCGCGTATGAAGTTCGTTACCGGAATCGAGACCGTGAAGCCGGTCGTACTGGGCACGAAGACCGATTTCACCCGTATCCCGAGAAAGAAGTAACGGGACCCGGGAGAAAAATATACCGATAAAGGTGTTTACCTTTTGTCGGTATTTTCCTATATTTTAAATATCAACGAGAGGTCACGATGTTTAAAATTCCGTCAAGATACCGGGAATACCGCCCCTACGAACCGTCCGACAAGCAGGCGAAGACAAAGAAATTCTCGGCCCCGATGCTCGTAATCGACGAGAACAACGAACTGGTCGTCAAGAAGGAGGCATAGGGATGTACAAGGGAACTATCGAATATACAACCGAGGACGCGGCCTGGGACGAAATCGAGGGCCTCAACGACTTCAGGGGACGCAACCTCCACAGGGAACACGATTCCGATATCGACAAGGTCAAGTACGAGAAAGTCGACAACGAAATCCGTTTCGAGTCGGACGACAAGAAAGCCCTGCAGTACGTGATGGAATTCGCTTCCGAGACCGAGGACAACGTAATATCGTGGACAAAGAACTGGAAATAGCGAGAAAGTTCCTCAAGGACTGGCTCGGAAGGATGGAGAGAAAGAAAGAGGTGAGCCTCGACAGGGCCACCCTCTACATCCTCGTGAAGAAATTCGTGGAAGAACTCGACAAGACGGGCTAGGGAACGACCCTGTTCCTGTCCCAGTCGTAGTACCTGGACTTCGAGTTCTTGCAGTCGAACATGGAACTCGCGGCGTCGAGAATCAAATCGTCAAGGATCAGGAACTGGTGGGGTACGTACAGGTATTCTTCCTGTTCCCGTTCCGATAACGATTCCACGTACTGTTCGAGACTGTACCTGTTGTTGCCCCCGTAACGTTTTTCGATAAGTGCGAGCTCCTCGTCCGTGAAATCGCCTTCGTCGAGCCAACCCCTCCAGGAATCGACCCTGTAAAGACCCTCGACCAGTTCGGGGACTTCACCTTCCTGTACAAGCAAGGTACGTAACTCGCGGTTTATGTGACCGCAGTTGTCTCGCGTACAGTCGAAGCTTGATTCGAACCCGGACAGGACAGTGTCGAGGTATTTCGCCAGTTCGGGGTTAGATTCGGGATTGACTACGATATTGTTCATGTCTTATTTATGGTGACGACCCGGGTCTCGTCCATAGCTACAGGTTCAGTTCGAAATCGAGTACGGACTCGAAGTTGTTAAGCTCGGTAGCGAGCTTACGTGCCTGTTCCGTCAACGATTCGATGATTTTTACGGGACTGTGCCTCTCGAACCAGTCCATAAGCTCGTCGTCTGTAGAGAAGTACACGTTCTTTTCCGTGACGGCAAAAGTTTTGCGTACGGTCAAGTTCACGTTGTATTTCGAATCCGCGTTGGAAGATGCGCCCTTCAGCTTGATCTGCAGGGAATACCCCATTATGTTCCTTGACCAGATAAGGCCCGTGTCGTAATTCAGGTAATCGCCCCCGTATTTGTCGTGGAGCTCGTTCAACAGGACGTTATTTATGGTATAGTCATAGTTCCACGTGGCGGTATTCACCGTATAACCGGCAACTTTTTTATACGAATACGATGTCCCGTATGCTCCGGTCGGGTTCGTACTGTCGATGGTTATGTAATCGTTCGGATTCAGGTTAGGTCCGGCGGTAGTAAGGTTGTTCGTAGCCATGTAATGCCTCGTTATAACTGTTCCAGGTCAAGTATATTGTTCATTTCCGTAAAGTTCATAAGTATTTTCCCGGCCGTAGGCGTAATGTCCTCGAATATTTTCCGGGGTGAACCCTTGTCCAGGAGCATGGTCCTGGCCTCGTCCAGGGTCAGGTACACGTGATATTCATAGTATGAAATCATGTCCGTACCTATAATACACGTAAATACCAGGGGTTTTAACTGTTTATTGCCCGGGGAACGAGAAGCTATTTCGAGATACAGCCTGATCCTGTAAGTATTGTCTATGGGCTTGACCCATACGAGCCTGCTCCGTCGATCTAGTTTGTACGGATTCGTATAAGTTAATTCGCTACTGTCAGGTTTTGAACTTGCATATAATTGCATATAAAATAACGATATATCGTGCAAAGTATCGTCAGGTGGAAATTGCTCTTTTTCCGTAAATGTTATCATAGCTGTTCTATCGTAAAAGTATTCTCGATGTTGTTCATGGCAAAAATCAACTGTCTCACTGATTCATCCATCGCTTCGAGAATTTGTCGGGGATTGTCCCTGTTGAACTTGTCCGTAATGGCCTTGATACTGTAGTCATGACATGTAGTAAAAATAGGTTTGGTACTGTGCCCAAACGTGAATTGCAATTTTATCGGAGTTTTGATTGAGTTACTTGTCTTGCAGGAAAGAGTGGAGTAATAGTCATCGCCGTACGTTTTTTTCCATGCGTAACAGAATGAATGTATTGTTAAGTCAGGCTTATACTTCGTACATATACGTTTGAAAAATTTCTGCCTTCTGCCTTCGCTTTTCGTACACGAATCATCCATAATGATGTCATCACAATCTTCGTACATTGACAAGTCTATATCGTCCATGGTTTAAACCCTTATGCAAAAGCTGTCGATTACGTCCTCGAGGGCCATGTTTTCGATTTTCTGACGTATGCACGAGAAATAGTCGTTCAGGTCTATGTTCCCGTAACAGGGCTTGTTATTTTCCCTGTAACAGATCTTGGCTGAAATATCCGTCTGGGCCAGTATGGTCCCGGCCATGATACAGGCGGAAATTATCGAGGCCATGGGTATGATCCTGCCCGTGCCCAGGTATTTCAGGAAATATTCCTCTATCTCTTCCTTGACCGGGTCATCGTTATTCGCCTGTACGGTAATGAAATAGTCGTTCCTGCCCGTACTGATTACGAGTTTCGCGTGACCCTCGATCATGTTCGAGAAGAACGCTTCCAGGTGAAGCTGCCCGGCATGTAGTTTTTCGAACTTCATGGCGCTATCCTCACAGGCTCGTTTCCAGGTCGATCATGTTGTCGATGTTGGTCTTGTTCATACAGGCCTTGTTCACGAACGTTTCGACCCGGTCGAACAAGGTCTTGAAATCGAGCTTGAGCATGGTCTCGACCCCGCGAATAGCGCTCGTCCTGAGAGCTATTCCCATGATATAAATCTCGAATGTACCGTTCACTACCCCGAACTTGAACGTGAACTTGTTCCTGAACGAATCATAGCTCTCGCTACTGTCGTAATACGGGCAGAAACTGTAACCACGTCCCGTGGCCAGGGGAGGAGTATCGGTATAGGTCATGTTCCATTCGCTGTACTCGAAGCAGTAATCGCCCCGGTCATTCGCGTAACACATGTTACTGTGGATACAGTCGTACCTGTCGACTACGTAATTCGAGGCGTAGAGGAACATACGTTCCATTACTGAAAGGTCATGTTCGTCGATTCTGTTCCTGGCCGGTTCGGGGCAAATATCGTTACTGTCGATATAGTCCACCACGTCCTGTTCCGACTTGAGCTCGTACTTGATTTCACGGAGCATGGACACGACAGTATCGACCACGTGTTTTCCCGAGTCTTCGACCGCGAATTCGGCCATGGCGAATATCTCGTCGAAATCGAAAGCTTTCAACTGTTCGGGGATAGGGGTATCGTCCCGGCCGAAATCCAGGGTACGTACCTGCCCGGGCCCGATTACGAAATTCAACTGGCAAGGACGGGTAAAGTCCGTACCGAATATCTGGTTCATCTTCACGGTAATGAGCCTGATGCCTTTCTTGCTGAGGACGTACACGTCCATGTCGTGAAGATTCAGGGATTTTACCTCGAGCAGGCACCGTCTGCCGAGCCTCTTCGCCAGGTAGAAACCAAAAGCGGCGTTATAGGCCAGGTTCACGATTCTCCACTTTTCGCCGGTGAGGTCGTTGCAACGATCCTTCTCGCGAAAGCCCTCGGGGGCCTTCTCGTCCTCTTCCCTGTAAAGTTCTATGGCCTTGTCCACTCCTGTCAGGACCAAGTCCTTGTCCAGGTCGAAAGTCTCGCACAGTCCTGAAAGCTGTTTCTCGAGTATGTCCGTAACGTGGTCCACGTCCTCGGGCCTGAAACCGCGTCTTTCGCCCCATGTATGGTCCATCGTTTCGCGACACTTGAAAAACCGGCTGACGAATTCCTCGTCGTCCGTTATACCGTCGAAACTGAAGTATTTGAGTTCTTTCACGTCCATAACCCCGAATATAACTATTTCGGGGGAATCCGTAAACCCCTATACGCGAAAAAAGACGGGATCCGTTACCGAATCCCGCCCGGTGAGGTCAAAAACCGGTTCCCATACGCGGCAAGGTGTTTGGGGTTAATAAAAGGTTGGGCCGCGTATGGGAAATTCTCAGATCCCGAGCACCCCTTTCGTGAACGTCCCGAACAGGAGAACGGCGGGGAGGCTCGTGGCCATCGCGGCGGCGAAAAGTACCGCGAGGAAAATTATTGCGAAAAGTATTATCTTCATGTCTATAATATAGGAAATTTCCGGAATATCGTAAACTTGAAGATTCGAGTTTTTTACGTCAGATTTCCATCTTATCGAGGTCGTCGTCGATCATGAAACCGAGCGGGTTCGGGGTATAGTAGAACTTCAGGCCCTTCTCGTTCACGACGGTCTTCTTGTAATCCTTCTGTACCTTGGCCTGGTAACGCCACGTTAGACGCACCTTCGCGATAGTGTCGTTCCTGAAGTTCCCCTTCACGGTGACGACCTGGGGCGTGACCGTCCCGTTCATAACGTCCTTCACGTAGACCGTCGCTTTCGCCATGTACTGTTTCTTGTCGTAATTCATAGTATAGACTCCTTACGGGCTATAATATAGTAAAATACATGGAATTCGTAAACCGTCGTTTTAGACGAAAATGAAAACAGTCCACATGATCAAGCCGGCAATTGCGGCAATCGTTTCACGACGTTCGAACAGTACCATATCGAAATCGGGGCGCGACATGCAATGTTTGTTCATGAAACTACCGCCGACAAATCCGCAGGCGAGCATTTCAAGAACCGTAATATCCATGAACGAACGCATGAACTTCATCATGAACATCATTCCGATAACCAGACCAATCATGCGTACGCCCTTCATCTGGCTACGGTGAAAGAAATAACCGAAAATACCGAAGAAAGCGAAAGCTACACTGTAGTTCTTGCGGGCGGAATCGGAAAGAAGAATCATGTTTGACCTCGTTTGTTATTGTTATATTGTAAATATAGGAAAATACGGAAATAAGACCAATAATTAACGAGTTAAAATTAAATAGGTGTTACCTTCGTACCCGCGGACAGCTCGAACGGGGCAATCGTGCACTTCACATCGAACTGTACCTTCATCACCGCGAGATTCTGCACCTGGAAATTCTTCTTGATATATTCCGCCGTGGCTCTCGCCCCTTCCTCGCAACCGAATTTCATCGCCCAGGAGGGATCGGTACAGTACTCGACGTGCTTGGGCTTGGCGAAAGACCACGACTGTACCGCCTTTCCGCTGACGGCGGGATTCACGATTATGTACTGGAACGTTATGCCAGTTTCCGTGTTCTTCATGTTCATGCCCCTACTTGCGATGTCCCTTGTAGCTCTTCCCGTCGATTCCGTCCCACATCTTTTCCGCGTCACGGACGCTCATACGGTTCCATCCGTCGTGGGGACCGCACCAGTCGTTCGTATCCTTCTGCTTCTGGTACTTGATCGGGGTACAGGATTCCTCGTCGAAACCTTCCTCGTCCTCGTAGATCCTGATGAGCTGGGCGTGTTCGCGGGCACGGCGCTGTTGCTTGGTGTCGTGCTTCCACTTCCTGATCCCGTTACGTCCGACACAGCAGACAGGAGACTTATAATTCTTCTTGTAGGAACGACTCATTTATGACCTCTTGTTTATGTATAAAATATAGTAAATCCGTTAGTCCGTACGGTAAATTACGTACGGAGTTTTCGGCCGGAGCGTCTAGTATCCCGTAGCGGGATGCTCCTTGCGCCAGTTACGTATGATCTCGAAGTCGTTGATCTTGTCCGTACGGAGGAACTCGTAATCCGTGTACTTCCCGATCACCGTTCCCTTCCATTCCTTCGTGTCGTCCTCGATGATCCAGAACTTGCCCTTCTTGTAGACGATACATCCCAGGTAAATCTTCATATGACCTCCGATTATGTACAAAATATAGTAAAACTACAGAAAAATACGTACGAAATTATTCCGTTTATTTTGTCGGCATTACTACGGACAAGTCACCGTACGGGGATAACCCGTCGAAAAAGATTCGAACGTTCTTGTTTACCGAAGTTCCGGATTTTTCTATATTATGTACATACAAGCGAGGTTTGACTATGTACACCAACTTCAAGTCCACTACCGTTTCCGAAGAGCTCGACATCATGAACATGGTCGACGAGGATTTCACGATGTGGAGCGATCAGGCCGATCTCGAGAGGGACGAATACTATCTCGAGACGTTCAACTACCGCCGCGAGATGGAAGCGAGGGGATACGTTCTCAACCCGCACTTCGACGAGAATATGTCCTGGTGGAAGGAAAAGCACAATGATCGCCCGTACGACAAGTTCCTCGATTTCGACTGCAACGAATTCGTTACCCCGGAAGAACTCCAGTGGTACGAAGACAAATGTAAAGTCGTCGCTTTCGGGCATACGCTGTACCAACGCCTCCTGACCGAAGAGGAACAAGAAGAAGACTACAGGTGCTATTGCGAAGAATGGAACAAGGTCGCGTAAGGAGGTATACCGTGGAAAAAATCCTCGACTTTTTCATCGACATGTTCGGTCTGAATTTCTATATTTAAGGCATAATTGAAAGGAGTTAAAATATGGCTATTTACCATGTAGTTGCTAACGATGATGAATTTGGAAGAAAATTCGACGGAAATATCAATGCAACCGACATTATAACCCTGCTGTTCTACGAGTTACCGAAAGGCATTCATCCTACGACCGTTACCAAGGTTGAACTCTTGAAACCGGGCACGGGTAACGCGGAATGATTACGGCCTGTACGATAGCCGCGGTGATCCTGTTCCTGTGCGGCCTCATGAAGACGATGTCCGGCTACGGGGCCGGTACCGGGATCGGGTGCATGGCCCTCGCGATCCTGTGGCTCCTGTACCTCCACGCCGGGGTGGAGTTCCCGCCGGAACTTATAAATAATGTATGAACTGGGGCGAATACATAGAACGCGCGGAAGGAATCAACGAGGAATCGACTCTCGAACTCGACGAGAAGCTCGTGCGCAAGGACATGGTCCGCGACGGCAAGAAGGTCAAGAGGTGGATCACCACCAAGCCCGGCTGGAAAGTGGAATACGACAAGGGCCACAACCCCAGGGAAGTGAAGATCTCGGCCACGGAAAAGAAGAACAGGAAACTCGCACAGAAGAAGGCGAAGCTCAAGCGCCAGGCCGAGATGAAGCTCCTGCAACAGCGCCGTTTGAAGTCTTTCAAGAAGCGCGACAGGATCGGTCTCGACTACGACAAGGATCACCCCGCCACGGTAACGGCCAGGGAAGAGGGAAAGACCGTCCCGTCCGACATAAGGGGAGCGCTCAGGGCCAAGCTCGAGAAGATGAAGGAAACGCTCAGGGACAGGGTCCGATAGTACGGGTCTTGTCCTTCTCGATTTCGACGATGTCGTAGTGCCACTGCGGCATGTTTTCTTTCATGAACGTGTTCATTACCTTCTTCACGGCGGATTCGTCCGATCCGTAACGCTTGAACACGTAGCTCTCGCCCTCGATATCCACCACGATCCTGTACCGGTTCTTTTCTTTTTCTTTAGCCATGGTACGAATATAGTAATTTTCCCCGTTTCCGTAAACGGGCGGGACCGGGATAAAATCAAAATAAAGGCCTGTAATTACGGGCCTTGTATTCGTACCCGTAAGGGAAAAGGCCCCGTGAAAGGCCCTTTTAAACGTCAAATTTCGTTGTCGATGATATATTCGCCGTGATCGTACCTCATGATACGGTTGATACGGCAATACTGGTAGAAGTACCTGGGCGAGAACCCCATCATGAACGCGACCATGTTCGATACCGCCACTCCCGGGGCCAGGACCTGTTTCCTGTCGCCTTTCGCGAGCGTACGCATGAAGCTCTTTCTTCCCTCTTCCCTGCAACGGTTCAGGTATATGTCCCTCATCTCGCGGAACGAGCCGGACGTGTTGACCTTGTACCTGTGGTCGTTCCAGAAGATATCGTCCATGACCTTGAGGCACAGGCCGAACTTCCCCTTCGCGAAGTCGAAACAGAACTTTCTCGCCTTCTTCTCGTCGTCGAATGTCTTCCATGGGCCGCGCGCCTCCTCTTCCACGGATTCGAGTTCTTCTATTATGTCGGGGCGGAGTTCGCGGCAGGATCTCTCCACCTTGTTGTAGAAATCGAAAGCCGGGAGCGCGTCGCGGTCGATCCCGGTGACGTCGAGCTCGTCGTAGAGCCTGTCCCCGAGGTATTCTTCTATTTTCCGTCCGAGTTCCATGTATTATTTATTCCCAGCATTCGTCATGAAGATACTTTTCGCAGTCATAGATGTATGCTGTTTCACAGTTGATTATTTTATCATTATATGCTTCTTTACAATATTCAGCAGCACATTCTTCAGTTACACATACGTCACCATTACCATCGTAAGAGCTCGAGGATTCAACAGTTTCGACACTGGAGCTGGACACGGTCACGATGCTAGAGGAAGATTCGACGACGGTCTCGGAACTGGATTCGATTACCGGCTCGACGCTCGAGCTGGAAAGTTCCACCGCGTCGGAGGAGGATTCGACGGTTTCGTCCTCGACGAGGACCGGGCTCCATTCGTCGGAAGAACAGGCGGTGAGGAACGCGAAGACTGCGAGAAGGATAATCTTTTTCATGTATAACCTCGTTGTTATATTCATAATATAGAAAAATACCCGAATATCGTAAATACGTATATTCGAATATTTCCTGCCGGAACGTCAGTCCCGTTTCATCCACCTCGGACCGGATCGGTGCACGTGGATCCGGTTTTCTTCCTTCTTCTCCCGCGCGGACGGGCAGTTCGCGGTCCAGGCGCAGGTGTTGTTCAGCTGGATCCTCGCCTCCCGTTCGGGGGTACGCATGATCGAGCGAATCGAGTCTTCCCTGTCGACGTAGTACCTCGCGTTCGGTACCGTGTCGTTCTTGAACTGGAAATTGCCGGCGAACGAAACCGAAACCAAAGCCAGCGCGAACAAAATCCCGATTCTCATATCAATACCCCTTCAGCGCGTTGCGGATTGCGACGCCGGTCCCGCCGGCTATGACCAGGATGGAAATGACTACCATATCGACCTCGTTTGTTTATATTTCAAATATAGTAATCTATCCCCGTACGGACGAAACTATTTCACGTTGTTTTTCTTCGGGTCGAGCCACGATTTCAGATCCTCGGCGGACTTGAAGTCCTGGGTGGCGTAGAGCCAGTCCCTGTTGTAGAACGCGACCCTCGCGATGCACCTGCTGTCGTTGATCTCGTCGAACTCCACGGTCGTCTCCTTGCCGAGCCGGATCGATCCGCCGTCCCCGTACTTGTATTTCCTGACTCTCGCTCCCGGCTTGAACGTACGGACGATAGCGAGCAGTTCGTCTTTTGCGATTTCCAGCATGTACGACCCCTTACTTCACCTTCCTCGTTTCTTTTTTCACTGCTTCCAGCTGGTCCTCAACGTTCAACTGGCGGCAGAATTCCCTGACGTGACGGGAAGTAGTCGTCGAGCAGTCCCACTGCGGGAGGAGTTCGAGTTTCCCGCACGACACCCTGGCGACAGGGGTCTCGTACGACAACAGGGTCTTAATCCCGTTCTCGACCTCTACCAGGGCTTTGTGGTAGAAAGACTTGCGGGAATCGAAACGTGCGATGAGTTCATAAAGTTCCATGGTTGACCTCCGTTTATGTTTTTAATATAGAAAATTCCGAATATCTTATAAACAAAAACATTCGAATATTTTCGATGCAGGGCACGCCGTCATAAACGCGTTTTAAGGGCTCGTTTATAAAGACCTATTACTTATACTCTTCGACATAGAAACGAGCCCACAAGTCAAATATGGACGAAATATAGAGGTATTTTCGCGTAATAGAAGAAACGGCCCGCGGGAGGTCGTCCGCAGGCCGTTCGTTCGAGGTCAAAATTTCCTAGAAGAAGAACTTCAATCCGCAGTGTAGCTGGTATCTCGACGTATTCACCGACGTTTCCACCAGGTGGGTATTCGCCGCGAGGTAGACGGAAGCGTGGTAGTCGACCCTGAATCCCGCTTCGAACCACCAGTCCAGATCGTCGACGGAATAGTCGAGCTTGTCGACCTCGGTATCCGTGTTCCCGGAATGGACGTATGTATTCTCGTAGAATACGTCGAGGTTCGACTGGGCGAGCACCGTCAGGTAGAACATGTCACCCACGTACATGACCGGGCCTATCGAGAAGGACCATACCCCGTACTCGTCGACCACCATGTCGCTTCCCGGGAAGGTGTTGTACATGTCGTACGTCGCCGAGGTCTTGGCGTTGATCCCGACGGCGAACCTGTCGGACACGACCGCGAGGCCCTCGAAGCCGATACCGACGCTCCCGGCGAAACCGTCGTAGTGTTTCCCGAACCCGCCGTGCACCGTGCCGTTGAAGTCGACGTAGGGAGCGGCTTCCCAGTGCCTCGTTTCGGAACCGAATGCCCAGGCAGCCCCCACGAGGAGGAAGAAGACGATTGCGACGATGATTGTCCCGCCATAGTTAACTTCGTATTTCATCATGTGACCTCTCTTGTTTATGACTATAATATAGGAAATATACGGATATTATAGTCGAAAACTATTTCGAGATTATTTTCGGCAGGCCCACGATGTCACCGGAATCGCCGAATTCCGACAGCTTGCATTCAGTCAAATGACCCTTGTACAGTTTCACGAGCATCGCGTGGGTTTTCTTCGATCGACGCTTCGCCTCGTCGAGCGTGGGCCAGTTCGATTTCCCGGATTCGGGGAGGTTCTTCAGTTCTTTCAATTTCTTGATATCCATGACGCCCTCCTTACTGCTTCTGCCTGACCGTGATCTTCCCGTCTTTTTTCTGGACGACTTCTACGGTAATTTTGAATTCAATCGTATGTTGGCCGAATTCCCATCCGTTATCGCCGTCGTCGGTATCGATATCGATTTCATCGTCGGAGAACTCGTTCGCCTTCAAGTCGGCAAGGCGTTCTTCCGGCGAATCGAATGTCAACGTCCGCGACGACAAGGGCATCCCGTCATCATACCCGTCGATGTAGTCCGCCGTGTAGACGGTCTTGCTTATGGTCAGTTCCTGTGTCGCAAGAATCTTCATGTCGACCTCTCTTGTTTTTATATAATATAGAAAATACCGAATATTTCGTATTTAAAATACTCGGGATTTTATCCGTCGGACTACCATTCGACGGTGAGTTTCTTTACATGGCGGATTCCTTTGCTGTATATGGGGTTGGGATTTTCGCTGTAGAATTCTTCGTCTGCTTCACACTGGCTGACCTTGAATCCTTCGTGGAGCAACAGGTCTACGACGGCGCGGTATTCGGGCTGTGTCAGTTCCATGTCCGATTTCCCGTCGAGTACGTCCATGGTAATGGTATACTTGTCATGTGTCGACAGGTCCAGCACGAACTTGAACGTCATGCTCTGTATGTCCTTCGCGTAATAGTAGTCGGATACTTTCTTCTTGATATTCTCGTGGATATAGTGGACGACCCAGAGAATTGCATTCTTGTCGCGGCGGAGTTTATCTTCGTGCTTGACGATTGTTTCGGCCTGCATCGTGCGGATTTCGTCGATAATATCGGACATGTTGACCTCGCTTTTAGGATTTATAGGTAAAGGATTCGCTTTCCCCGATAGGTTCGCCGTCGAGAACAAGTTGAATACTCACGGTCTCGTAATCCGGGTCGGAACCGTAACCGCGACTGGAGTTCGTATCGACTCGAATCGACAAATGGGCTTTTAAATATGCTTTTAACTGTTCTTCATTCATGCTTATAATATAGTAATTTCTGAATTTCTTGTAAAGAAGATTATTTGAAATTTTTTCGCTGGAACTACTGCTTCCCGTTATGCCATTCCTTTCCGTTTTCGATTCTATATTCGTCCAAGAGAATCATGGCAGGTTCGTCCTTCTTCATTTCGCTTGCCCATGTCGGAGGAATGAAGTTCGTCTTCGGGTACTGTGCTGTATCGTCTTCGCACGGTTTGAGTACGTCAACGTCACCTGGTTCAGGCATATTGTCCGCGAATTCGTTAGCCAGTGATTCGCCGACCATCGGCTTAAGCAGGTCAATTACTTCAGACTTTGAAGCACGTTTGTTGTTCGGGATGTTGAAATCAAAAGTGTTTCTTGACATTTGTTAACCTCTTGTTTTTATATAATATAGAAAAATACGGATTTATAACAAAAGAAAAGACCGGGAAATTAATCCCGGCCTTTCCCTGAGGTCAATAAACTTTACCCGTTCTCTTCGCGATACTTTTTCGCTTTGTTCTTTACCCAGTTACGGACGAACTCGTCACCCGGATCGCGACCGATCCTCTCGCCCTCGAGCCATTTCTCCAGGTTGATCTGGTCGACCTGCTTCTGGATGAATTCCTTCTGGGCCGCGGCTTCGTTCTTTTCTTCTTCCGTACACATATTATATTTATTAACCCGTAATCCGGCGCCACCGGCGGGCGAGCTCTTCCCATGATTCTTCAGGCATGATTACCCCTTACTTGTTGACTGTCCATACTTTCCCGGTCTTCACGTAGATACCGGAGGCGATGGCCTGCTTCGTGAGCTGACCCGCGTACTTCCCGATCTTCTTCATGAGGATCGCGCTCTGCTTCTCGCTGAGCCACTGCTTCTTCTGGTACTGCTTCGCGAAGCTCGACAGGATGTACGCGTCGGTGCCGTTGAACCCCACGTCGTTGTGGTGGTTCGTCGATTCCGTCCTCTTCTCGTCCTCGGTCTGGTTGGCGAAGATCTTCATCATCGCCTTGACCGCCTGTTCGGGCTTGCTCGTGATCTGCGCGCGGATTGCATTCTGGATTTCGTTGACGGACTTGAACGTGACCATATCGACCTCTCTTGTATGTTCTAAATATAGAAAAATCTATACGGCGCGTAAGCAAATAAAACGAAATCTTTTTCGCCGGGTTCCTTAGTCCCAGTGTTCCCACCCGCCGTGGTTTGCGATGAACTCGTCGAGTTTTTCCAGGAACGGGTTCACGACGTCCGCGAAACGGTCACGCTCGGCGGAATCTATAGCGTTGAACAGCCCGTACGCGACCCAGAGAGCGCGTTCTTCCAGTATCGGGTTCTCGGTTCCTTTTTCTGCGAGAATCTCCTTATCTTCCTCAGTGAAAAGGCTGGCGAACACTGTCTCGTACGCCATGTCGACAATCTTCCCGTCCTGCACGAAGGAAGTGTCGAACTTAGTCGCGGGCTTTTTCTTTTTCTTTACCATTACAACCCTCCGTCATAATAAAGATAGAAAATCGTCTGGGTTTGTACGTAAATAAACGAAAATAAAAACTGACGGCACATCTCACGACGTTCCGGCGGTTCTTGAGGTCAATAAACCTTACCAGTTCGAATCGTCGTCTTCTTCGGATTCGTCATCCGAATCACCGGTTTCGACATATTCGAGGGTGAAGTCTGTCAAAGCGTCGCGCAGCCTGAACGAACCGTCATTGTCGGTCTCGAGAGTGACGCTCCCATTGAATTCGCGATTGACCCATCCGAGTTCGGAAAAATCCTTCGATTCGTCGCAGAATTCGAGAGGGATCACGGAGAGACAGCCCGCATCGACTCCGTAACTCGCGTTGCGTCCGTCGTAACAGCCGTCGCCATAAGCGGTCGAATCGACGATCATGATGTCCTGCTTATTGAAGACGAACTTGCCGTCGTTGTCGTAACGGCCGGTCTTCTTCTCGTTCTCACTGCCCCAATCGAGCCACTTGTCGTACAGTTCGTCCTTCAGGGCGTAGCACGGATCCCCGAAGTAGAATCCGTTCGGGCACTTAATCGTTTCTTTGATACCTTTCGTATTAGCCATATCGACCTCTTCTTAATAGAACCGAACATCCGGTTCGCGATTATAAAGATAGAAAAATTCGAACGTACCTTAATCGAATAATTCGAACGTTTTCCGTCAGACTTCCCATACGAAGGTCTCGAAGCCCTTGTCCTGGAGTTCCTTTTCCATTTTTCCGGCTTCGTCGTAGTCCGTGGTTTCAAGTACAGAGTTCAGTTTCCCGTATTCGTCTTTTTTGTAGACCTTAAACTTCCGTTTCATTTACTGCCTCCTTCACCGCGGACTGGAATTCGTCGTACCAGCGTTCGAGATTCTCTTCGAATTCTTCCGCTGTCGGACACTTGCAGGTCTTGTCCCAGACCAGGAAGATAGAACGGTTCTTTTCGCCGGCGTCGGAACTGATCCAGTCTTCTACCAGGCCGTTCAGTTCGTAATAGTTTTCGAACCGGTTCAGAATGTGATCCGCTGCGGCGCTCGGGATATCGTCGTTCAGCTTGATTTCCATCGTTTCGGTGTTGACTTCGAAATTCTTCATATTGACCTCTTTTGTTTGATTTACTTCCTGTTGTTCTTCGGGTTCGTCACAGCAATCGCTATGCTCACCACCGTTACCGCTATACCGAAATATACCATACCGACCTCCGTGCTATATCATTAATATAGAAAAATACGGAACTTGACCGCTACGAAACGTATATGGTAAATTCAGCCGGGTTCCCGCGTCAGTCCAGTTTCGACAGGGTCTTCTCGATTTCCTCGTTATGGTGGTCGACGACTTCCTTGCCGTGTTCCTCCTCGAAAATCCTGTAGAACTCGTCGAAGTCCTCGTCGGTCTTCAGCTCATTCTCGAGATAGTACGGCTTGTAGTCGTATATCGCGTCGGACTCGTAGAACCCGTAGCGGATCGCATTGCAGGATTTCATGTCCAGGAAGGATCCGTGGTCCACCGCAAGGATCCTGGGCTTGTCGGGGTTCTCGCGGTCGACATAGTTGTCGAGCAGGATGACCACGATGTCTTCCGGCAGTAACGGTTCGGGCTTGAAGAAGATTCTTACGTATCGCATGCCGTAAATATAGAAACTTCCGAACTTTCCGTAAATAAAAACTATTCGATTTTATTCTTCCTTCATCCACGCCCATTCCAGGTTCGCAATGAACTGTTTCCAGCTGATCGGTTCCACGGGAAGGCCCGGTTTCGAGTTGTACTGCCCGACCGGCACGGTACGGTTGTCGATGTGTTCGAACTTGTACGTAATCCAGGGCACGACGCTGCGCTCGCCGGCGGAGATCTTAATCGTCTTGACGTAGCAACTGTGCAATTCGCCGTCTCGAATATCCTTCGCGATTTCCACGGTATCGCCGTTGGACAGGCAGATTTCGAGTTTCGACCTTTCGTTGATTTCCTTGGGCAGATCGATGTTGGTCACGATTCCCGTGACCTTGGCAATAGTCTTCTTGTTCCAAAGATCTTCGATAATGATTTTCATGATGACCTCTCTTGTATGACTATAATATAGAAAAATCCGGATTTATCTTGTCGATAATAATCCGGGTATTTAACTCAGAGAATCTATCGCCATCATCGTCTCGCGGTTCTTCAGTTGCAGGTACGTATCCGCGAACTTCTTTGACGTATCGCGGATGAACTGCGCTATCTCGTCCGGTGACATTCCTTTTTCGGTAAAGTAAAATTTCGAGCCGCGGTCACTGTCCAACTTGCCGTTCCTGAAATACGCGCATTCGAAAAAGTCGTCGTCATACGTGAGCAAACGCATAGTTTTTTCTATAGTGGCGGGCATCCATATAGAATTCGCGTAAACGTATCCGTTGATACCATAGTCGGCTTTTTCGAGTATTCCCTCATTCAGGAGCTTGACAAGGATATCTTTGTCGACCACGATTCCGTACATATCGCCCCCGTTACATGAACGCGTTCATGAAGTCCTGTTCGCTGTCGTTCGCTTCCGCCGTGAGGATGAGCGCGTCGACCATCTTCGGGATGCACGTCGGATCACCGGACATCACGAGCGTCATCATGGCGTTCAGTTCGTCGGTGACGGAATCCGTGTCCAGCATCTTGTTGAGGCAGGCGTCGGGAATCACGCTGGCGAAATTACGGCAGAGCCTATCGTAGAGTTCCGCGACTTCGAGGAGCTTCGATTCACCGTCCTTGTGGAGCTTGGAGAAACGGTAGGCGTCCTTGAGATAGTTACGTACGACGAGTTCGAATTTCATATAGACCTCTCTTGTATATTATTAATATAGAAAAATCCGGAATTTATGTAAATACATATACAACGGGTTTTTAATCCAGTTCGCCTATGCAAGCGACCGGCTTGATGTAGTCAAGGACGTGCTCGATCCAGGGCCTGACTACCTTGCGGAGATATTTCTCCCCGGGCCGTTCCTTGATGACCAGCTGTTTCATGACCTTGTTCCTGTCGTCGTGCAACGAGATAATCTGCCTGCAGTTGGCCCCGTCGTAAATTCCCTGGTTTTGGTGACGGTAATGCGAAGGGAAACCCAGGTATTTTTCCTTGTCCGCCCAGTCCATTTCGAGGTTCAGGTGGAAAGACTCAGTGGACCATACTTCCTCGACCTTGATGGAGTCGACGATAGGCCAGGCGAGGTGGCAGGCGGGTTTTCCGTACCTGCCCGTTTCCCAGTCTTTCCACTGGACATATATCTTGATTACGAAAGCCATTATCTCACCGCCAGGTAACGGATGACATCCAGGAGGTCCTTCCTCGTCATTTTTTCCGGCATCTGGCGGCAAAGCAACGCCGCGTCCTCATCGCGATGACGATCGTCATCGCGTAGCGTTCTCATTATCTGACCGACTTGCCGGCCGGTATACTTCAATGTCTTGTAGTCGAACGTGTACGCGAAACTCACTCTATCGTGCCAGAGCTCGATTTTGTCCCAGCAGCACCCGTCGTTGAGGTAAATCGCGAAATTCTTGCACTTGACCTCGAGTATGCAGGTATCGTCCTGCACGTCGGTGACATGGTATCCCACCACCTCGTCGAAAATCTCTTCGCCGGTTTTTCTGTTGCAGACGGAAATGAACATATATTAACCTCTCTTGTATATTATTAATATAGAAAAATCCGGAATATACGTAAATAAAAATGACCGGGATTTATCGTCCCGGCCGGCCATAATCATCGTGTCCCGCTATTACTACTTCATCGTGTCTACTTTCTCCTTTGCCTTCTTCTTGGCTTCGGCGGCCTTTTCCTTCGCTTCGGCCTTGACGTCGTTTACTCGTGCCTTGACAGTGGACTTGGCGGAATCGACAGCCTTGACGGCCGTATCCTTCGCTTCGGTACCGGCGGACTTGACAGACTTGGCCATGTCCTTGGCGCCGTCGGCGAAAGTGTCCGCTACGCTACCGACAAGTTCGCTCGCCTTGTTCGCGACCTTTTCCGCGTTGTCGTTGTCTCCCGTGAGACCGCGATAGACGGCGTATCCGCCGAGCGCGACGGTAAGCACCAGGATGACGGCGATAATGAACTTGACCATTGTTTTACCTCTCTTGTTGATTGTTTGATTTAAATTTAGTAAATACCGACGGGGACGGATATATTTTTATTTGTCGATTTTCATCTGGAATCCCGGCATGAACTGGACATCCTCGACGGAATAGGTACAGTTCGGTTCGGGGTTCTTGTTCCATTCCTCGATCATCCTGTCGGCCTGTTCGCGGTTCAGTTGCGATTCGGTATAGACCCCGCAGTTATGGACCACGACCTCGTCCTTGTCGGTACGCTTTACCGTCTTGACGATCTTTACACCCTGTTCGAGCTTCTTCATGATGTTTTCCCAGACGCAATTACACTGCATGTTAACCTCCGTTTTATATGCTTAATATAGAAAAATCCGGTAACGGGCTTAACGAATTATTCGTTCTCGTTTTTCTTGGGCATGCCCTCGCATTCCGGGTGGGAAAACACGGTGCATACGTATTTACCTTTAAAGAATACACGTTCCATGCGGCGTATGCTCCCAACGGCGAAAGGCTTCTCGCAGAAGAAACACTTTTCGGTAAGTTCCTGTTCTGTCATGCTCCTGTACATACCGTCCTCTCTTGTTCCTTCTATTACAGATTGTCCAGGGTTAACATTGTTTCAATATGGGCACGGAGCTTCACGACCTCGTTCATCGGCATATTCTTACATGTATAGGAAACACCGTCAAATTCGATATCAGTCTTACGCTTTGCCGGTATAGGATAGATGGCAGTAACGTAGTAGAACACCCTCCATCCCCACGCCTGTTTCTTTTCCTTTCGTTTCTTGACTCGCAACAGAAAACTACCGTCCGGTCTTACCTCCAGCGGTGTATCTGGGTGAAATGTCATTGGTTTGCCGTTAATTCTTATTATGTCCATATTCATAATATAGTAAAAAATCCGGAAGAAAGAATCTTCCGGGCTTAATGGTTTTATTTTCGGTACGGCTCAACTACGTGCCGGCCATTCCCTCACACATTCTTCTGCGAGCTGTTTTGCCGTATTCTTGTCCGCGAGTTCCTGGTCGATGCCCATGGCGTACTCGTATGCCGCTTCCGGGTCCGCGCCCTTGGCGCATGCCAGGTCGTAGACGTCTGTCTGGAAATATCTCAGGTTCTTCTTCGCCATATATGCCTCCTTTACATCTCGACGTCGCCGAGCTTGAAGAACGTTCCCTTCTGGATGACAGGCGTATGTTCCGCGATGGTGTTCTCGAGACCCTTCTTGAACGATTCAAGCGCCTCGGTCGCGGACTTCAGGCCGAGGCCGTCTTCGCCTACCGGCTTAATATTCTTGAGAATATCGATCGCCTGCTGGATCTCGCGCGGGCTCATCGGCCAGCTGACGTCGATCGCGAAACGGATCTTCTTGTCATTAGGTTCCGCCGCCTGTGCCGACTTCTTCTCGAGTTCTTTTATCTTCTTTTCCTCGATTGTCTTCCTGAGGACCGTGTTGATGACATCCGCATTGTCGGCGACGATGTGGTAATACACGTACAGTTGGTTCTGGATTTCGTGGAGTATCCCGAATTTCGTTTCGATAATATGGTTGTAACCATGCATCTTGGACGCGGCTTCGCTGATTGTTTCGTTATGCCCGAAAATCGAGACGCAGGTACGGGACGCAAGTGCGGAAATGCGGTCTTCTTCTTCGCCCTCGATAAACGGCTTCATCACTTCGCGGTACGCGTCGTACTTCTGCTTGATTTCGTCGGCTTCGTTACGGATAAAGTTATAACGCTTGATCAATATGCCGTAATTGTTGTACGCCTCGGAAATCTTCTTCAGGTTTTCATTCAATCTCTGCGCATCGAGGAGATCCAGCTTCCCGATATCCTTGAACGCCTTGTCGCGGATAGACTGGATATCGTTGGGATTGGTGTAATCGTACATGTGTTACCTCTTTGATTTTTATTAAATATAGTAAAGATTGCGAATCTTGAAATAATTTTCTATATATAAATCTTCCCGGCAAATCCTGTAGTTTGCTTCGTACATGTCTACCCAATTCTTTTCCCCATTCGCGACATGCCTTATGATGTCTTGGAGGTTACGGTATGCGAAGTATAGCATGCATCCCTGTCGTTCCTCGTCGGTAAGTTCGATATGGATTGTCTGCCTGCTATCGAGCCTTACTTCTATCAACTTGCCGAAATGGCAGATTACGGCGATTTCCTTTACGATATCGAGCGGGAGGACATTGCTTTCCCTGAGGTCAGCGTTCGTAAGAACTGCACCGTTGTGATTCAGATTCAATTCCACGTCGAGCAACATGGCAATCAGCTTGAACAGGCGTTCATGGACTGCCTTCTTGATCCGGTTGCATTCTTTCGCTGTATACATGTTAACCTCTTCGTTATATCCATAATATAGAAAAATACGGATATTTCGTAAGCCGTTAATTCTAGGATTTATTTTTCGGCGGTTCCTTCCCGATTTTCGAGAATTTCTCGACGTCGATGTCCGGCGTGTCGTGTTCCAGCATCATTATCTCGCCGACGATATCGATTATCTTCGTCGCGGAAGACACCGTACCGTCGAATACGATGACGGTCCCGTTAATCCGCAAGGAACTGTATCTCGCCATGCTCAGGTCGCCAGCCGACTGGTGCATGAGGATGAAATTTCCGTTACCGTTGGAATAAAGTCCGACACGCTCGATTTTCATCGTATCGATGTAGAACGGCACGTTGCCGGGATCGAATCCCTTGAGAATCATATTTAACCTCTCGTTTATATCCTTAATATAGAAAATTCCGAATTTTCCGTATCATTTAATATATTCGATTTAATCCAGATCCGCCAGGGCGTTCCTGACTTCTGCCTGTTCGGTATATACTTCCAGCGTGTCGGCCAGCTTGTCGAATTCGGTATGTACCTCGCCTTCCGTGTCGACCCACCGGGACAAGTTCGACCTGTAGACGAAGTAAACCTTGTTATACCATTTATTGTTCCTGTTGTACCGGTATATCAGCTGAAACATGTCGCTGAACCGCATCATCTCGACGAGGTTGTCTACGGGAAAAATTGTATTTACCCAGTTCTGGATTATCTGTATTGTCTGTTTCATATTCTAAAGATAGAAAATAATTAGAAGTTATATAAAATCAATATAAAAGAAAAACCTTCAGTGTTACCTGAAGGCTTTCGTCGACCGAGTTGGACTTGAACCAACAACTTCCCGGTTATGAGTCGGGGCCTCTAACCTGTTGAGTTATCGATCGATGTGCTTCCGAACCGTCGAACGTTTTAACTATCCATAAACTATCCCTGCAATAGTTAGCGGTGGCGCATGTCGCAGACGCTTTCTTTCGACGTGGAAGCGGTTAATTCAAATATAGAATTATTTTTTCATAGTGTAAACCCTTTTATTTTTATGTTTATTCTTCAGTACCCGTCACTTCGAGGATTTCGTGCTCGCACTGGTCGAGCCCGTAGATTTCCTTGCATTCCTGGACAGAACGGACGAGGCATTCCTGTTCGTTCCATTTCCCGCGGGACATTTCGTCCCTGTACTTGAACTTGACGTGAACCATTGTTTAATTACCTCTTGCTTATGTTCTAAATATAGAAAAATACCCGGATACGGTACCGGGTATTATATCGTGTTTTTACTTCGACTCACCGCAGCGCTTGGCGATTTCTTTTTCCTTCGCTTCGATTTTCTTGTTGTTCTTCTCGATCATCGCGTCGAACGCCTTCGCCACGAGCCGCTTCATCGTCTTGCCCTTCGCGGCCGCCACCTTGGTCTTCTTGTTGTCCTCGAGGACGAGGTTGTCGCGCTTGAGCATGGCGAGGTTTTCGCGGAGCTTGGCCGTCTTGATGAAGTCGGTATATTCCTTGTATTCCTTCGTGGATTTCACCTTGTCGGACGGCATGAAGCATGTCAGCTCGTATCCGGCAGTCTTACGGAACTGCGATTGCTGTTCGCTGGTTATCGACTTTTTGTAAAAATTGTCGAATTCCGCCTTTGTGATCTCGGTAATCTTGTATTCGTTGCCGAAAAGCCAGTAAGACGTGAAAGGATACAGGCATTCCTGCACCCAGACGGCCAGTAACGGGTTATAAGAGATACGCATGCACTTGTCTGTATTCACGGAATAGTCGGTTCCGTCCAGGATTACGCAATGCGTGGAAAACTCTTCTTTCTTGCCGCGTTTCTTGATTGCGACGCCGTCGATATGGCAGCAGAACGGTTCCCTGTTTCCGGCATGCGTGACCTTGATGTACTTCTTGTCGAACATCCGGTAGAATTCCTTGTAGAGATCCGGCCGCAGTGCTTCCTGTTGCTTGGAGAAGTTTTTCTGGACCCTACGGATATCCTGGCAGATAAGCCCGTCTTCTTCGGTACGGAGCTTGACGTACAGTTCGTCGATTTTCTTCTTGAATTCTTCGTACTGTTCCATGAGCTTGGAGAACTTTTCGGACACCGTGGTATTCTTACCGAACTTAATCATCGTAACCTCTCTTGTTATACCTTAAATATAGTAATATTCAAGGAAAGATTAAACAAAAAAGTCTAGAATTTTTTCATCAGGATTCCTCGTCTTCGTAATCATGTTCAACAGCAATATGTTCGAAAACCTTCTTGTAATCGTCACCCTCGACACTGAACTTGTAAATTTCGTAAGAGTCAGGGTCCATGTAACTGGAGAGCCACATTCTGATGGTTCCGGAACAACCATTTTCCCGGAATGCTCGCTTGAATTCACCAATGAGCTGCTTCAGTTGTTCGTCGTTCTTGTAGCCACCCTGCATCTCCCAACGAATTCCCAAATCACACTTTTCTTTCTTCGGGTCATCAGGAATCCAAATGTCATAAGTTTCGTGGTTAGTATTTCCAGGCATTCGAGATTCGTTGATTCCCATAGGATCAAACTTTTCTCGCCAGTCGATTACTTTAAGTTCCTTCATATTTGCCATGATAACCTCTCTTGTTGATAGTTATAATATAGAAAATCTAATTATACTTGTCAACAAGAAAAGTTAGAATTATTTTTCGAAGATTCCTGCAGTCTTAACTGACTCTGACGGTAGTGGTACGCACCTAGGATTCGGATGGATTCTTCTTTCGTGAACCGGCACAGAATAGTCTTAGAAGACATTCGTCTTAATCGAACCTTACCGTTATAAAGTTCAAGAGCTACAAGACGATAATCGTCACCACGACGATAGAATTCATCGGAGATTAACATGAATTCATCCATGTCGCCGACGTATTTGTTTTCGCTCGCGAGCTTCATAGCAATGTTAAAGTCGCGTTCGTGGTCAGTCATCTTCAAGATCTTATTGCACTTAACCGCTTCCTGACATGCATGTTCAAGCTTTTCTTTGTACTCGTCGTCAAACATCGCATAGGTCATGTCGGGATGGACTTCCTTAATCGTCGGATTCAAAAGTTTTTCGTCGTCATAACGTAAGTTAAAGTCTTTAGCAGCAGTATATTCACGGTCCTGGTACACGAAGGCAATATGTTTGCCATCCTTCCACAAACGTCTATGTCCTTGACAATTCCAATAGCCTTTCTTCGTAACCCAAAACAGTGCACAGGACAGTTGGTCTTGTCTGACTTCGAGTTCTAACTGTCCGGCAAACTTACGCTTCACGGACTTAATGAGTTCAACAGCTTTAGCATGAGTGAGCATTTCCATAATTAACCTCTTGTTTGTACTTTAAATATAGAAAAATTCAAATGTATTGTAAATGATTATCCTAAATCTTTTACGGCCCGGAGTATCTCGTTGTTATGTGCAATCACAGCGAGTTTCTTACGCAAGTTCTCGAACACAGGGTCATCTTCCTTATAATGACTCTCCGCCTTCTCGCACGATGTACTTGGGTAATAGTCCCACGAAGTTATACCCAATACGGGAATAAGCTGGTACGCGACACCGTTATGTTTTGTCTGGTAGTAAATACCGAAACTGTCTGTCTCGGACATCTCTTTGTTTATGTTTGTAATTGTACGGTCAGTTACACGAACGACTTCCGACTTATACAAATCTAGAAAATCGTCGTGAAAATGTATAGTAATAACGCCCATTTTATTCTTCCAGCTTGTAGCAGATGCACTTGTCAAGCAGGCACATATCGAACTTGCTCGTTGTGAATTCGTTTTCGTCCACGATATTATCGTAGATTACGACTTTCACAGACCACGGAACCTCGAAGCCGTTATGTTTGCGATGGATCAAGAGCTGCAAGAGATGTTCCTTGAGCTGGCCATCGGGTCGACCACAGCCGCTCGTGAAATCGAACACGCAGACGAATTCTCGTCCCTGTCGATAGTTAATCAGTTCACGAAGTTCATGAAGGAACAGTTCATCCTGGTAAGCCATGTCGATAATAACACATTCCTTGTGGTGGGCATCGGCATAGGTCTTAATCTTGTCACAGACCCCGATACCGTGCAGGTTCGGCTGCTTACGGATAATCATGGTTTGCGTGTTGAACGGAAGAAGCGGGATAACGGTGGCGAATTGTTCTACTTTCATATTAACCTCTTGTTTGATTTAAATATAGAAAAATATTCAAATGTTGTAAATAAAACCTATTTGAGATTTTATTTCAGAGCTGCCAGGATCTTTTCCGTTTCCCTATTGTTTTCCGCGCTCATGTAGTTCATGCGCCATGCCTTGATATCCTTCTTGATGAGCGCGAGCCCCGCGAAGAACGACCAGGCCTGGTCGTTGGTAAGTATGGCGGACATGTTGTACTTGCCCAGGATTTGCTGACAGATGATTGTCAGTTCGTGTTCGCGGAGCCCGTTCAATTGCCACCTGTCGTAGAGTGCGCCGTGGGTGAGCTTGATTTTCAGGCTCATCTCGCGGCCGGTATTGTCCCAGTCGGCCTCGCCGATCTCCACTACCTGCCGTCCCTCGTCGTCGACGGAATAGGTGAACCCCATGGCGTCGGCGATAGGTTTCAGTTCGATTATCTCTCTTACCGTGTTGCTCATACCTATAATATAGTAAATTCCGGGTTTTTTCGTATATGTTTACAGGTTATAAAATAACCGGTATCCCCGAAAGGATACCGGTTACCTTGCCGCTACATTACAAAGGTTACTTCATGAGCGCCTTGTCGATTTCGAGGATGACTCCCGTCTTCTGCGGCTTCTCGGCGAGTTTCGCGTTGATAATCTTGGCGAGGAGCTCGAGTTCGTCCCTGGGGACCTTGAACTTTACCGTTTCCTTGACCCTGACGGAGTTGGGGTTCTTGTTGAAGAGTTCCACTGCCGGGGTCACGATTTTCTTGATTGCCTGTCGGAGATCGGACACGTTCTGCTGCTCGACCTGGATTTCACGGAGGCTATTCTCGTACATGTCGAGATATTCCCTGTACGTATCCATGTTGGTGAGGCTCAGTGTACCGAGTTCCTGGACTTGGCTCTCGACAAGACGCAAATCGTCCTTGAGGTCCGAGATTCTCGCGCGTTTCCACTTGAGCCGGTTCGTGAAGGTCTTCACGTCCTCGTAGTCTTCCGGGGCGATATACGGCTTGAGGTCCGCAAGTCTTAATGCTTTATCTTTCATACTTAATCCTTAATGGTTTTATTACAATATAGCAAAGTACGTACATCGTGTAAACGCCCGTACTTAACTAATTTTCGGGCAGGTCCTCTATGGCCGTGTTGGTCACGGCGTTCTGGAGGAGCAGCAGGGCCTTCTTGTTCGAAATCTTCTTCCCCTCGTACTTGAACGCGACGGAATCCATGAACAGCCTTATCTTGGCGTCGATTCCCATCTTGGTCTTGTACGATACGGAATATACCTCGCCCGAATACCAGTTCGACTCTTCCACCCCCGTGACGTCGTCCAGGTAGATTTCGTCCAGGCCGGGTTTCCCCCAGGAAGATTCCTCATCGGTCCATATCACGCGCAGGATGTTTTCTTTTCCTGGTGTAGACTGTGCGGTCGACGACTCTGCGGGTACGGAGGGTACGGCCGTTTTGCGTTTCCTTGATGCGCTCATCTCTCATCCGTTTCGTCTCTTTGGCCTTGTCCATAATAACCTCTATTCGTTACGATATACAATATAGGAAATTACGGACAGGGTCAGGACGAATGTTTGAATTCGTTTTTTCCGGTTACGCCTTGAACAGGTGCTGCAGCTGCGAGCCCTTCAGGGTCACGACTCCGCATTCGGTCAAGGTGATACGGTTGAGGGTCTTGCCGGACTTGTAAGTCTTCGCCACCTTGTTGACGGCGATCGGCTTGCCGTTCCACGTGCCGGTGATGCTCGTGTCGGTAAAGGTATAGTTGCCCGGGTTCTGCTTCATGTCCTCGCGGATGGCGCGGACCTTCTTCGGATCCTGGTCGATTTTCTTGAAGACCTTGCCCTCGCGGAGGTTGTAGACGAGGGTATAGAACAGCTTCTTCTTCCAATCGCCGAGGTTCACCACCTTCTCGCCGTCGTCGCCGCAGACGAACAGTTCGTTCTTGTTGAAGGCCTTGCCGGTCTTCGCCTGCTTGTCCGTCACGACGACCTTATAGGTCTGACCCTTGAACGGGATTTTCCAGGATTCCTTCCCGTCGGCCACCACGTGGTCGCTGACGTTGCCCGCCTTGGCGGATGCGATGATTCCCTTGATTGTATCTTCGGCCGTAATTGCCATAT
>Ga0310786_10002525_pt1 | contig 27842 bp, 16 predicted proteins | sample AusTroGonzalo_MG_FD_203881 | JGI IMG/M metagenome (GOLD analysis project Ga0310786, IMG submission 203881) | Bovine rumen microbial communities from tropical cattle in Woodstock, Queensland, Australia - Gonzalo_03 (v2) (version 2) | ecosystem: Host-associated > Mammals > Digestive system >...
GACAGGACCTGTACCGAAGAAGAGCAGGATGATACCCGTAATCAACGATGTGAAGTTCGAGTCGAAGATAGCCGAGAAGGCGTTGGCATAACCCTTGTTGATGGCTTCCTTCACGCCCAGGCCCTTGCGCAGCTCTTCCTTGGTGCGCTCATAGATAAGCACGTTGGCGTCGACAGCCGTACCCAGCGTCAGCACGATACCGGCAATACCCGGCATGGTCAGCGCAGCCTGGAACGAGGTGAGGATACCCAGTGTGAAGAAGAGGTTGAACAGCAGGGCGATATCCGAGAGGATACCGGGGATGAAGCCGTAGAGGAGAATCATGTAAATCATCAGCAGCACGAAGGCAACGATGAACGACATGATACCCTGCTTGATGGACTGTGCACCGAGCGACGGGCCGACCACTTCTTCCTGTACGATGCGGGTGGGAGCCGGCATCTTACCAGAGTTCAGCGTGTTGGCCAAGTCCTTGGTGTCCTCGATGGTGAAGTTACCCGTGATCTGCGAGTTACCACCGTCGATCTGTGTGAGGATGCGCGGAGCAGAGTAAACGGCATCGTCGAGCACGATGGCCACGGCCTTGCCGATGTTCTGCTTCGTAATCTGACTCCAACGACGGGCACCGTCAGAGTTCATCTGCATGGACACAGAGGGATGTCCCATCTGGTCGAAGTCGTCCTTAGAGTTGGTGATGACGTCACCCTCCAACGGAGCGCGTCCACCGGGCTCGGTAATCTTCAGGGCATAGAGCTCGAAGATGTCGCCCTTGGTGTTCTCGCCACCGAAGGTCTCGGGCTTGGCACCCCAACGGAGCTTCAGCTCAGCGGGGAAGATCTGGCGTGCCAGGTCAGAGTAGATAATCTTGTCGATTGCAGCGGTATCGCGGGCATTGGCATAACCGACAACGGCCAGCGCATTGCCCTGTACGGGCTGGAAGTAGTAGAACAGTGGGTTCTGCTTCTTGGCCTCAGCCTGTGCCTTGCTGTCAGTGCCCTTATCTGCGTCCTTCTTGGTCAGCTTGGCGGCCAGGTCGGTAGCGGCAGCCTTGGCAGTGTCGGCCACAGCTTCTGCGACGGCAGTCGTGTCGGCAGCGATGGTGTCAACCACCTCTGCATTGCCGCCCAGGGCAGCATAACGCTGGTTCAGCTGGCTGAGCAGGGGAACGATTTCCTGTGAGTTATAGGTCTCCCAGAACTCCAAGTTAGCCGAACCCTGGAGGAGCTTACGTACGCGCTCGGGTTCCTTAATACCAGGCATCTCAACCATGATACGTCCGCTCTGGCCTTCCAGCTTCTGGATGTTGGGCTGGACGACACCGAACTTATCGATACGGTTGCGCACGACGTTGAACGAGTTGTCGACGGCCGACTGCACTTCTGCGCGGATGGCTGACTCAACCTCGTCGTCAGTAGACTGTGTGCTCACCTTGCCCTTCATCTGCTGTGTAGCAAAGATAGCTGCAAGGGGACGCCCCTCGGCGTTCTGCTTCCAATACTTGATGAAGAGCGAGATGAAGTCGTTCTGACTGGTCTCCTCTTCTTTCTTAGCTTGTTCCATTGACTTCTTGTAAGCAGCATCCTGCTTGTGGTCGGCCAGCACATCGACGACGTCGGGCACCGACACTTCAAGAATAACGTTCATACCGCCCTTCAGGTCAAGACCGAGGCCGATTTCCATCTCACGGCACTGCTTCAGCGAATAGATGCCTAAATACACCTTTTCATTGTTGATGCTGTCTAAATACTCTGCACCAGCTTCCTCGCCCATGGCAGCAGCCTTACTTTCGTAGTGGCTGGTGACAAACGAGAAGGACAGGTAGAAGCAACATACGAGCACCAGAAGCACTGCGATAAATTTTACAATTCCTTTGTTTTGCATTTTGACTTTTATTGTTATTTATTTATTGTTTCGCAAATTTTAGCCTGCAAATATAGTGATTTTTTTACACTTTAAAAAATTTATTGCCACTTTTCATACAAATTTTAAGGTTTATCGCATATTTTTAGCCAACAAAGCACCGGATTATGGTCGCTGAAGTCAATTTTCGAGTCAACTTTACAATCGACGGGTTCAAAGTGGCTGGAACACAAAACGTGGTCTATGCGGAAGAAAAAACCTTTCTGATTATATGACAAACCGAGTCCCCGTCCACTTTCCACGAAGCAGTCGGTGAGACCCTGTGCCATGACACGCCGAGAGTAGGAAATGGGGTTGTCGTTGAAGTCGCCGCATACTATCATGGGGTACTGTCGGTGCTGTTCCACATAACGGTGAACGGCCTCGGCCTGCGGTGCACGTATGGCAGCGGCGCTTCCGAGTTTCGTGAGCAGCATCTTCGATTCCATTCGCACCGTGTCGCGTCCCATCTCCCCCTTTATCATGTCCTTGTATCGGGAACGGTCTTCTTTCGACAGGTGTGTGCCCTCCAAATGGTTGTTGATAACGATAACGGTGTCGCCGTTCACAAGCAGGAAGTAGGCCACAGAGCCATTGCCCTTCGACTCGTAGGATATGCGCTCTTTGCGCAGGATGGGGAACCGTGTGTGGATGCCCACGCCAGTCATGCTTTTGGAATACTTGGTGAACACGGTCGTATCATTATACTGATAGATCTTCTGGTAGCGGTCCATCACATAGCGTCGCCAGGAGTCCACATCTTCCTGCAGACAGACAATGTCGGCCTTTTCCTGACTCAGATAGTCGTAAATGACTTCGAAGCCATTGTCGTACTTTAAGTTGCCGCCGTAGGTGCAGACGTTGTAAGATATCAGCTTGATGGCTCCTTCGGGCACGTCCTTCGGCATGTTGACGGGCATATATATATAAATAGGTACATACGCGAGGATATAGCCCACGACGGGAATCCACACCATGCGCCATTTGAACGTCAGCCAGAAGAACAGGAATGCGAGGTTGAGCAGCAGGAAGATGGGGAAGACCATGCCCGCGCATGACAGCATGGGATAGTCAACTGGCGAGATACGGTCGGAGTATCCCGTCAGCAGCATCACGGCCACGGTGGCAACATTTGCCCCCGCCACTACGTTGATGGTGAATTTCTTGAGTTGCTGAATCATCGCTGGTTGCTGGCATCAAAGAGTTTCTGCTTCTCCTCCTTTGACAGACTGTCGTAACCACTCTTGCGTATCTTGTCAAGAATGGCGTCAATCTCGTCCTGCCGTGCCTTCTTGCGTGCATTATATTCCATGTCGGCCTCTTTCGAACCACCACGCTCGGCGTACATGTTCCTGTTAGCACTGCTGCCGCTGTTCTGCTTCCGCTGCTCAAAGTTGCGCTTCAAGCCTTCAAAGAACTCCTGTCCGCGACTGCGGTTGTAGCCTGAGTCTGGATGACGGTTCCAATAACGGATCATCAGGAAGCCGAAGAGCATGCCGCCAAGGTGGGCGGTGTGTGCAATGCCGTCGCCCGACGAGGTGATGGAGTTGAACAGCTCGAAGGCAATATAGCCCAAGACAAACCACTTGGCCTTGATGGGGAACGGGAAAGGAATGATGAACATCCGCTCGTTGGGGAAAGTCATGCCGAAGGCGAGTATCACACCGTAGACGGCTCCCGAGGCACCAATGGTGGTCCATAGGTTCAGGTAGGCTTCGGTGGTCATCCTCATACCGTTGACCGACACATATTCGTAGGCAGCCAGATTCTCGTAGGCGTAAGTCGCATATTGTGCCAACTCCTGACAGAGACCGGCGCCGATGCCACACACAATGTAATAAAAAAGGAACTTTTTCGAACCCCACACGTTTTCTATCACGCAGCCGAACATCCACAGTCCAAACATATTGGAAAGGATGTGCATGAAACTGGCATGAAGGAACATGTACGTGAAGAGCTGGTACAGGCGGAAGTCGCTCGCCATGAAAAAATGCAGACCGGCCACGTCCGACAAGTCTATTCCACGGAGCCCGAGAACAGATGTTGCCACGTATGCCAGCAGATTGATAATCAACAGATTTTTTGTAACGGTAGGTATAGTCTGAAACATCTTCGTCGTTTACAATTTGACTTATTTCGATTCGCTTTCTCTCTTTCCGGCAATTTTAGTCGTTGCCACCAAATTCGCTGCAAAATTACTAAAAATATCTCGTTTCGGGCACAAAAATGGGTGTTATCCAACTATTTTTCATAAAAAAAGTGATTTTTTCCGTTTTTTTGTTGTTTTTCTGAATACTTTCCCCTATATTTGCGGTGAAATTCGGAAAGAAGTCATTTTCAACCAATTAATAATTAATTAAATTTACTTCTATTATGAACAAATCAGAATTAGTCGAGAAGATTGCAGCAGGTGCTGGTCTCTCAAAGGCAGATGCCAAAAAAGCTCTTGAAGCAACAGTTGTAGCCATCAAGGATGCTCTTATTGCCAATGACAAAATCGCCCTCGTTGGTTTCGGTACATTCAGCGTGAGCGAGCGTCCCGCACGTGAAGGTATTAACCCCGCTACAAAGGAGAAGATTACCATCGCCGCCAAGAAGATTGCAAAGTTCAAGGCTGGTGCAGAATTGGCTGACGCTCTGAACTAATTTTTTTGTAAAGAATTTTAAGGGGTGGCTCCATCGGATGCTGCCCCTTTTCCGTTGAGTCGTTTGTCTTGGCTCCGCGAACTCTTGGAACTCCTTTAACTACCCCATCAAACTCTGCTTACGTATCAATTAAAAACCTAAAGATGATGAGACTGTTTCTTTGTTTTTGTCTGGCCATCATGGCCTCTTTACCCACGAGAGCTACGCTGACAGCCGGCAGTGAGTATTATATCTGGCTGAACATCTATGAGAAATTGTTAGGAACCAATGAGGCAGGCGACGGTCCGGCCCTGTCGGCCTACGGTACAAAATCCGACGGTTACGTCTTCATAGCCGAAAATTCTGGCAAGAGTGGCTATGTGCTGCTGCGTCAGAAGAGCAGTGGCAAGTACCTGGCGGCCAGCAGTGCCAACGACTGGAGCGTTACGTTAGAGAGCAAGTCGACCAACGACCGCTTCTGCTGGAAGGCTGACGAAGGCCTTTACACGTACATAATTAATAAAAAGAACAGCAAGTACCTGGGTATCGATGGTGCCAACAAGGGCAGCACCTACGTAAGCGTCTACTACGACAAGCCAAAGGGCAGTCATTCGCAGTACTCCATCATCCCCGCTACCGGCAACAGCTGGGACGAGGCGCGCCAAGCCTACGAGTCGGCAAAATATACCAATGCGCAGGGCGTCAGCGAGATTGACTATTGTGTGCTGAACGGCAAGACCGTGGATACCAGCGATGCGGTGGACATTCACATTACCGCCAACGCGAACCCCATACAGAGTGGCAGTAGCGTGAATCTGGGCAGTGACCGTACATGGCTCATCATCGACAATATTGTACCCAGCAAGGTCATCAGCGACTACCTGAAATATGTGACCATCAATGGCAGTGCTGCCAAGAACGGCGTCAACTGCCGCGTGGCCATCTACCTGAACGGCGCTGCCGTGATTCCTATACCGAGTGAAGTCATGAGCTGCGAGGGCACTGACGGTGCTTTCACCCTGAACGTGGGCAACAACAGCGACCTCGGCGAGCAAAACAATACGATGACCAGCTTCACACTGCGCCGTGGCTACATGGCCACCGTGGCATCAGGCACCAACGGCAGCGGCCACAGCCAAGTCTTTGTGGCCGACCATGCTGACCAGACCGTTACCCTGCCCGAGGCACTCAGACTCCGCGTGTCGTCAGTCAACATCAAGCCGTGGCAGTACCTCTCAAAGAAAGGATGGGGCGACAAAGACGGTATCACGAGAGGCCCGGAGCTGCGTGCCAGCTGGTTCTGGTCGTGGAGTGCCGGCTACAATTCCACAACCGACCTGGAGTATGTGCCCTGTCGCCAGCACCGCTATTGGCCCGGTGCCTCTGAGGTGAACAGCAAGACGGCGACGGCATCGCTCTCGCTCAACGAGCCGGAGCACGCTGAGCAGCACACCAGCGACAAGTGTTCGTGTGGCGGAACCATCGATGCCTGGACAGCCTACGGCATCAACAAGGAGTTTCAGGCCGGAGGTGGACGCATCGGCTCACCGCAGCCCACTGATTTCAGCTACCTGACCCAGTATTTCGGCTACATTGACCAGAACAACAACGAGTCGCGCTGCGACTTTGCCGTCACTCATGCCTATTGGGACGTCGGCAGCCGCGACGAGAACAACTACGCGACGTATGTGACAGACCAGTGCTGGAACATCTGGAACAACACCAAGCGCCCGGTATGGCTCACAGAAATGGAAGTCGGCGCATCGTGGTTTGAAAACTCGAAGAAGAAGATAAACAGCTACGATGCTGCACGGAAGTACCTGCAGGTGCTGCTCCAGAAACTGGACGAGTGCGACTACATTGAGCGCTATGCCATTTATGCCTTCGACTGGTCTTATAATAATATGTTCTACAAAGAAGGTGGCATCACTCCTGCCGGACAGGTCTACCGCGACCACCGTTCCACCTTTGCCTATCATGCCAGCAAAGCCAAGGAGCCTGTTTGGTGGAGACCCGGCTTGAAGACTCCTTCGCTGCAATATGAAATCAGTTCGGCAGACAATACCATCACCTTCCTCATCAATAATGGCAACGGCGACGTCACCGAAAGCTTAGTGATAGAGCGTAAGCCAAAGGGTGGCAGCTGGCAGACGATGGGTACCATTACGAAGCGCTCAGAACTGGACCCCACCACTGTCCGCTATACCGTGTCGCTTGATGAAATCGACCGCATTGGCGACACCTTCCGTGTCACGGCCACGACACTCTTTGGCGAGACGGCCACCAGCAGCGAGCTGACGATGGGCTACATCAGCAACCCAACCATCGTGACCGAGAACAAGAGCAGCGTCCCGGGATGGACTTGTCAGCGAAGCGCTGCCAATGGTTATACCAAGGCTGACAACGGCGACACTTACTTAGAAGTATGGAACGCAACGGCTGCCAACATGGCCTTCGACTACTATCAGAACATTGAGGCACTGCCGCTGGGTGTCTACGAACTCTCCGCTGTCTGCTTCAACTCATCGAACAACGAGACCGGTGCTTCTGTCAACGGCAACGTAGGCCTCTATGCTCAGGCCGACGGTGTGGAGTACTTCGCACCCGTGACCACCGACTCGGAGATTGACTACGAGCACCCAACCGTCATTTCGCAGATTCTCGTCAGGAATGGCAGCATGCGCATTGGCATCAAGAACCAGGGGCCGATGACTGCACGCTGGGCCGGTGCCGACAACTTCGAGCTGAAGTACTTGGGTACCGAGGAAGAGGTGCTCACGCAAGGTGGCGACGCCTTCATCAAGGCTAAACTGCAGAAGCGCGACAACCAGCTGAAAGCTCTGTTCTACGGCCAGTTGGATGACGAAAAGGACGCATCGGTGCTCATCGTGAATGCCGACTGCAACCGTAACGACACTTACGGCTGGACAACAAGCAACCTGAGTACAAACAAGGGACAAGCCTGGGACGGAGACAACGAAAACACGTATTGGGACGTCTGGAACGCCGGCTCACTGGAGTCGTCGATGACACAGACCATTAACTACCTGCCGGCCGGTGGCTATGCACTGAGCGCGTTGCTGCGCTGTACTACAGGGCAGACTATTACATTCAAAGCCGTCCATCAGGGACAGAACGGTGAAGAGAACACCTTCAAGGAGACCATCACGGGTATTGGCGATGTGAGCGAGGCAGGTAGTCCGTATCAGCGCGGTTGGCGCCAGTTCACGTTGCCGAAGTTCAATGCCAAGAGTGGCGATCGGCTGGTCATCAGTGCCATGATCAGTACAACGGCCACAGCTTGGTGGAGTGCCGACCACTTCACGCTGTCGTGGACAGCTCCCGAAGAGACTGTCGTAGGAATCTCTGACATCGCTTTGGAAGAGAGAACCGATGCTTCCGCCCGTAGCCACTCCAAGACCGTTTATAATCTACAGGGACAGCGAATGGACAAAGCCCCATTAAAGCCCGGTCTCTATATTGTTAATAACAAGAAAAAGGTGGTAATACCCTAATACTTTTCAGCCACTAATTACGCGAATAAGTTGCGAATTCGCGTAATTAGTGGCTGATTTAAAAAGACATCAGATTTTCGACGTCATCTCTGAGCGGACGCCCTTATAGTTCTTCAAGAAGGCTTTGGCAGAGCCGAAGTTGAGGAACATATCGAGTCGGACGGGGATGTGGTTCTTGTCGTCGGTAATGAAGAAGCGTATGAGTTCGCGGTTCTTGCCGTCCTCTCGCTCATAGAACGAGAAGACGAGGCAACGGAACTTTTCTTTGGTGCCGTCGACCTTGAAGGTCTCGCGTCCGCGGAACTGCAGCCATGAGTTCGTCAGATGACGTGCGTCGCTGATGGGCAGGGGAATCTTGTCACCCTCTTTCATAGTAGAGGCGTCGAAGTTGCGTGCACGGAGGAAGATGGACATCATATCGTAGATGCAGCTTTTGTACTCGGCATCTTTCCAGTGCTGTTCGCCGTCGGCATCTATGCGGTGCATCTTGAGGTGGCAGTTGCCCTTGGGATAGGTGTACCACAACTCGTCGACGTAGTAGCGCTTGCCTTCCTCGGCTCCCTTACGGAAGTAAAGGGGTGAGAGGTCTTCGGCTGCACAGTAGGAGAGCAGCGTGTCGCGCATGACGAAGAACTTGTCAAGCTTCTTGTTTCCTCCCGTGACGAGGCTCGACTTGTAGGCGCGCTTGCCCTGGAAGGTGGTGAGGTCGGTGTTCATCGTGGCTTTTCCCACTTTCACCCATACGAATTTCCAGTTGAAGTAAAGGTCGTAACTAAGCCGTTCGCCACTCTGGAAGGCGGTGTTCTCGATGCCGCAAGAAGACTGTGCCCTTGAAGGGTTAGATGATAGATGATAAATGATAACTGATAAACCTATCAGCATCATCCATCGCTTATTTATAATTGTTGTTATCTCTCTCATTACCTTAAACTTATTAGTCATTTATCTTTTCTCAACCACGAATTTCACGCGCTCGGCTTTGCCGCTTTTACAAAGGCGACAGCCGACTAAAAGAATTTCACGAATTGGCTGCGCGCAACCCAACTTTATCATTTATCCTTTATTCTTTATCATTTATCCTTTATTCTTTAGGGCGCAGCCCGCTACAGGTTGACGCCCGTGGCTTCGCGGATATATTTCACGCCGAGTTGCTTGGCACGGTCTAAGTTCCGGCTCTTCTGCTTTTTTTCCTTATCGGCCTTCTGTTTGGTGATCTCGCCGGGCTTCTGTCTGAAGCGCTTCTTGGCGGTGAGGTTCCAGTCGCGTGTAACATCCCACTTCTCCTTGCACTCCGTGACTTCGGAGTAGTAATAGACATCTTCGGGCTGCTGGTCGGTGTCGTAGTCGCCCGTGTCCCACTTGCCGTTGCCGTTACGGTCGACGAAGGCGCGGAGGTAGTACTCTCCAGGCCTGACGTAGAAAAATTCGGCGGTGCCGTCGCTGCCCACTCTCGTCTGTTTGACAATAGCCTCCGACTTATTCAGCATCTGCACGACGATGCTGGTGTCGCGAATGCCGCTGACATTGACCAACAGCGTGCTGAATTCCTCCAATTGCTTCACCTTTGCGCCGGCTTTTATAGGTGGATTGACGATTCCGTATATGCTCTCAATAGCAGCGGAGTCGATCTCTATGCTGTATTCCACTCCAGGTTTCCATTCTGCCAGCAGTTCATAGCTACGCAACGTGTTCGCCTTTTGTCGGAAGATGTATGGTACGCGGTACCACAGGGTGTCTATCTTGCTGTACAGGTGAATGCCAGCCGTGTCGCACCGCAGGAGGGGCTCCGGGCTTTCCAGCGTGATGTTCTGGTCGGGAGCCATCGAGCCAACACCGTTTAGTTTTATGGAGAGATGCATGGGCGGCATGATGGAGTCGTAGGGCTGACCGCGCTTTTTCTTCTTCTCCTGCTCTTTCTGCCATTTCTCAAACTCCTTTAGTCGTTCCTTCAGCCGCTTTTCGTAGGGCACCTTAGCCAGCACCTCAAGAGTGTCGGTGTTCTGCACAAGCAAACCTGCGGTATCGGTAGCATTGTATTGCACCTCCATGCGCAGGGTGTCCTGATTGACGAGTAACGTATCGCGCAACCAGTAGTGTATGGTGTCGAGCTTCTCGGTTGCCTCAATGACAAATGCGCTGTCGGCATCGAAATTCAGACCCCGTAGAACGGGCAGCAGTGAATCGCCGTAAGTGAAGTAGAAGCTGAACTTGTTCGGCTCCTTGCGCTCCGTCTTCAACAGATGGCGGTCCGTCTGTACGGCGGTGAAGGCCAGTAGCGTCACGTCGTCGGGCAGGAAGTGTGTGTAAGGCACCCGGATAATGTTCTCGATGTGGAGGGTGTCACGCCAGAGGGTATCCTGCCGGGTGTCAGGCATTGACGACGGTTCAAACGTTTCGTGACTGAACGCAAGCATTTCACTCTTCTGGTTGTAGACGAAGTCGCCGTCGGAATCCTGCAAGGCGTAGGTGCGGTAAGTGCCGGGAGCAACACCCTTGATGACGAAATGACCGCGGCTGTCTGTCCGCGAAATACGTATCATGGGCTTTGACTTGAAGACCGTGTCGCTGAGGTCATCGTAGAGTCCGACAAGGATGCCCTTCACCGGTTCCAGGTTCTCGGCCTGCAGCACATAGCCCGCCACCTCGAACGTATCAATCTCAGTACCGGTGGAGAACGTGTAGGTGTAGTTGCCCAAGGGATTACCCTCGTTGTTGTCGGTGATGGCATCGCTGAAGTCGACAGAATAAGTCGTATTATCCTTCAGCGAGTCCTTCAACTCAATGATGATTCGCTTGCCTGCGGCCTTGATCTCGGCCTGTTCTATCTGTGGGGGCGAGACGATGACCTTGTTCTGCGCATCCTCAATCTTGATGTATTCATTGAAGTTGATGACGATTTTCTTCGTCTTCACGCCGATGGCTTTGTCTTCAGGCGAAGCGCTGGTGACATACGGCGGGGTCTCGTCGTACCAGCCGCCATCGGGGTTGCCCATTCGGGCGCAGGACGAGATGAGAGATGAGATGTGAGAAATGAGAAATATGATTACCATGCTCCTGAACACACGCCAAGAACAGGCACGACTGCCGTGTGCCGACACGCATTTGGCGTGCCAGCTGTCGCAGAAGTATTTGCTCTTTCCGCCATTATTACCGATAGCAAATCTAATCATATCTCTCACTTCTCACCTCTCATCTCTCACTTCTCATTTAGACTGAGCAGCTGCTCTATGTGCTCGCGGCTGTTGCTCAACCGTGGCACCTTGTGCTGTCCGCCCAGTTTACCACGCAGTTTCATCCAGTCGTTGAACAGGCCTGGACGCGCCTTAATCAGCTCAAGCGGTTGCAGGGTGATGTTTTTATAGCGCTTCGCCTCGTAGTCGCTGTTCACCTGTTGCAAGCGCTCGTCAAGCAGACGGGCAAACTGAGACAGGTCGGCTGGCTCGCGGGAGAACTCGACGAGCCACTGGTGGCGGCAGCGGGCATGGTCGTCCATGAACACCGGCGCGGCAGTGTACTCCAGCACCTCGGCACCCGTCTGCTGGCAGGCATAGCTCAGTCCCTGTTCTGCATTGTCGACGATAAGCTCCTCGCCAAAGGCGTTGATGAAGTGCTTCGTGCGACCGGAAATGACAAACTTATAGGGGTTGACGCTGGTGAACTTGACCGTGTCGCCAATCATGTATCGCCACAGTCCGCACGAGGTGGTGATGAGCATGGCGTAGTTCTTGCCCAGCTCGACAGCCCAGAGAGGGATAGGCGACCCAGCCCCCCCTACTTCTATAAATTCATAGAACACATCATAGTCGAGCATCAGCAGCATCGACTTGTCTGTCGGGTCATCCTGTATGCCGAAGAATCCCTCGCTGGCATTGTAGGTCTCCATGTAGTGCATGTTCGGCGACGTGATGAGCCGCTCGTACTGTGCACGATAAGGGGTGAAAGCCACGCCACCGTGGAAGAACACCTCCAGATTGGGCCAGACCTCCTCCAGGTGAGTCTTGCCAGAAAGTTCCATAACCCGTGAGAGCACCGAGAGCATCCACGACGGCACGCCGGAAATGTTCGTCACGTTCTTCGTCATGGCCTCGCGGGCTATGCGGTCGCGCTTCACCTCGAAGTCGCTGAGCAGTGCCGTCTGTTTTTTCGGTACACGAACCAGGTTTGCCAGCGGATTCATGTTCTCTATCAGGATGGCGCTCAGGTCGCCCACCAACGAGCCGGGCAGGTTGTAGTTGGGCGCATGGCTGCCACCGAGAATCATTGCACGACCGTCGAACAGCCGGCTCTGCGGATTGTTTCGAAGGTAGAAAGCCACGACGTCGAAACTGCCGGCATAGTGTATGTGCTGAAGTCCTTCGTTGGTTACGGGGATGAACTTCGACTTGTCGTTGGTCGTCCCGCTCGACTTGGCATACCACTTGGTGCGGCCCGGCCATAGCACGTCGCTCTCGCCATGCCGCATACGGTCAATCTGTCCTTTCAGCTCCTCGTAGGTGTTCACGGGAACATGCTTCACAAACTGCTCGTAGTTGCGGACAGAGTCGAGTGTATACTGCCGCCCGAATTCCGTGGCCTTGCCTTTCTCCACCAGACGGCGCAACACCTCACGCTGCAGTTCGGCTGCTTCGTGATAGTGTCGCTCCAGTTCCTTTTGCCGGGGCAGGAACACCTTACTGGCAATTTTCGTCAGACTCATTGCTTACTCGCGGACTTCCCAGATGTCGTTGGTCTCAAGCAGCTCGGTGAAGTTGTGGTACTTCTTCTGGCTGCTGACCTCGTTGATTTGTGCGTAGACAGCATCGTTATAGGTGGGGGCATCGACGTCGCGGATGACACCGAGTGCAATGGGGAAGCCGTCTTCTGGAGTCATCAGGGCGAGCTTCAGCTGCAGGGTGTTGTCCTGGCAGTGGGCATCGTGGACGAGGACGTCGTCCAGTGTGTAGCCGTCCTTGCCTATCTCGACAACCTTCAGGCCAAAGCCCTGCTGCACGAGTCCGAACTCGTTGTTCTCGCCGAAGACGAGCTTTTCGCCGTGACGGACGTAGATGGCGTTCTTCTTGCGGCCCTCGTTGTTATAGACCACGTCGTGGCAATGGTCGTTGAAGATGACGCAGTTCTGCAGCACCTCAGTCACCGAGGCACCCTTGTGCTTATAGGCAGCCTGCAGCACCTCAACGGTGCCCTTCGCATCAGTGGCCACGCAGCGGGCGAAGAAGTGTCCGCGGGCACCGAAGCACAGCTCGGCGGGACGGAACGGATCCTCGACAGTGCCGTAGGGGCTGGACTTCGAGACGAAGCCGCGGGGCGACGTCGGCGAATACTGACCCTTCGTCAGACCATAGATGCGGTTGTTCAACAGAATCATGTTCAGGTCGATGTTACGACGGTTGGCATGGATGAAGTGGTTACCGCCGATGGCCAGTCCGTCGCCGTCGCCGCTGATCTGCCAGACGGTGAGGTCGGGGTTGGCAACCTTCGCGCCGGTGGCGATGGCAGCGGCACGACCATGAATGGTGTTCATGCCGTAGGTGGCCATATAGTGCGGCAGACGGCTCGAACAGCCGATACCACTGATGACTGCAATCTTCTCAGGGGCCACGCCAATCTCGGCCATGGCCTTATGCAGTGAAGCCAGGAAGAAGTGGTCGCCACAACCGGGACACCACCGCGGCTGGCCTTTCTTATAATCTTGTGCACTGTAAGTACTCATAACTTTTATCTTTTTTCTTTTTAACCACGAATTTTACGAATTACACGAATCTACTATAACCACGAATTTTACGAATTACACGAAATTGGGTACCACGAATTACACGAATTTCACTAATTATTTTTTCTGATAACATAACGCTCGAATTTGAGCGATGTCTCTCCGAAATTGATAAGTAATACGAGATCACTTCCGGCCACTTTCCCATAGTTGATGGCTTGTGAACGATGCGTATCATCAAGTTCTTTCACAGCCTTCAGCTCTACTATTATTTTGTCATAGCAAATAAAATCTGGTTTGAAGGTAGATGAGAGTTCTTTTCCGTTGTAATTAACGTGTAACTCTGTCTCCCTTAATGACGGAATGTTCCGATTTGCCAACTCTATCTCCAGAGCATCTTGATAGACCCTTTCCGTAAAGCCGCACCCAAAATAACGATGAACAGCCATAGCCGCACCGATAATATTATGCACTTCCTCTTTATACAGCAAATCGTCTCTATACATCATATAATTCGTTCAATTCGTCAAATTAGTGGTCGCTAATAATTCGTGAAATTAGTGAAATTCGTGGTTATTAAAAACTCTGTGATTGTTTATCTTATTTGTTTAATATCTCTGTGAAAGCATTGACGAGTTCCTCGACCACGAACGGCTGTCCCTTCACCTGATTGAACTGGAAGGGAACGAAGTTGTCGACCTTCATGCGCAGGTAGGCGGCGAGCTGACCCATGTTCTGTTCGGCCACCACCACTTTCTTGTACTTCTTCAGCACGGCGGCGGTGTTCTTGGGCAGCGGGTTCAGGTACTTGAAGTGTGCCAAGGCAATTTTGTTGCCTTGGGCGCGGAGTTCGTCCATAGCAGAGTGCAGGTGTCCGTAAGTAGAGCCAAAACCAACAATCAGCAGGTCGGCATCGTCGATGTCGCCGATAACCTCCAGGTCGGGCACTTTGATGTTCGCAATCTTCTGCTGGCGCAGACGTGTCATCAGGTCGTGGTTCTCGGGGTTCGTAGAGATGGCACCCGTCTGCGAGTCCTTCTCCAGTCCGCCGAGAATATGTGCAAAGCCCTCACGGCCCGGTATAGCCCAGTAGCGGGTGCCGTTCTCGGCACGCATATAGGGCGTCCACTTGCCCTTCAGTTCCTCAGGAACATACGGAGGATTGATGGGGTCGAGCTTGTCCATCTCAGGCAGCTTGAAGGCACCCGAGCCGTTGGCCACGAAAGCATCGGTCAGCAGCACGACTGGCGTCATGTGCTCGAGGGCAATCTTACAAGCCTGGTAGGCAGCGTCGAAGCAGTCGGTAGGACTGGTGGCAGCCATGACAGGCATCGGGCTCTCACCGTTACGGCCGAAGAGTGCCTGCAGCAGGTCGGTCTGCTCCGACTTCGTGGGAAGTCCCGTAGCAGGGCCGCCGCGCTGTACGTCGAGCACCACGAGCGGCAGCTCCATGATGACGGCGAGGTTCATGGCCTCAGACTTCAGGCAGATACCAGGACCAGAGGTTGATGTCACGCCGAGGGCACCGGCGAACGAAGCGCCGAGAGCCGACGAGCAGCCTGCAATCTCATCCTCGCACTGCACGGTGATGACGCCGCACGACTTGTGCTTCGACAGTTCGTGGAGCACGTCAGTAGCAGGAGTGATAGGATAGGAACCGAGGTAGAGCTTCAGCCCAGCCTTCTCGGCAGCAGCAATGAAGCCGTAGGCCGTAGCCTTGTTACCCGTGATGTCCATGTAGCGGCCAGGCTGCTTCTCCTTCGACTCTACGCGATAGACGCTGACTGTCGATGAGTGGGTGTTGTGACCGTAGTCCCAACCAGCCTGAATCACCTTGATGTTGGCCTCGGCGATAGCGGGCTTCTTGGCGAACTTGTCACGCAGGAAGTTGTTCACCAATTCCAGGTCGCGGTCGAAGAGCCAGCAGACGAGTCCCAGTGCGAACATGTTGCGGCACTTCATAACAGACTTCATGTCCAAAGCCCCACCCCCGACCCCTCCCGCGGGGGGGAGGGGAGTGGTTAGTTTTGCCGTCGATTCGCTATTGGTAGTGCCGAGAGGGTGGTATTTACTCCCCTCCCCCCCGCGGGAGGGGTCGGGGGTGGGGCTTAGCGCCTCCTTCACCATCGTCGTCAGCGGGCACTGGATGACGCGGTCGGGGTCGATGCCCATCTCGCCGAGGTAGTCGGCAGTCTTGAACTGCGCCTTCTCCAAGTCCTTCGGGCCGAAGGAGTCGGTGTCGATGATGATGGTGGCGCCGGGCTTGGCGTAACGGTACTGCGTCTTCAGCGCGGCGGCGTTCATGGCCACCAGTACGTCGCACTTGTCACCCGGTGTGTAGACCTTGCCCGCGCCGATGTGTACCTGAAAACCTGAGACACCCGTCAGCGAACCTTGCGGGGCGCGGATGTCCGCAGGGTAGTCGGGGAATGTCGAAATGCCGTTGCCAACGGTGGCACTGACCGTAGAAAAGATGTTTCCGGCCAGCTGCATGCCGTCGCCGGAGTCACCCGAGAAGCGGACAACAACCTGGTCCAGCTCCTTCACTTCCAATTTTTCTGCCATTTTATCTATTTAGTTTATATGTCATTATAGTTGGGTTACTTCGGCTGCTTGCCGATGTAAGCCAGGATACCGCCGTCGACGTAGAGCACGTGACCGTTCACGGCGTCAGAGGCGTGCGAGGCAAGGAAGACGGCGGGACCTCCCAGTTCCGACGGGTCGAGCCAGCGGCCAGCAGGTGTCTTGGCGCAGATGAACGAGTCGAACGGGTGACGTGAGCCGTCCGGCTGACGCTCGCGCAGCGGTGCCGTCTGCGGTGTGGCGATGTAACCCGGGCCGATGCCGTTGCACTGGATATTGTACTCACCGTACTCTGAGCAGATGTTGCGGGTCAGCATCTTCAGTCCACCTTTGGCGGCGGCGTAGGCGCTGACGGTCTCGCGGCCCAGCTCCGACATCATTGAGCAGATGTTGATGATCTTACCCTCGCGGCGCTCCATCATTTCGGGGATGACGGCACTGCTGCAGATGAACGGGCCGACGAGGTCGATATCGATGACCTGCTGGAACTCCTCGCGCTTCATCTCGTGCATGGGGATGCGCTTGATGATACCGGCATTGTTCACCAGGATGTCAATCTGGCCTACCTCCTCGTGAATCTTGTTGACCAGGTCCTTCACGGCGTTTTCGTCGGTGACGTCACAGACGTAGCCCTTGACATTGTCGATGCCGGCCTCCTTGTAGTTGTCAATACCACGCTGCAGGGCAGCTTCATTGATGTCATTGAAGATGATGTTCTTCGCGCCGGCAGCCACGAAAGCTTTGGCGATGTTGAAACCGATACCGTAGCTGGCTCCGGTAATCCAGGCGTTCTTGCCTTCTAACGAAAATGGGTTGTTCATTGTTGCTTGAATGTTGGTTTATTTACTGTTGTTTTCTGTTTACGCTTGCTGTTGCATGGGAAATATGCCCAAATCGGCTGCAAAGGTACAAAATTTTTTGCAAACACACCGCGTTTTCATTTTATTTAAGTTTCTAAAGCCTAAAAAACACTGCGTGCGACTTTTTCGACAGTTTTCTTTGGTAGTTCGCAGATTTTTGTCTAATTTTGCAGCCAAAGCGCGGAATCACTCCCTGACAGAGAGTAAAGTAAGCGGATAATAAACGGAAATAAACATAAAACAGATATTTAAATCAAAAAGACTATGAAGAAAAAGTTACTGTTTATGCTCGCCATGATGGCGCTCGTGCTGCCGCAGTCGGTGGTGGCACAGGAGATGTACACCGAGTTCAATCCAAACACAAAGACGCTGACGTTCTACTACGACATGTACAAGTCAAGCCGCACCGGCGTGGTGTGCATGACGCAACAAGAATGGGAGGCGTTGGCTTCGGTGGTCACCGACGTGGTGTTCGACGAGTCGTTTGCCGACGCACGGCCTACGAGCACGAAAAGTTGGTTCAGTGGCTTCACCAAGCTGGAGGGGTTTGATGATAGTAGCATTAAAAACCTGAACACCAGCGAGGTTACAGACATGTGCGGAATGTTCGAAGGATGTGAAAGCCTCTTATATCTTGACCTCAGCAGCTTCGACACTTCCAAGGTTCGCGATATGAGTGACATGTTCAATGGATGTTTCAGCCTCACCTATCTCAACCTGAGCAGTTTCGACACCAGCAGCGTCCGCGAAATGTTGCAGATGTTCAAGAATTGTATGAGCCTCACCTATCTGAACCTCATCCACTTCGACACCAGCAACGTATGGACCATGTATGCCATGTTCCAGGGATGCAAAAGACTCAAGACACTGAACCTGACGTTCTTCGACGTGAGCAAGTGCCAGGAATTTCAGTTTATGTTCGACGGATGCAGCGCGCTGACCACCATCTATTCCGGCTCGGAATGGACCAATGAGGCTGTATCTGTGAAACCTGATGGAGACGTGAACATGTTCCGAGGCTGCACAAGCTTAGTAGGCGAAAACGACGGCTATTTTGATCCTGATTGCACCAACATGGACTATGCCTTTGTCGGGACGAGTTACATGTTGGGGTACTTCCGCAAGCCTGTGCTCACCATCGGCGGCGTGCCCGTCACCCAGCCCGGTCCCGTCAATCTGCCCTACATCGAGGAGGGCACAGTGACCTATTCCGAAGGCGACCGCGTGGGCGACTATCCCACCCTCACGCTCGAAGACGTAACGATGGAGATTTTCCCTGATGAGGATGTTGGAGACTATGCGGCCTGCGATGGTATCGTGGCCCCTGACGGCCTGGTGATAGTGATGAAGGGTGACAACGAAATCACGTCATTCGGCACCACCATCTTTGGCTGGGATGTGTTCCCCATGGGCAGCGGAATGTTGGTTGCAGAAAGCAGTGGTGGCTACGGCATTCACTTGATAGGCAGCGCCGCCCTCTCGGCTTCCGAGGGTGACGATGACGTGTGTGGGGTCTATGTAGCGGGCAAGCTGGGTGCCGTACATGGCCAGAAGCGACTGAAAAAAGACAAAAGCGGATATTGGACGCCTTCCATCATTGCCAACAACATGGTACTGGGGCTTCGGTCTGACTATAAGCACCCCGTGGTCAGCGGCATAGGCGCGATACCTGACACCGACAACAGCTGGGGCAAAGCCAAGGTGGTGTTCAGCTACGAGAGCTACCGCTTCGACAAGGATGAGCAGACCGTCGTCACCATGCCCTCGGAGAGCGTCGTGACTAAGCCATTCTATATTTTGCCGAAAAAATATATAGAGAACTACGGCGTCTATATCGGCGGCGAGCAGATAAACTATTGGAATTACGACGAATTTTACCCCATGTCGCTCACCCACGGCTATGTGGAGTACGACCCCGACGAGCACGAACTGCATCTTGAGAGAGCCCGCTTCGACTACCCCTACGAGCCTACCGACGACAACTACGGCCTGCAGTGCTGGCAGATGCCGCAGCTGAAGGTCGTTGTAGAGGGCGACTGCAGCCTCACCGGCACGCTGACCGACGATTTCGACTACGGCATCAACTTCAGCGCCGACGGCTCAGGGACGACAACGAAACCCCAGTGGAGCATACAGGCAGCTAAGCCCGACGAGCCGGCAACGCTCACCCTCGCCGGCACACTCCTTTTCCAGAGCACCGACTACACGGGTGCCGACGTGCTGATCAAGGACCTGAACGTCAACGTCACCGACGCTGCCTACCTGTGGGGCGAGGACGACATCGACGTAACCATCGACAACAGTAACGTGATACTGATCGACACCAAGTATCCGAACATGAACATCATGGAATACCTGAACAGCCTGACACTCACGAACTGCCACTTCCAGGACGGATGCTACTGGAGCGACGAAGAAAGCTGCGTCATGGACGCTAAAGGCAACGAGGCCAAACGTCTGGTCGTCATTGCACGCGACGGCGAAGTCGTGGGAATTGGCGAGGCTTCGCCTCTAAATGATAAAGAAGAAAGAATAAAGAATGGTTCGACAGGCTCACCACAAGATGGACGCGGCGGGGTGTATAACCTCAATGGCCAGCGCCTCGTGACACCACGGAAGGGACTTAACATCATTGACGGCAAAATAGTTGTGGTGAAGTAAGGAAAACGGAGAATGGAAAGTAATTTCGTAGACTATGTGAAGATATTGTGCCGGTCGGGAAAGGGCGGCAGGGGGTCGATGCACCTGAAGCACGTGAAGTACAACCCCAACGGCGGCCCTGACGGCGGTGACGGAGGACGGGGCGGTAACATCTACCTGCGCGGCAACCATAACTACTGGACGCTGCTGCACCTGAAGTACGAACGGCATATCTTTGCCGAGCACGGCGGCAACGGCGGCAAGGACAAGTGCCACGGCACCGACGGCAAGGACGTGTACATCGACGTGCCCTGCGGTACGGTGGTGTATAACGCCGAGACGGGCAAGTACGTCTGCGACGTGGCCTACGACGGACAGGAGATACTGCTGCTGAAGGGCGGACGCGGCGGACTGGGCAACTTCCAGTTCCGCTCGGCCACGAACCAGGCTCCGCGCTATGCTCAGCCGGGCGAGCCGATGCAGGAGATGACGGTCATCTTGGAGCTGAAGCTGCTGGCCGACGTCGGACTGGTGGGCTTCCCCAATGCGGGCAAGTCGACGCTGGTGTCGGCACTGTCGAACGCGAAGCCGAAGATTGCCAACTACCCGTTCACGACGATGGAGCCGTCGTTAGGCATCGTCGGCTACCGCGACAACCAGTCGTTCGTCATGGCCGACATCCCCGGCATCATCGAGGGTGCCGCCGAAGGCAAGGGACTGGGCCTGCGTTTCCTGCGCCACATCGAACGTAACTCGCTGCTGCTGTTCATGGTGCCCGGCGATACCGACGACATCAAGCGCGAATATGAAATCCTGCTGAACGAACTGCGGAAGTTCAACCCGGAGCTGATGGACAAGCACCGTGTGCTGGCCGTGACGAAGTGCGACCTCTTGGACGAGGAGCTGATGGAGATGCTGCAGGAGGAGTTGGGGGCAGTAGGGGGGACTCTCCCCATCGTCTTCATATCGGCAGTGACGGGCTACCACCTCGACGAGCTGAAGGACGTGCTGTGGGCGGAGATGAACGCCGAAAGCAACAAGCTGGCAGCCATCACCACCACCGAAAGCATTGCCCACCGCGACAAGGACATGACACGGTTTGCCGCCGAACTGGCCGACGAGGGCGAGGACGAGGACATCGAATATATCGACGAGGAGGACATCGAGGAATTGGACGACTTCGAATACGAGGAAGACGTGGAGTGAGTTTTCTACCACGGTTTTCTTAACCACGAATTTTACGAATTACACGAATTGAACGAATTGAAACGAATTTCACGAATTTCACGGTGTTTTTGACCACGAATTTTACGCGCTCGGCTTTGCCGCTTTTACAAAGGCGACAGCCGACTAAAAGAATTACACGAATTTTACGAATTGAAACGAATTTCACTAATTGACGCGAATTGATACGAATTGACACGAATTTATAGGAGGACGAAATTGACGAATAACACTAAATGGAGGAAGACGGTGGTGGTGATGGCGTTGCTGTTGCTGCCAACGATTGCTGTGGCACAGACAGAGTTTACGGGAGCTGAGCAGCAGAGCATCAACGTGGAGACACCGGGGCTGTTCGAGAAGAGCGACTCCTTTACTATTGACTTCAACTACTACAAGGACGATCAGTTCTGCTTCCCCCTGCCCGTGGGCAAGGCCGTGCAGGGCAAGGACTACTACATAGAGATAGAGACCAAGAAGGGCGACGCCGTGAAGGCGATGTTCGACGGCACTGTGCGCCTGTCGCGCCAACATCCAGACTTTGGCAACGTCATCGTCGTCCGCCACACCAACGGTTTGGAGACCGTCTACGGGCGCAATGCCCAGAACATGGTGAAGGTGGGTGACCACGTAAAGGCCGGCCAGACCATCGCCATCGTCGGCGGTGACGGCGGGCGTGTGTACTGCGAGTTTGGCATCATGGTGAACGGCCGCCGCATCAACCCCGGCATCATCGTCGCCCTGAAGGGCCACCGCCTGCTGCGCCAGACGGTGATGTGCAAGCGCCAGGGCTTCAGTATCAACGTCAGCGTGGTGGAACCCGACCCGTGGAGCGACCAGAATCTGGCGAAGAAAAAGGGCGGTAAGGGCTTGGAGGCCAGCGACCCCTTTGCCGGCGGCAGCAAGTTCATGCTCAACCTGGCCAACATCACCGACGATGAGTGGTGCTACCCCCTGCCGGGCAGCCACGTCATTAGTCCCTACGGCCCACGCGGCGGTCGCCGCCATACGGGTGTGGACCTCAAGACGAAGCCCAACGACGACATCCTCGCCGCCTTCGAGGGTGTGGTCACCATGTCGCAGGTCTACAGCGGCTACGGCAACTGCATCGTGCTGCGCCACGCCAACGGTTTAGAGACGCTCTACAGCCATAACTCCAAAAACCTCGTGAAAGTGGGCGACCACGTGAAAGTGGGCCAGCGCATCGCACTGACTGGCCGCACAGGCCGCGCCACCACCGAGCACCTGCACTTCGAGACCCGCGTGAACGGCCGTCCCTTCGACCCCAGCCTCATATTCAACCATGTCAGTCAGCGGCTGCGCACCGACCAGGTGACATTCACCAAGAGCGGCGGAGCCAGCGTTTCGCATACGTCAAAGCAACAAAATGCGGCTCGTGGAAAAAAAGTCCGGAGAAAGTAGCGGGTTTCTCATTTTTTTTTATAATTTTGCAACCGAAAACAAGTTAACCGGGTTCGCCCGCCATTCATTAATTTAATAGTTATACGTTTCTATGCAGAAAAGAGTACTTTTTCTGATGTCGCTACTGTTAACGCTTTCGTTAACGGTCATGGCACAAATCACTACTTCAAGCATGGCAGGAAAGGTGACCTTCGACACCGCCAACGGCGAGGAAGTCATCGGCGCTACCGTTGTGGCTGTTCACGAGCCTTCGGGCACTCGTTATACAGCAGTGACCAACACCACGGGTCGTTTCTCCATTCAAGGTATGCGTACCGGAGGACCATACGAGGTAACCGTTTCCTACATCGGCTTCCAGCCAAAGACCATCAAGGGCGTCGTCCTGCAGTTAGGTGAGACCTACAACCTCGCTGTCTGGATTACCGAGGACACCAACGTGCTGGCCGAAGTCGTCATCAGCGGCAAGGCAACGAAGCTGACGGTCGAGAACATGGGTGCCGCCACTAACATCACGAGCAGCCAGATTACCAGTCTGCCGACGGTCAGCCGCTCCATCACCGACATCACGCGACTGTCGCCCTACGGTGGCAACGGCATGAGCTTCGCCGGTTCTGACGGACGAACGGCCAACTTCACCGTCGACGGTGCCAACTTCAACAACAACTTCGGACTGTCGTCGAACCTCCCTGGCGGCGGCAACCCCATATCCATCGATGCCATTGAGGAGTTGCAGGTCGTCATCTCGCCCTACGATGTGCGCCAGACTAACTTCATCGGCGGTGGCGTGAACGCCATCACGAAGTCGGGTACGAACACCTACAAGGGCACCGCCTACATCTACCACCAGAACGAGAACCTGCGCGGCGATGCCGTGGAGCGTGAGACCATCAACGGCTCCCGCGCCATGGACATGAAGACCACCTACGGCTTCACCCTCGGCGGACCGATCATCAAGGACAAGCTCTTCTTCTTCGTCAACGGTGAGATGACCAAGACGCCCACGGTGGTGAACCGCTGGCAGGGCTGCGACGAGGACAACCCCGCAGACCCCGAGAACTATATCTCCCGCACTACGAAGGCCGACCTGCAGACCGTAAAGGACTACGTGGCCAGCAAGTACGGCTACGACACGGGCAGCTACACCAGTTTCCCCGCCGACGAGAACAACTACAAGATCCTGGCCCGTTTAGACTGGAACATCAACGACAAGCACCACTTAGCCCTGCGCTATAACTACACGAAGAACCTGGTTTGGAACGCACCCAACAAGTCGTCGATGGACGGTGGTACCCGTATGTCGGATGCCCGTATGTCGAAGTCGTCCATGTCATACGCCAACTCCATGTATTCGCAGGACAACCTCGTACACTCCTTCTCGTTCGACCTCAACAGCCGCCTGACCGAGAACCTGTCGAACCAGTTCCTGGCTACCTACTCGAAGCTCGACGATGTCCGCGGCACGGACTCCTCGATGTTCCCCTTCGTCGACATCCTGAAGGACGGCAACAACTACATTTCACTCGGCTACGAGCTGTTCACATGGAACAATGCCGTACACAACACCATCTGGAACGCCAAGGATGACATTACTTATTATATGGGCGCGCATAAGTTCACCGCCGGTGTCAGCTTCGAGTATCAGATGGCCGACAACATGTACATGCGTAACGGCACGGGCTACTACCGCTACTCGTCGCTCGAAGATTTCCTCAGCGGCGGCACGCCTGAGATTGTGAACATCACCTACGGTTACAACGGCGAGAGCGACCCTGCCTCGCGCGTACAGTTCAATAAACTCGGCTTCTACCTGCAGGACGACTGGAACATCATGGACAACCTGAAGCTCACCTACGGTGTGCGCTTTGACGGACTGTTCTTCAACAACGAAGACCTGATGACCAACAACGCCATCTACGCCTACGACTACAACGGCCGCCACATCGACACGGGTACGTGGCCGGCATCACGGTTCACCATTTCGCCGCGTGTAGGCTTCAACTGGGACGTCTTCGGCAACAAGGCCCTGAAGGTGCGCGGCGGCACGGGACTGTTCTCAGGCCGTCTGCCATTGGTGTTCTTCACCAACATGCCCACCAACTCGGGCATGGTGCAGTATAACGCCAAGTTCAACGCTACAGGCGGTAGCGGTGCCGTGAAGACCGACATGACGCTCTTCAACGGCGACATGAAGGCTGGCAATGACCTGCGCGACTACGTCATTCAGCAGGGACTGGCTCCCGCCACCATCACCCCTGAAGAGGGAACCCACTCCGGTGCCGTCGTGGCCGTGAACCCCGACTTCAAGATGCCGCAGGTGTGGAAGACCTCGGTGGCCGTCGACTACCAGCTTCCCACGGCGTTCCCCTTCACTGCCACGGTCGAGGCCATCTTCAACAAGACCATCAACGCCGTCTGTATCTCCGACTGGAGCATTAAGGAGGTCGGCGGATTCGCACGCCTGAACGGTGCCGACAACCGCGCCATCTATCAGGACTTCAAGTACACCGATGCCACCACGGGCAAGACACTGCCCAACGCCTTCGTGCTCGACAACACGAGCAAGGGCTACGGATGGTCGTTCAACGCCACGCTGAACGCACAGCCCTTCGAGTGGCTAAGCCTCATGGCAGCATACACCCACACCGTCAGCAAGGAACTGACGGGTATGCCGGGCAGCGACGCCTCATCGGCATTCACCTACATCCCCTGTGTACAAGGTCCTAACTACGTGACCCTGCACAACTCGCAGTATGTCACGCCCGACCGCATCGTGGCCAATGCCATCCTGCACGACAAGAGCGGCAACCACTACAGCATCATCTACGAGACATGGCGCGGCGGCTATAATACTTCTTACCTGATGACCACCGACATGAACGGCGACGGCTACCAGTACGATGCCGTCTACGTGCCTACCGACGCACAGGCTGGCTACTACGATGAGAACAGACAGCTCCACGGCGGCACCGAGTTCCGCTTCGCCTCGAAGGACGACATGGACCGCTTCATGGACTTCGTACATAACAACGACTACCTGAAGGATCGCCAGGGCGAATATACAGAGGCCTACAGCCACTACTCACCTTGGGTACACCGTATCGACCTCGGCTACAAGCACGACTTCAAGCTCGACCTCGGCAAGACCAAGCACACGCTGCAGCTCAGCTTCGACATCAAGAACGTGCTGAACCTCTTCAACTCCAACTGGGGCGTCTCGAAGGTGGCAAACCTCGACTACAGCACCGAACCCAGCGGTGGCGTCCAGTACTCCAAGATCCTCAAGATCGAGGGCACCGATGCCGACGGCTACGGAGTCTTTTCCACCCCCAAGGGGCTTGACGGCAACACCGAGAACTGGAAGCCCTACCATACCCTGGGCCAGTGCTGGTATGCCTCCATCGGCGTAAAGTACTTCTTTAACTAATCGATAATTGAAAATTGAAAATTGATAATTATGATTACCAAGAATATCACTAAAACCCTCCTTGCAGTCTGTTTGCTATGCTGCGGCGCCGCCGCAGCCCTCACCAGCTGCTCCACCAACGAAGAAGCCCGCTATCTCAGCAACATCCGCCTGTCCACCTCCTTCGTCTCGCTCAGCAAGGACGGCGGCTCCACGCAAGTCAAGCTCACTGCCGCTTCCGACTGGCAGGTCAGTGAAACGCCCGAGTGGCTCACCGTCAGTCCCATGAACGGAGCGGCCGGTCAGGATCAGACACTGACTTTCTCGGCCGAGCCCGCCTCTGGGCGCACCGCCACGCTGACGATTACCTGCGGCGGACAGACACAGGAAATCAATGTCATCCAGGGACTGGCCGAGGTTCAGGCGGCCACCTGCGCCGAAGTCATAGCCGGAGCCGATGCCAAGACCTATCTCGTCACCGGCGTCTGCACGAAGATTTCCAATACACAGTACGGCAACTGGTATATTGACGATGGCACGGGCGAAGTCTACATCTACGGCACCGTCGATGCCAGCGGCAAGTACAACTGGGCCAGCTTCGGCATCGAGGTGGGCGACGAGGTCACCGTACAGGGACCGAAGACCACCTATAACGGTACTCCCGAGCTGGTCGACGTCTCCGTGGTGAAGGTCAACAAGTCGCTTATCAAGGTTGACTCCCTCAGCGCAACCGAGATTCCCCTTGAGGGTGGCGACCTCATCGCCTTCGTCTCATGCAAGGGCGACGGCATCAACGTCCAGATTCCCGACGATGCCAAGGACTGGCTCTTCATATCGGCCATCACCTCAAGCAGCGTCACCTTCCACGCCTTGGAGAACACAGGCGGTGACCGCAGCACTACTGTGACCCTGAAGACCTATAACGGCAAGAAGGAGTACACCTCGCAGATGACCATCACCCAGAAGGGTGCCATCGTGGCAGCCACCGTGGCCGAGTTCCTCGAGGCAGCAGTGGGCGACACACAGTTCCGCATGACGGGTATCATCAGCGAGCTCTACTACTACAAGGAAAACGTTTCCGGCTTCTATATCAGGGACTATTCCGGCGAGACGCTCGTCTATAAGCCCGAGGGCTTTACCGGCACTGAGGCGAAGGTCGGCGACATCGTCACCGTCGTTGGCAAGCGCGGAGAATACAAGGAGAATCCGCAGATGGTCAGCGGATTGTTCGAGGAACTGAATTATCCCGTCACCGAAATCTCCATCGCCGAATTCCTCACCAAGGATGACGACAAGGGTGTCTACTACATGATTACAGGTACCGTCGACGAGATTGCCAACGAGACCTACGGCAACCTCTACCTCACCGACGGCAACGAGCGGCTCTACGTCTACGGTTGCTATCCCGGCTACGGAGCCACAGGCGACAACCGCAAGGGCTTCCTCGCCGATGCAGACATCGCCGTGGGCGACCGCCTCACCATGATTGGCTATAAGGACACCTACAACGGAACCATCGAACTCTGCGGAGGCATCTACTTCGCACACGACAAGCCATAGTCGCACTGCGCGGCATCTTAGTGGGTGAAGCTTCCAAGCTTTGCGTCCGTGCTCTGGTTGCAAAGCTTGGAAGCTTCACCCACTATTCTTCAATGCCCCTTCGGGGCTCGCCGTCCGCATGGGAGGCCTCGCCGTTCACACGGGAAGCCCTCCCGTCCGAATGGGAAGCCCTCCCGTCCGAATGGGAAGCCCTCCCGTCCGAATGGGAAGCCCTCTCGTCCGAATGGGAAGCCTCGCCGTCCGAATGGGAAGCCCTCTCGTCCGGATGGGAAGCCCTCCCGTCAGGATGGGAAGCCCTCCCGTCCGAATGGGAAGCCCTCTCGTCCGGATGGGAAGCCTCGCCATCTTTGCAGCATAGTGGGTGAAGCTTCCAAGCTTTGCGACTGTGCTCTTGCTGCAAAGCT
>Ga0310786_10002527_pt1 | contig 27813 bp, 21 predicted proteins | sample AusTroGonzalo_MG_FD_203881 | JGI IMG/M metagenome (GOLD analysis project Ga0310786, IMG submission 203881) | Bovine rumen microbial communities from tropical cattle in Woodstock, Queensland, Australia - Gonzalo_03 (v2) (version 2) | ecosystem: Host-associated > Mammals > Digestive system >...
AGTTCCTCCATCGTGTCGTATTTCGGTTCTGACAGCAACTGCATGATTTCCTCGGAATAGCCTAATGCTTTCGCTAACTTCACATACGATTCCAAAGAGATGGAGTGTTTCAGTTCAAAGCGCTGAATGGATGAAGCGGGCACGCCGCTCATCTCCGCAAGACTCTTTGTGGAGAGTTTCTTTTCCAAGCGTCTTGCTTTTAGGTTCTCTGCCAATCGCTGCATCGTCACTTGTAGCGGATAGGGATCAAATATGTATTCTTTATGCATCATATAATATGCGTAATTCGTTGTTTTTTTATTTTACACATCAAATATGGTGTACAAAGATACAAATAATAATCCAAACTGCCAAATTATTAGGCACTTATTTTTTGCTTGCTGTCTCTAACTCTTTACGGATGACATCTACCGATATGTTTAGGCCTTTACCTTAGGGCCTGTGGTAATCCTGCCAGACTTCAGTGAGTCGGTTACTTCTTCGATGCCATGTTTTGCTAATCTGCAGAAAAAGCACCTAGCATCTACTTAATCGATGCCCTATCTTGTCTTTCAGTTTCTCAGAAAATAGTAAGAGCCCTTTGAGATTCCGATTTTCTTGAGGAAAATATACCACTTTTCTATACCCTTTTGTTTCTACAACTTCAACTCCTTTACCATAGATGTCCAACTTTTTTTGCTCTTCTATACATTGGTCAAGATAGTGCAAAGCATCATCTTTTCGACCCAAAAGCACATAAGCTATTGCAACAGCCTTGCTATCAAAAAAGTTACGAGAAATATTCCCTGATTCCACACCTTCTACAAAAGCCTCAATAGTTGAATATTTCTCCATATATGGTATAACATATTGACCCAAGGTCTCTTTTATATCATTTATCATATGAAGATAATATTCGTCTGTATCAGAATCAGCTAATCTCCATTCTCGAAAGCGGTTCTCTGGAGTCAGATAACCTATCTGTCCACTTAGTCCAAAAACAAACTCTCCCAACTCAGTGGCAACTTCATTTATTCTAGGGTAATCTATTGCATACACACAGTCATAGTACCTAACAAATTTTTGCCCATAGGTTCCATGACCAAATCGTAACTCCATAATAGATTCTTTTTCGTTTCGGCCGAAAACACCACGTGATTTCTTGAAACCTAATTGTTTCAACATTTCTTTAAAACGAGGTTCTGTCTCTAAATTAATTCTTGCCATATGTGAATATTTATTTTTATGCAAAGATAATAAATATTTTATTCGTAACAGATTTCTATTGAGCGAGTTGCAAAAGTTGATGTTCAGATTGCGTAATCAATTTATAATAAACGATAATCGAACCTATTTGATAGATTTCTATTTGCGCAATCTCCTTATTATGGTTTTCTTGGATGGGAACTGCTTTACAGAGCCATAGACAATAGCGGCATCATAACCATTTGCCTGAGACTTTTCCTTCTCATTGAAAATGTAGATACGAGGAGTAAAATACGATGCTGGATCATATTTGTCATCTTCATCTATGGCACGACATATAGGTAGAAAATCCTCCTTGCTTCTTCGTGCTCCTCCTCCCGAACCTGTATAAAATGCCACATTTTTAGATGTAAAATCATATTTTATTCCATGCTTTAAAGCAAGTTTGTTTAACAAAACTGCGTCTTTGGAATCAATAGAATCACACATCGTCTCTCTTTTCGGTTGTGAACAAGAATAAAAACATTGCATCAAAAGCAACAGTATAAAAACAAATCTTCTCATAATTCATTATTGTTTATAATTGCAAATCGACCATGGATGAATTCCAAATGAGCAATAATGTTTAATCTGTCCAAACTTTGGGGTTCACTTCACCGCTGTCCCTCCAAATAGCCTTTTCATGCTCAATTCTTTTTAGTTCTTTAAGTCCTCCGCCACCCATAGTACCCATTCGTCGATGTTGTCTGTGAGTTGCTTGGGATATGGCAAGGTAATGCGAACATCGGGAGATATGCCTGTGAAGTCGACTGCAGTACCTTTCTCATAGCGCATGGAATAGGTCGTTGAGTATTGTACGACAAGCGGTTTGCGGGCAGACTCAAAGATTTGGCAGTTGCCCGTATCAATGCAGCCCATAGTATTGTCTCGACCGTAGATGGTTGTTCGGTGGCTAACCAATCTGGTGTTTAAGACAGATTGCTCGCCGGAACTGGCAACCATATTGTCGATGATGAGTGCCGCTTTCTTGGGGTATTCACTGATGGCATCGAACGTCATATGAGCACCGTCCGCTATTTTGACAACGTATTCGGGGGCATAGTCAATGTCTGTTGGATAGCCTAAGTCTTCCAGGTCCTCTAACGTCCAGCCTGCCCGTTCAATAGACGCCCTGGTATAGCGGAATACGGAGCCGTCTCGCTTGCCATCGGGATAATCGTACAGCAATTCCAGCAAAGGCTCAAAGCTCTCGTCCTGTCCACCCATGTTCCCGCGGATGTCGATGATTAGATTGGGACATCCCGAGGCTTTGTATTCCCGCACGAAATTCTCAGCCAATTCCTGCGTTCCGTTGCACGATGGGAAGCGGATGAGCCATGTGTCCTCGTTGATCTTGCATGACAACATCTTGGGGTCGTAAATCTCCATCAACTCATGGTAGTTGATGCGTTTCCTTGCATATTTAAAGTAATTTGCCGCGATTTCATTATTACCATATACGCCAAAATGGAAATCTCCAAACCATCCCACGTAGGCACAAACGGCATCCTGCCAAGTTCTTTTCTGCTTCTTAATGTCGTTGATGAGCAACTTCTTAAACGCCTTATACTCCTTGCGGTTGATATCGGTCACTTTGAACTTGAAGGCCGCGTAGTCCTTTTCGGCCACCTGCACAATGGAATCGAAGTCTGCCACCATTGCCTTAATGCTGTCGGGCACAGCGGCAAAGGAAAATTGGGTGGCGAGGGTGAGGATTATGGATGAAAGGATGATTTTCTTCATGTCGTTTTCGTTCTTATTCTTGTTCTTATTCTTATTTGTTTCTTCATAATTGCAACAGCCACTCCAACGCAAGAGATCACTGGGACAGTTTTTTGATTCATCTTGCCACCACTCACCTCATCACCTTCTTCCCATTCTGGATATACACCCCATGCTTGGTCGAGCCTTGAATGGGGCGGCCCTGGAGGTCGAAGGTTTGTGATGGCATGCTCTTGTTTACTGTTGGCTCTGAAACGCCTGCTTCAGTGTCATTCAGCCAGTGGAACGAACCATCGGAGAACACCAACACACCATTGTCTGTGCCAATATAGATAGAGTCACCATCCACATCCACGCAATAGCAGTATCCTGTCTCTTGATTCCATTCATAACGGGTTATCACGCCATGGTCAAAGCAGCAAAGAGGACCTTTGGAATATCCCAAACCAATCAGGTTACTAAAGTCTGCAGGAGCTTTCGAAAGAAACCAGATTCGTCCCTGACTATCGCATTTCACAGATATGGGCAACTCCCACGATGAACCCACATCATAACTTGTAAAGTTATTACCATCGTATTTCAGCAATTTGGCTCTCCACTCACTTTTTTCAGCATTAATTGAGTCATAATGATCGCTGCCAAACCACAAATTTCCTTCGTTGTCAAAAGTCATACCTTTGACTTCTGATGAACTAAAAGGTAGATTCTCATGACTAACAACCTCTAAAGCCCCCCCCACATGATATCTCATCAAACTATTACCTGGAGCTCCTCCCGAAGAACCAATCCAGATGTAGTCATCTTGGTCTATAACCATCTGCCAAATCTCGTTTCCCATATCAGCGCTAGGAAAAGCAAATGCAAACCTCTCTCCAGAACGGCGGACAATAGAGAGACAATTGTCTCCGCCAATAACGACTGTTCCATTAGAGTCGAACACGATGCTGTTAATGCCGAGTGGTAAAATAAAAACATGTGCAGAGTTTGTATCATGGTCTACATAATGTACCGTAGTGTCGGCCCTACCATCAGTAATACTTGTCAGCACGCCATCATTACTACCCACCCAGATGGTGTCTGGCCTTATTGCCAGAGCATTCAGTCCCACCCAGGCATTAGGTCGTGTCATGTCTTTTATGCGCCACTGATCTTCGAAATAGCCTGTGCTCATGTCGTAGAGCGTTATCTTGCCCGTTAACTTGTTGACGACCTTAAGTCCATTAGGTCTTAACACGTAAATACTGGTATCATTATGTTCAATGCATTTCACGGAATGAACTGTTAACACAGGATGGTTTCTAGCCTGCAAACTTATAAAAGAACTGGCTATCAAAAGAGCAAGTAGTAGATATTTTCTCATAATCTAAATTAATTAATGTTCCACCTTGAATTTCTTTTCATAGAAACCACCATTTACCATCAGTCCAATGGAATACAAGCCTGGTTGGTCTATTCTACAGGATACGCTGTGCATTCCTGCTTCAAATGTCTGTTTCTTTATTATATCTTTTTGGGCAAAAGAGCTTAAATCAACTAAAACAAGTTGAACTTCTGACTTCTCAGTTAAGTCGAATGAAATGTTTGCGACATGGCCCAGTAGAGTAATTGATAAAGCAAAGTCATCACTTGAAGTCGCATTTCCTGCTGCCAATCCCTCTACTTGGTTCCTGGAGGAAGTTCCAGCGAGAAGAACCTTCGACAAGAGTATTTCCTCTGCCTGTACATTAAGCAATGGTTTATCCTCTCTTTCGTCGCATATGCTCTTGCACGTTTCACGAACGTACTCCAACAGATTGGGATTTCTTGATATTGTTATATCATGAAGTAGTTTCATCGGAAAAACGCTTCTTCTGCTGGCTTCCTTATATAAAAGGTATGATGTATTTGGATTACCTATACAGTAATTGAGCAATGCATTGTAGACTCGTGCCCTATCAAAATGACTCGTCTCATTAACCGTGGCAATTATACTGTCATTCTGATAGTCATTATATAACTCCCAGAATGAATCCTTTATATTATTGGGGATCTTCTTGATTCCATTATCAATTTGTGTCATTTCTGATTCTGAGAACGAGAAATCCAGAACAGGACCTGGTCCAGGATATGGATAGGTCATATTACGTTCTCTCATGTAATGCGCGACGACCTCACCGTAACTTCCCCCACGAACAGCATCTCGCGGGTGAAAAACCCTTTGGTGGTGCCCCAACTTACTTTCCCAATCATATCCAGCGGCATATTGATGAGCTTTTGATTTCACGGAAGCATGCTTTATTTTGTTTCCTATCCCATACAAATCAATATCTGCCGACTCACTTGAGTTTGTCCGATGAAAACCATTCCGCTCAAAGAACGCATCAAAATCTTCTTGATTCGTACCAATTTCATTATAATCCATCCATGAATTCCAGATACCGACACTCCATGCATAGCAGTTGTTATCCTCGCTGAACCCAACTGGATCAAAAGACATTATTGCATCGTCAAGTTTAAAAAATGGATGCTGAATCGAATCAACCCATGCACTTCTACATTCCACATAGATATCACACTTCGGAAGTCTCTGACAGGGATATGACTTTGTTGTCGTAAACAGCCATCCTTTTTGTCCTGAAGGCCTGTTGATGCGAGCATTCTTGCCCCAATTGTAAATGGACTTTTCTGGATCAAAGGGATAATCGTCGTTGTGGGCATTCACACGGTCGTCCTCTCCCATCAGGCAGATAAACGGGTCGCCATTCTTACTAACGGCAAAATAGCAACAAGGGAGCCCTGTGAAAGGATGCTGTATCACTGTTGAGGAGCTACATATAGGCACATTGTCAAAGCACTTTTCTTCGTTAATGCACAGATTGCAGGTTCCAAACTCAGACGGGTCGTTTGTACGTAAAAGGACATAATAGAAACCACTTTGAGGTATGTCTACACTTAGCGATGCCTCACCCGCTTGTCCTGATACGGCGACTCTTGACAGCACAGATGGGTCGTCCATGCTAAACAGATTCAACGCATGACTAAGACTGGTTCCACTTGTTCGCATGCTAACATGCTGACCTTCATGAAAATACTCAAGTCGGAAGAAAGAGTAGAACACCTGCTTGTTGAGCTCGGCATTGTATTCGGTTGAGGGGCGAATTGTATCTATCTGTGCGTCATCATTGAAATTGAAGTTAATCACACGATAGTCCCTCGACAGCGAATCCTCGAGAAATGACGCATTTTCTTCTTCTGTCAGGGCCTGGTGATTTTTCCTTTGGGCATATCTGACTGTGTCGGAATTCAACCGTTCTTTGAAGGTAATAACGGTCTTACCTTTACTCACATGCTCAGCATTTGGCACATCGTCAAGGGTGCCAACAAGACTGATTTGATGGTCGCCCTCACTCAGGTAAAGAGAATGCTGATAAGAATACCAGTCGCCCCTGTCAGTGAGAATCTCTCCAACAGAGTCGTTATCCACCTTCAGCATGTACTTTGAACATGTTCCATTGCTATGCCTTACACCCATAAGCCAGAAGTCAACTGGATAAGTGGCCGAGGCCGATGCCGTTACAGAGAACGTTGTTTCTGGTCTGTCATTTACGAGTCGTGTCGTAACGCCATTTTGGGTCAATGTATTATGGTCTGTTGACGGCCATTCAAATTGACCGTTAGTTCCTGCGTCTGGACTCATCTCTTGACCGTTAGCCGTCAAAAAGAACAGGACCAACAGTATCGAGGAAACGAAAACACGATTCATGAAAAACATGTTTTTAGTTAATATTTATGGAGTTATATATTTTTATTGCAAATTTATACTTTTATCTGATACTCTCCAAGCAATCTCCATGTTAATGATGAAGAATTAACAATGTTTAAACAAACAAATCTGTTAAATCCCCTCAATCGCCGATTCCTGTCAAATCAGAAAGAAAATACCACGTTTCTTGATACTATTCATCTTTTTCCTATGCGTTTACTAACAAGTTATCAGCGCCCTTTCATCTCTAACAAAAAACACAAATACGATGCATGGCCGTGCGAGTGGTGTTTCGTAAATTTGCACTTTATTTTTTTATTTGAACCCATATGAAATCACTCAGAGAACTATTCCGTATTGGGAAAGGCCCATCAAGCAGTCATACGATGGGACCAGCAAAAGCAGCGCAGATCTACGCTGAACGTCACCCTGAAGCAAAATGTTTTGAAGTAACCCTCTATGGCAGTCTGGCAGCAACAGGCAAGGGCCACCTGACCGACATTGCCATTATCAATGTACTCAGCAAGATTGCTCCAGTGGAGATCATCTGGAAACCCAGGATAACACTTCCTTTTCATCCCAACGGCATGATATTCACTGCCGACGACGGCGACCCATGGACAGTGTATAGCGTGGGAGGAGGCGCACTCTCTGAGGGAAAGACAGACAGCGACATGGTGGATGCTGGCACCGAGGTCTACGAGATGAACAAGATTAAGGACATCCTTGAATGGTGCAAGCAGAATGGACGCTGTTACTGGGAGTACGTGGAACAATGCGAAGGCCCAGAGATATGGGACTATCTGAGAGAAGTGTGGGCCACGATGCAGGACGCCGTGGAGCGAGGTCTGGACGCAGAAGGTTCTGTGCCTGGACCGCTGGGACTGCCACGCAAGGCGGCTTCCACCTATCAGAAGGCGCAGGACTTTCGCGAGCCACTCAAATCGCGTGGCATGCTGTATGCCTATGCCCTGGCAGTGATTGAAGAGAACGCATCGGGTGGCACCATCGTCACTGCACCCACCTGTGGCTCCTGCGGCGTGGTGGCAGCCACGCTCTATCAGTATTTCCATCAATACGCCTTCTCTGAGCAGCGCATCCTGAGAGCCCTTGCCACGGCAGGACTCTTTGGCAATGTGGTTAAGCAGAACGCCAGCATCAGTGGTGCCGAGGTGGGATGCCAGGGCGAGGTGGGCGTGGCCTGCGCCATGGCGGCTGCAGCAGGCTGTCAACTCTGTGGGGGCAGTCCCAGTCAGATAGAATATGCAGCCGAAATGGGACTGGAGCATCACTTGGGCATGACGTGCGACCCCATCTGTGGACTCGTTCAGATTCCCTGCATCGAACGGAATGTCTTCGCTGCTGCACGTGCTGCCGACTCGATTCTCTATGCCATCACCTCTGATGGCACCCATCGCATATCGTTCGACCATGTGGTGCAGGTGATGAAGCGCACGGGTCACGACCTGCCATCACTCTACAAGGAAACCAGTCAGGGTGGACTAGCATTGAAATACGAAGAATAATCTTAACAATAGCGCCTCTGAGATTTAAAAATTCTGAGCCAAAAATTTTTTCTGTGCGTACAGGCGAAATATGAGCATGTTCGTAAATCGTTGAAAATGAGAGGTTTACGAAATTAGCTCGAAAAGTGTAAAGATTTAGAACGCAATCGAATATTCGTTTAGGTTGTAACGGAGCCTGAGTTACACTGCAACGGAGCCTGTTTTGCATGGTAAAACAGCATGAGTTGCATCGTAAAACAGCCTCCGTTGCATGGTGAAATCGATAGGGGTATGAAAAAAGGGGCCAAAAGCCCCATTTTTCCGTTCTAGTTTGCATTTTTTCAGAACCCTGTTTTTCGGCAGTATTTCTTTACATTATCAATCCAAAGAGATGGGCTTGTACTTAGGCACCAGGCTCTTCATGATAAACCAGCCAATGAGGTAGGCCACAGCACACAGGCTGAACACCACCATATAAGCCGCAGGTTTGCCCTCGAAGCCAAAGAACGAGAACAGCTCGCCCTTGCCGTCGGCCCATGTGAAGAATGCGCCAGAGCCCTTGTTGATGGCAAAAGATGCCAAGCCACCAGCCATGGTGCCAATGCCAGTGATGGTGCCAATGGTTGACTTGGGGAACATATCGCCGATGGTAGAATACAGGTTGGCACTCCATGCCTGATGTCCTGCACCCAGGAAACCAATGAGGATGGCAGGCCACCAAGCGCTATAGGCTCCCAGAGGCTGTGCCAGCAGGCCCAGCAAGGGGAAGCAGGCGAAGATGAACATGGCACGCATGCGACCCAGATAGGGGTTCATGCCACGCTTCTCGACAAAATACTTAGGCAGATAGCCACCACCGATGCTCACCACCGTCACAATGGCATAGAGGGTGAAGATGAGCAGGATGCCCATGGGCGAATCGCTGGTGTAATGATAGACATCGCTGAAATAGGCTGGTGCCCAGAACAGGAAGAACCACCACACGCCATCAGTCATAAACTTACCCACGATGAACGACCATGTCTGGCGGAAGGTGAAGCATTTCCAGAACGAGATAGTCTCCTCGTCGTCCTTCACATTCTTGCGATCCTGCACCTCGGCAATATCGCTGTCCTGCTCGATATAGTTCAACTCGGCCTGATTCACACGCTGGTTGCGTGCAGGCTTTTCATAGAGCCATGCCCACAAGCCCATCCAGAAGAAGCCCAGCACACCAATGATGATGAAGGCCATCTCCCATCCGCAGGCACGAGCCAGCAGGGGGATGGTGGCAGGAGCAGCCAGGGCACCCACAGAGGCACCACTATTAAATATAGAGGTGGCAAAGGCACGGTCCTTCTTGGGGAAGTACTCGGCCGTCACCTTGATGGCAGCAGGGAAGTTACCAGCCTCGCCCACAGCCAGAATCATACGACAGGCCAGGAACAGCCACACTGAGATGGTGGTCAGGGCCACGATGCTGCCACCAGCCAGTCCGATGGCACCCCATCCGCAGGCAGCATGCATACAAGCACCCACGCTCCACACGAAGATGGCGATGAGATAACCCTTCTTGGTGCCCATCCAGTCGATGAACTTACCAGCAAAGAGGTTGGCCACAGCATAGAACACAGAGAACAGACCCGTGATGGTGCCGTAGTCATCGTCCGTCCAATGGAAGTCGGGTGCGATGAAGTCTTTCCATGTCAGGCTCAGCACCTGACGGTCCATGTAGTTAATGGTAGTCGCAAGGAAGAGCAGTCCGCAGATGACCCAGCGGAAGTTGCTCATTTTGGTTGTTTTGATTGATGACATATTGTTTTAAAAGTTATTATTTAATGTCGATGACAGGAATATTGTCTTTGTCATTATAGTATAGGTTTTCGCCAGCCATACCCCAGATAAAGGTGTAGTAGTAGGTGCCGGCAGCAGCGTGCATGCTCCATTCAGGCGACATGATGGCCTGCTCGTTGTGCAGCCACACCACGCGACTCTCCTCAGGCTGTCCCATGATGTGGGCAATGGTCTGATCCTGAGGCAGGTTGAAATAATAGTAGGCCTCAATGCGACGACCGTGGGTATGAGGTGGCATGGTGTTCCAGGCAGCACCAGGGTTCAACTGTGTGAGACCCAACTGCAACTGGCAGGGACCTTCCTCCAGCACGTCGTTCACGATGAGCTTATAGACCGTACGGTTGTTGCACTCCTCCAGCGAACCAACAGGACCCCAGACAGCAGCCTTCAGCGAACCCTTACGACCGTCGAGGGTGATCCTCTGTGTCTTGTAGTGCTGATGGGCAGTGGCCGTGTTCAGGTAGAACTTAGCATGCTTATTGGCATCCTTCGAACGGAAGAGCACCTCCTTGTTCACGTCCTTACCCTTGCCTATATGGCCGCGACCAATATACAGGGCCTCCTTGGGCGAGAGGGCAAACTCCTTACCATCGACGATGACCACGCCATCGCCCTCGCCACAGTTCACCACGCCCAACTCGCGATTATAGAGGAAGTATTTCTCCTTGATGTTGGGATCAACGTCCAGACCCAGTTCCAGGAAGTTCTCCAGCTTCAGGGTCTTTGTCACAGGCATAGCGCCGCCAAAGATAAAGCGGTCGTAGTGCGAGTAGGTCAGGTTAATCTTGTCGGCCTCCATCACCTTCTCCATCACAAAGCGCTCACGAAGGGTCTTTGTGTCGTAGTGCTTCACGTCCTCTGGATGGCAGGCAGTCTGGAAATTCACCGTTTGCTGGGCTGTAGCAGACACGAATGCCGCTGTCAGCAGTGCCATAGAAATAAATGCTTTTTTCATCATATATTCACAATTAATATTTACTGTCATTTTCTTGAAAAGAATTAGTAATAATAAGAAAGAATTAGGTTCAACAATAAGAAAAAAATTATTCTATGATATAATCTCGATAATTATCTTGCATCAACAAAACAAAATCATCCTCATCAGGCAGATACAGATATCGCTCTGATCGCAAGAACCTCTCTCCGAAATTCAGCAAGATGCCACGATGGCATCCTGTGATGCGCATATAGTTGAACAACTGGGCACGATGCTCAGAGTTTATTTCTTCGACAGACTTCAACTCAATTATTATGCCATTATAATAGAAATCTGCGTAATACTTCTTTTCGAGTATCACTCCTTTATATTGGAGTCGCAGTTCTTTCTCACGTTCAGCAATCATGCCCCGCTTTTTCATCTCAACAGCAAGAGATTCCTGATATATAGGTTCTGCCATACCACGACCCAAGGTTGTGTGAACCTCCATCGCAGCGCCTACCACATCATATATATCTTTATACTCCTGCTTCGTCATGACTACTTTCTACCTATAGATTTCCAAAATAAAAATTCTTTTTTATTGTTGGAAGAAATTCTTTCCTATTCTTTCGTATTCTTTTCCAATATTACTTTTCACTTCGTTTTTTTCAACTACACATTTTACTTTGAATTCCTTTCCTCGGCCGTGATACGCAGGCGGTTCCACACCACCATGCCCACGGTAATGAGAGTGAGCACACCCATGCCAATCCACTTGAGATACTTGACACACGCATAGATGACATAGCCAAAGAGCGACGAGGCAAAGTCTATGGCGCCAGCCTGGAAACCCTCAGGAATCTGGGCGGCCTTGTCCTGCGTGGCCTCAAAGACGGTGTTGGCAGCCAGCGTGAAGGCAGGTGCCATGTCTGTGACGAAATACAGGCCGATGGTGACAGCCACCAGGCCGATGATGAACGTCTTCACCACATTACCCTTGGTATAGGGCAGCACCATCACGAAGACATAGAACATGCCAGCCAGCGATGCCAAGGGCAGGAACTGGTTGTCGGCCCTCGACAGGGCGATGGCCAGAACGAGGGTCACAGGGATGAGCAGCAGCGACACCACGAGTGTGGTGGGATGGCCGATGACCAAGGCAGGCGACATACCAATGTACACCTTCTTGCCCTTGAACTTACGTTTCACCACCTCCTGCGTCTTCTCAGAGATAGGCTTCAAGCCCTCGATGAAGAGTGAGGTGATGCGAGGGATGAGTTCCATGACGGCACCCATGGTGACACCCAGGAACAAGATCTTCTTAATGTCGAGCTGGGCAGCCCAGCCAATCAAAGCGCCCACGATGACACCCAACACCAGCGGCTCGCCCAGCACGCCAAACTTCTTCTTCAGTCCCTCGGCATCGATATCGAGTTTTGAGAAACCAGGAATACGGTCAAGCAGCCAGTTGATGGCGATGGCAAACGGTGTGAAACTCTGACAGAAAGGCTGAGGGATAGAGATGCCCTCAACGTTATCGTAATACTTCTGGAAACGCTCGGCTGTGAGGTCGGCCATGACCAGCGTCACGATATAACAAGAGATGGCAGCGAAGTAACCCCACAGCAGACTCTGGTCCATCACGAAGTAGGCCACAGCACCAATGAAGGCGAAGTGCCAGTAGTTCCACAGGTCGATGTTAACAGTGCGTGTGCACTTGGTGACCAGCAACAGGAAGTTGATGCCCAGACAGATGGGGATGATGAGTGCGCCCACGGCTGTGTTATAGGCCACAGCAGCAGCGGCAGGCCAGCCCATGTCGAACACGGCGAGGTTCAAATCAAAGATCTTTGAGATGGCATCGAGTGGTGTGTTGAAATTGGTGGTGAGCAGAGCTGTGACAATGCCCAAGCCAACAAAACCCACGCCCACATAGAGGCCACTCTTAAGCGCCTTGCCGAACTTCATGCCGATGCACAGGCCGATGATAGTGAAGAGAATCGGCATCATGACCGATGCTCCCAACTGGATGATGTAAGTGAATACTTGCTCCATTTCTTGATATTGTTTTAGTGATTAGTCTTGGTAGTAAACGCGCTTCACGCGATTGCTAACACTGGTGAGCACCTCGTAGGGGATGGTCTCCAACACATCGCTGAGCACAGTGACAGGCAGGTTCTTGCCAAAGATCTCCACGCTGTCGCCCTCCTGACAAGGAATGTCAGTAACATCGATTAGCGCCACGTCCATACAGATATTGCCCACATACTCTGCTTTCTGTCCGTTCACCAGGCAATAGCAATGACGGTTGCCCAACTTACGGTTCAGTCCATCGGCATAGCCAATAGGGATGGCAGCAATCACACTGTCGCGCTCCAGCTTACCCTTGCGACTGTAGCCCACGGTCTCTTCCTTGGGCACATGGCGCAATTGCAGAATGGTGGTCTTCAGCGTTGACACCGTTGAGAGGATGCCGTTGGTACGAGGATCCACGCCATAGAGTCCAATGCCCAGACGACACATGTCCATCTGGCGCTCAGGGAAGTGCTCAATGCCTGCCGAGTTGTCCATATGGCGCAAGATCTTATGCGAGAAAGCAGCCTGAATCTTCTTGCTGCCCTCGTTGAACAGCTCAAACTGATGGGCCGAGAAGTTATCGAAGTCGTCACTGTCGGAACCCACGAAATGCGAGAACACAGAACGAGGAATGATGGCAGTCTGATGCTTCAGACGGTCGATGAGCTGGTCGATGTCGTGACGAGGGTCAAAGCCCAGGCGATGCATGCCAGTATCGAGCTTCAAGTGCACAGGCCAACCTGTGATACCCTCCTTACGGGCAGCCTGAATCAGGGCGTCCATCAGTCGGAAGCTATAGACCTCTGGTTCAAGGTCGTAGTCGAACAATGTCTTGAACGACGACATCTCTGGGTTCATCACAATGATATTCTGGGTGATGCCAGCCTTGCGCAGGGTCACACCCTCGTCGGCCACAGCCACAGCCAGGTAGTCCACACGGTGGTCCTGCAGGGTCTTGGCAATCTCGACAGCACCAGCGCCATAGGCGTCGGCCTTGATCATACACACAATCTTGGTCTCAGGCTTCATAAACGAGCGATAGTGGTTCAGGTTCTCAACCACTGCGTTGAGGTCGACCTCAAGGATGGTCTCGTGTACCTTCTGCTCCAGCAACTCACTGATGTGTTCGAAGCCGAACGAGCGTGCACCCTTGAGGAGCACAATCTCGTCGTGCATATTGCGGAACACACTGCTCTGCAGGAAATCATCGACATTAGCAAAGAACCACTTTTGGCCCACTGTGAACTGTGCGGCTTGCGCCATAATCTCTGGTCCAATGCCCACAAAACGGTCAATGCCACGCTTACGAAGCAGGTCGGACACCTCACGATAGAGTTCAGAGGGCGTCTCGCCACTCTGATAGATGTCACTTAGAATCAGCGTCTTGCACTTTCCTTCCTGCTCAGGACGGCGATTCATAAAGTCGAGTGCGATGTCGAGCGAGTTGACATCACTGTTATACGAGTCGTTGATGAGGGTGAGTCCACGCTGGCCGTCCTTCACCTCCAAGCGCATGGCAATGGGTTCCAACTTGGCCATACGCTCAGCAAGATCCTCTGGCGACATGCCCAGATAGAGGGCCACGATGGCACAGGTGATGGAGTTCTCGATTGAAGCCTCGTCGATGAAGGGAATCTCATAACTGCCCTCAACACCTTTATATATATAACTCACCTTACGGCCCTCGGTCTTCACATACATGGGGGCTTTCTCGCTATAGCGCGACCAGCCGATGCGCTCGCCCTGATACTGCGAACGGCGCACACAGCGACTCACGGTATCGTCGTCGGAAGGATAGATGATAACCTCCGTATCGCGAAACAGCTGCAACTTCTCCATGCACTTCTCGTCCATGTTTCGGAAGTTCTCCTGATGGGCACTGCCCAGCGAGGTCAGCACGCCGATGGTTGGCTGGATGATATCGTGAAGAGCCAGCATCTCGCCTGGCTCACTGATACCTGCCTCGAAGAGGGCCACCTGGGTCTGCTCGTTGAGCAGCCATACTGACAGGGGCACACCAATCTGAGAATTATAGCTCTTGGGCGAACGGGTGACCTTCATGGTGGGCATCAGAATCTGATGAAGCCATTCCTTGACCCAGGTCTTACCGTTAGAACCTGTGATGCCCACAACAGGAATATCGAACTCATCGCGATGACGCTCGGCCAGACGCTGAAGGGCAGCCAATGGCGAGGGCACCTTCAGGAAGTTGGCATCTGGATAAGCTGTCTGATAATCGGCAGGTTCCTGTTCGACAACGAACGAGCGAACGCCACGGCGATACAGTTCGTCAATGAATTTATGTCCGTCGTTGCGCTTGCTGCGCAAGGCAAAAAACAAAGTCTGCTCGGGGAAACAGAGCGAGCGGCTGTCAGTGAGCAGCCAACCCACGGTTGTCTCGTGCTCACCATAACGGCGTGCGCCAATTAGCGTAGCCACTTTCTCAATTGTATATGTCATCATATATAGATTTTAACTTTCAAGTTGCAAAGGTACAAAATAATTCGTAATTCGTAAATCATTATTCATAATAATTTCGCGCCTGCGAATTTCGATACTATTTACATTCGGAAAAATCCAAATAAATTTGGTTTTTCGCTCGCTTATTAGTACCTTTGCAGCCAAATTTCAAACTTATAGAAAATCAGGTAATATGATTCTTTTCTTCAAGACCCCCCAACAGAGCGTGATTGCCACTCAGGTGGACCATCAGCTCACACAAGCAGAAGTACAAGAACTTTGTTGGCTCTACGGCAATGCAGAGCTCGTTGACGCCCAGACGATGGACGGATTCTTTGTGGGTCCGCGTCGTGAAATGGTGACTCCTTGGTCGACGAATGCCGTTGAGATAACTCAGAACATGGGACTCAGCGGCATTTCTCGTATAGAGGAGTATTTCCCCGCTGCCAGTAAGGATGCTGAACACGACGAGATGTTGCAGCGCATGTACGAAGGACTGAATCAGGATATCTTCACGATTAACATCAAGCCAGAGCCCATTAAGTATGTGGACAATCTGGAGGAATATAACGAGAAAGAGGGACTGGCTCTCTCGCCCGAGGAGATTCAGTATCTGCATGGACTGGAGAAGCAGAACGGTCGTCCCTTGACCGACTCAGAGATCTTCGGTTTCGCCCAGATCAACTCTGAGCACTGCCGTCATAAGATCTTTGGTGGTACATTCATCATCGACGGCAAGGAGATGGAAAGCTCGCTCTTCGCCATGATTAAGAAGACCACACAGGAGAACCCCAACAAGATTCTCTCGGCCTATAAGGACAACGTGGCTTTTGCCCAGGGTCCTGTGGTGGAGCAGTTCGCTCCGAAGGACCAGAGCACCAGCGACTACTTCCAGATTAAGGATATCGAGAGTGTGATCTCGCTGAAGGCCGAGACGCACAACTTCCCCACAACCGTTGAGCCTTTCAACGGTGCTGCTACTGGTACTGGTGGTGAGATTCGCGACCGTATGGGTGGTGGTGTTGGTTCATGGCCTATCGCTGGTACGGCTGTTTATATGACGGCTTATCCTCGTCTGACTGATGATGATAAGCTGACACGCGACTGGGAGAGCATTCTGCCTGTTCGCCAGTGGCTGTATCAGACACCTGAGCAGATTCTGATCAAGGCTTCGAATGGTGCTTCTGACTTCGGAAACAAGTTCGGTCAGCCACTGATTTGTGGTTCTGTGCTAACCTTCGAGCATCAGGAGCCCAACGACACCAAGTATGCTTATGACAAGGTCATCATGCTGGCAGGTGGTGTTGGTTATGGCACCAAGCGCGACTGTCTGAAGAAGGAGCCTCAGCCAGGCAACAAGGTAGTTGTGGTTGGTGGTGATAACTACCGCATCGGACTGGGTGGTGGTTCTGTATCATCTGTTGATACAGGTCGCTACAGCAACGGTATCGAGTTGAACGCTGTTCAGCGTGCTAACCCTGAGATGCAGAAGCGTGCTTACAACCTGGTGCGTGCCCTCTGCGAGGAGGACGTGAACCCCGTTGTTTCTATCCACGACCATGGTTCAGCAGGTCACTTGAACTGTCTGTCAGAACTTGTTGAGGAGTGTGGTGGTGAAATTGATATGACCAAGTTGCCTATCGGTGATAAGACTCTGAGTTCTAAGGAAATCATCGCTAACGAGAGTCAGGAGCGTATGGGCTTGCTCATCGACGAGAAGCACATCGAGCATGTACGTAAGATTGCTGAGCGCGAGCGTGCTCCGCTGTATGTGGTTGGTGAGACTACTGGTGATGCTCACTTCTCGTTCAAGCAGGGTGACGGTGTGAAGCCATTCGATTTGGATGTTGCCCAGATGTTTGGTCACTCGCCCAAGACTATTATGAAGGATAATACTGTAGAGCGTCACTATCAGGACGTGACCTACAGTCAGGATAAGATTAACGAGTACCTCGACCGTGTGCTCCAGCTGGAGGCTGTGGCTTGTAAAGACTGGTTGACGAATAAGGTTGACCGTTCTGTGACAGGTAAGATTGCACGTCAGCAGTGCCAGGGTGAGATCCAGTTGCCATTGAGCGACTGTGGTGTTGTTGCCCTCGACTATCGTGGTGTGAAGGGTATCGCCACAGCTCTTGGTCATGCGCCTCAGGCTGGTCTGGCTGATCCTGCCGCTGGTTCAGTACTCTCTGTAGCTGAGGCTCTCACCAATATCGTTTGGGCTCCACTCGCTGAGGGTATGGATTCACTTTCACTCTCTGCCAACTGGATGTGGCCCTGCCGCTCTCAGGAGGGTGAGGATGCCCGTCTGTATGCTGGTGTGAAGGCTCTGAGCGATTTCTGCTGCGACCTGCACATCAACGTTCCTACAGGTAAGGACTCTCTGTCTTTGAGTCAGCAGTATCCTAACGGCGAGAAAATTATCTCTCCAGGAACAGTGATTGTTTCTGCTGGTGGTGAGGTTTCTGATATCAAGAAGGTGGTATCACCTGTATTGGTTAACGATAAGAACGCATCAATCTACCATATCGACTTCTCGTTCGACGAGCAGCGCCTTGGCGGTTCTGCCTTTGCTCAGAGCTTAGGTAAGGTGGGCGACGATGTGCCTACAGTAAAGAACGCTGAGTACTTCGCCGATGCTTTCATGGCCGTTCAGGAGATGATTAACCGTGGATGGATTATGGCTGGTCACGACATCTCTGCTGGTGGTCTCATCACTACCCTGCTTGAGATGTGCTTTGCCAACCAGAAGGGCGGTATGCACATCAACCTGCACGACATCTGCAAGGATGGTGACGTCGTTAAGGCTCTGTTCGCAGAGAACCCTGGTGTGGTTATCGAGGTGAGCGATGAGCACAAGGAAGAGTTCAAGGAGTTCATGGAGGATGCTGGTGTTGGCTACGCCAAGATTGGTTATCCCGTTGAGGACAGTCGCACCATCGTAGTGAAGGCTGGTGACAATGAAATGAGCTTCGACATCGACGCGCTTCGTGATACATGGTATAAGACTTCTTATCTGCTCGACCGCAAGCAGAGCTTCAATGGTAAGGCTGCCGAGCGCTTCGCAAACTATAAGAAGCAGCCCATCGAGATGCAGTTCAACAAGGACTTCACTGGTAAGCTGGCTCAGTATGGCATCTCTGCCGACCGTCGCAAGGCATCTGGCGTGAAGGCTGCCATTATCCGTGAGAAGGGTACCAACGGTGAGCGTGAGATGGCTTACTGCCTGTACCTGGCTGGTTTCGACGTGAAGGACGTGATGATGACCGACCTGATTAGCGGTCGCGAGACGCTCGAGGATATCAATATGATTGTGTTCTGTGGCGGTTTCTCTAACTCCGACGTTCTTGGTTCAGCTAAGGGTTGGGCTGGTGCCTTCCTCTTCAATCCTAAGGCTAAGGAGGCACTGGATAAGTTCTATGCCCGCGAGGACACCCTGTCACTGGGTATCTGTAACGGTTGCCAGCTGATGGTTGAGCTCGGACTTACTGGCGCTAAGGGCGCTAAGATGTTGCACAACGACTCTCATAAGTTCGAGAGTGAGTTCATCAGCCTGAGCATTCCTCAGAACAACTCTGTGATGTTCGGCTCGCTGAGCGGCAACAAGCTTGGTCTGTGGGTAGCTCACGGAGAGGGTAAGTTCTCACTGCCCGAGGCTGAGAGCGCTTACAACGTGATTGCGAAGTACAACTACGCTGGCTATCCCGCTAATCCTAACGGTTCTGACTACAATGTGGCTGGTATCTGCTCTGCCGATGGTCGTCATCTGTGCATGATGCCTCATCTGGAGCGTGCCGTATTCCCCTGGCAGAACGCATGGTATCCCGCTGACCGTCGCAACGACGAGGTGACACCTTGGATCGAGGCGTTCGTCAACGCACGTAAGTGGGTAGAGGAAAGAATCTAGGAGATCCTGGGCTTTCCTAGGACACCCTAGGTTATCCTATAATATAAAAATAATGAATATCTATTGGGATTCATTTAAAACCTTCTTTAAGATTGGCATATTCACCCTTGGTGGTGGATATGCCATGATACCTTTGATAGAGGAAGAGGTGGTGAACAAGAAGCAATGGGTGGGGAAAGACGAGTTTCTCGACCTTATCGCCATTGCGCAGAGTTGTCCTGGTGTGTTTGCCATCAACATCAGTATCTTCATTGGCTATAAGCTGCGTAAGATTCGTGGTGCCTTGGCCACCGCCTTTGGCACTGCCCTACCCTCGTTTCTCATCATCTTGATGATTGCCATGTTCTTCCACCGCTTCGAGGATAATCCTGTGGTGGCAGCGATGTTCCGTGGCATTCGTCCAGCTGTAGTGGCTCTCATTGCCGTACCTACATTCAACCTAGGCAAGAGTGCCAAGATATCATGGTCAAACTGCTGGATTCCGGCTGTCAGCGCACTGGCCATCTGGCTGATGGGAGTATCACCTATTTATATTATCATCCTTGCCGGACTGGGCGGATGGGTTTATGGCAAGTATATCCAACCGACGGAATAAAGGTTAAAGGTTCGTTATTGATAAAACAGATATGATGGAGATAGCATTATTATATTTGAAACTGTTTGTGACATTCTTCGAGATCGGGTTGTTTGGTTTCGGCGGTGGCTATGGCATGCTGTCACTGATTCAGACCAAGGTGGTGCCCGACTGGATGAGCACGGCGCAGTTTACAGATATCGTGGCTATCAGTCAGATGACGCCTGGACCCATTGGCATCAACTCGGCTACCTACTGCGGCTACATGGCATGCCATAACGCTGGCATGAGCACGGGCATGTCTGTGTTGGGCTCATGTATCGCCACCTTTGCCTTGGTACTGCCTTCACTGATTCTGATGATTATCATTGCCAAACTCTTTATCAAGTATATGAACACCCCAACGGTGCAGTCGGTATTTGGCGGTCTGCGTCCTGCCGTTGTGGGACTCCTGGCTGCTGCCACGCTGCTGCTCTGTAATAAAGAGAACTTCTCGACACCCAACGACGACATGTGGCAGTTCTGCATTAGCATTGCCTTGTTCGTTGCTACCTTTATAGGCACAAAAGTTTACCAGGTGAACCCCATCAAAATGATTGTGATGAGTGCTTTTGCTGGTCTGCTTTTGCTGTACTAATTATCATTTTTCTTTCTAATTTTACTGAAAAAAGCGTGACGGGAGGTTAAAATACCCTAATTCCGACACCGGTTTGATGTATCATAACGCCAATATCAGTATATTTGCAGCCGAATTCAATTCATTAACTAACGAATAAGAACATCATGAGAAAGAACATTTATTTAGTTGCAGCTGCGGCTGCCATACTGCTGAGCGGATGTGCCAGCAAAAAGGAACTGACCAGTTGTCGCGACGAGAACAAATCGCTGACCGCGAATCTTCAGTCAACCAGAGAGGACTTGGCAGGCAAGAATGCACGCATCACCTCGCTGGAGGAGCAACTGCGTGGCATGCAACAGGCTTTGAAGACCTCTGAACAGAAGTATGCCAAACTGCAGGAGTCGCTGGACAAGAGTCTGAGCAACGCCTCACAGAACAATATCTCTATCGAGAAGTTGGTTGACCAGATTAACGAGTCAAACCAGTACATCCGTCATCTGGTGGAGGTGAAGTCAAAGAGCGACTCACTGAACATGGTACTCTCGAACAACCTCACTCGTTCGCTGTCAAAGGAGGAACTGAAAGAGGTTGATGTGCAGGTGCTGAAAGGTGTTGTCTATATCTCACTGGCCGACAACATGCTGTATAAGAGCGGTTCTTACGAGATTAACGACCGTGCCGCTGAGACACTGTCGAAGATTGCCAAGATTATCACCGACTATAAGGACTACGACGTGCTGATTGAGGGTAATACCGATAATGTGCCCATTTCGAAGCCCAACATCCGCAATAACTGGGACCTCTCTTGCTTGCGTGCATCAAGTGTTGTTCAGGCCCTTCAGAACAAGTATGGTGTTGACCCCAAGCGTCTCACTGCTGGTGGTCGTGGCGAGTACAATCCTTTGCAGAGCAACAATACCGAGCTAGGCAAACAGCGCAATCGTCGCACCCAGATTATCATCACGCCTAAACTCGACGAGTTTATGGAGTTGATTGGTGAGGCTCCTGAGACAAAGTAAGCAACATCACATAAACAAAACAGCGGCGCACCCAGACAGGATGCGCCGCTGATATTTAGTACTTACTACTTAATTCCAGTCGTTTAAGCTTTGACACACTTCAAGGATATGGTCTCGATGATTCGTGACGCGCTCGTCGAAGAGTGCCTTGCATTCGTTGATGAGAGCCTCTGGGAACGAGTCGCTAAGAGCCATCCAACTGAAGTTTCTGATACACGACACGGCTTTTATCTGCTCCTTACGCAAAGCAACCACTTCGGCAGGAAGTCCGTCGAAATAATAATTGATGGTACGATTCCATAGTTCCATGCCCAGTTCTCGTGGAATTCCTACGATTTGATCATAATCACCCACCAACGACACCATAGATGAATAAGCATGTGCCAGGTCGAGCACAGGATGGCCATAGCCCACCTCGCCCATATCAATCAGCATCAGCTCATCATTCTGTATCATCACATTCTTGGCTTGAAGGTCAAGATGCAGCAGACTATAACCAACGGGAACAGTATCGAGAATTTGCAGCAAAAGGTCAATCTTCTCCTGAGGGAAATAGCGACGGATATGCTGCACCTGACTACGTTCGTGCTCCAGGCCATTAGGCACACAACTGTCGGCAGGCACCTGAATATGGTGCATCTGCAGGAAGAGGTCGGCATATTTACGTGCCAACTCGTCAACACGCTCAGGGGCCTGCTTCAGACAGGCACTCAAGGTTTGAGCGTATAGCAGTTCGTACACCAGTCCATATTGACTACCCACCTTCACCACATCAAACGAGATGGCCGTTGGCATGCCCATGACAAAGGCTTCTTTCGACATAGTAATCTCCTTACTCACCTCGTCCATGGTGGTGCCATCACGAAAGACCTTGATAATGGTGTCGCCGTCGAGTCGATAGACGGTTCCCACACCGCCTACGCCAATGACTTCACATCCCTCAACACTCAGTTGACGCAAGGCTCGCTCAACGGTCATCATCTTGGTGAAGCCTGTCATATTGAGCACATCATAAACCTCCGGATTCACATCGGTAATCCTGAAATGCTTAAAACGCTTTGCCAGCATCAGGAGGATGCGAAGACCAGAACTCGAGATATACTCCAACCGACCTGCATCTATGGTGAGATGCTGGATGGGGTCAGTTGTGGTCAGCAACTGCTCAATGTCGCTGTTCACCTTTGACGAGACAGCTGTATCCAACCGTCCGTTGAGCGCCAACGTGGCTTCGCCTTTGTTGTTTTGGAACAGAATAGTCATATCTCATTTATTAAGAAACTGGCCCTCACACGGAAGCCAGTTTCGTTTTTAGTTATTATTTCAGCGGTTCCGGACCATTGAGCGTAGGCGTGACAGGAATGATGCGTCCCTGCTTGTCGAACGTCATGCGGTCGATGCAGACCTCACGATGGATGCCCGGCTCGTGATGTATAAAGTTCTTGTTGATGCGATGGTAAACGATGTACCACTCGTCCTTTCCAGGAATCTGAAGCACGGAGTTATGGGCAGTGCCATAGATCTGATCCTCGGGCTTCTGCTTGATGACAAGGTAGTTCTGCTCATCAATAGTGATAGGACCAAGAGGCGACTTGGCTGTACCGTAGCACACGTGGTAGTTGGGCGAACCCGTGTCATCAACACTCCACATGAAATAATAGGTACCCTTACGATAGAACACATAAGCACCCTCGCGGAAAGCCCAGGTTTGCAAGTTACCACCCTTAGGTGTCATATGTGTGATGGTCTCCTTCTTCACAGAGAGCATATCGTCGTTAAGCTCGGCACCGGCCATGAAGCCGTTGCCCCAATAGAGGTAATACTTACCGCTCTTGGGATCTTTAAAGACATCCACATCGATAGCCTGTCCACCACGAGCCTCCTTAGGACGGTCGTTATCGGTGATGATAGGCGCACCAGAGTCCACAAACGGGCCAGTAGGACTGTCACTCACGGCCACACCAATCTCCTTGCGATTGCTCTTAGGATTGTGGGCAGAGAAATAGAAGTAATACTTGCCTTTCTTCTCGATGATGCAGGGAGCCCAGGCATTTCCTGTGGCCCACTTCACCTGATCGCCTTTCACGTCGAGCATCTTGCCTTCATCCTTCCAATCCACGAGGTTCTCAGACGAAAAGACGCTGAAATCGTGACCACCCCATCCGGGTGTGCCATCGGTGGTGCTGTAGATATAGTATTTCTTGGTCTTGCTGGAATAGAGTACCTCGGGATCGGCATGGAAGCCAGAAAGGATAGGCTGTTTGTGATTGGGGAAAGCCTTCAGCAGACGTTCCTTCTCGGCACGGGTGATGGGAATAATCGTGCCATGACGGGGGGTGAACTTGCCACGCATCTCAGTGTTCTGCACGAACTTGAAGGTCTTCAGGTCCTCAGACTTACAGAACTGATAGTGGCCATTTCCGTAGCAGTCATACATGATAATCCATGACTTGCCATCGATAGCCTTGCAAACACCAACGCCCTCAACGGCCTCCTTGGTCTGTTCCACGTTGCCACCTATCATCTGCCATTTGTCGGTCAACTCCTTGGCCACAGCCTGATAGATGCCCCTACCCGATTCCTGCTTATAGAACAGGTGGTACATCTGGTCGGCATCGTTATAGACGATATCGCCATCGATGGTAGCATTACCTGCATCGAACAGCCATTTAGGCTCGCCTTCCAGGTCGGTAAAGTCCTTGTTGGCATACTGATAGTAAATCTTATCGTAAGAGCCAGGATCGCTGGTGCGAAGTGAATAGAAGACCATGTACTTACCTGCCTTACGGTCGTAAATGGTCTCAGGTGCCCACACACGGATGACGTTCTTCCATGTCTTGGTGTAGCGTGTAGGGAAGTTGATGGCCGAGTGCTGCCAGTTCACCAGGTCAGTACTCTTCAGCAATACCATACCACGGTTACTGCTCCAGCCGTTGGCCGAACGCATATCGGTGACGACCATATAGAAGGTCTTGCCATCCTCGCCACGCAGGATATGCGGATCGCGCACACACTGGGTAAAGGCGATGGTATCACTCTCAATAACGGGCATACCATCGTTAATCGGTGTGTAGTTATAACCGTCTTCACTCAGGGCATAGCAGATTTGCTCGTCCTTGGGGTCGTTACTATTAAAGTAAGTGAAAAGATAGGCCACCTTCTCGTTTGGGTCCAGAGGCTGCTGCGCTACGGGCTGCTTCTTCTTGGCACCAAAGACAGTGGTTGCTGATGCCAACACGAGGAAGGCCGTCAGTAGGGTTTTTGTAGTATTCATGTTTGTTCTTTTTGATTAGTTAGTTTTATTGTGCACAAAGGTACGAAAAAAACGTCATACAGCCAAGGTTTCCAACTTATTATTTGGAGATTTTTCAGAAAATGCTTATTTTTGCACACATCAAAAAAATATGATCCTATGAAGAGATGTTTCTCACTCCTGGCAGCACTGACGATAGCAGCGCTGTCCGCTTCGGCCCAGAACATTCAGAAGGGCAACTATGGTTACCTTTATTGTCACATGAGCGACCGTGGTGAATATACGGCCTACGCACTGAGTCGCGACGGTTATCACTACGAGGATATTATTGGCGGACGTGCCGTTATCGACCCCAAAGAACATGCACGCATCGAGGGCGGACAGAGAGATGCTTTCGTCTGTCGGTCGTGGGACGGTAAAGGCTATGTGATGGTGACCACAGACATGTGCGTGGCCAAGAGTCATAAGTGGGACAACTACGGCATCGATCTGATGACGAGTAAGGACCTGATTAACTGGGAGAGTAAGACATTCGACTACCGTCAGGGCACGAAGATTTTCTGCAACCCTGATGGCGAGAGCGTCTATAAGAACTGGAGCACCATCAACCGCGTGTGGGCGCCTCAGATCTTCTGGGATCCCAACTATGTGTGGGAAAATGGCGACAAGGGTGGTTATATGATCTACTACTCGATGTGGAATAGCGCCGAGGAGGCATACGACCGCATGTACTACTCGTATGCTGACAAGTCGTTTACACGATTGACACAGCCTAAACTTCTTTTCGATTGGGGCTATGCCACCATCGATGCCGACATCAACCTTTTGGACGACGGTCTCTATCATATGCTTATCAAGAAGGAAGGCGGCAAACCTGGCATCTATACTGCCACATCGAAGAGTCTGACCAGTGGCTGGGGCGAGCCCGTGGAGAACGACTACGTGAGCTTTGAGGGCAAGAAGAAGTGCGAGGGCTCAAGTGCCTTCCAACTTATTGGCGACAAGACCTGGCGCGTAGCATATATTCAATACAGCGACCGACCCAAGCACTATCGTATCTGTAAGGCTGATGAGAACCTGCGCAACTTTCACGACCCTGTGGACATTGAGGGCGTGACAGCTCCGCAGCACGGCTCGTTTATGCGACTGACCAAGAAAGAATATAAACGACTACAAGCGTGGTCGAAAAGGCAGGAAGCCCTGACGGATAAGCGTCTGGATGAGCGTCTCTGACATTGCCTCGTTGTCTTTACGGGTATAACGAATATCCGTAAAAACCTGAGCAAGGGTCTCTTTGTGATTCTCTTTCACAAAGTGACAATTCTCTGGCAGCGACTCCTTTTCATGATAATACTCATCGATATCAACGCCTAGATAGTCGTTGTAGGTCTCTTGATGCACAAAACTCTTCAAGGGCAGACGGTCTGACAACTCTGGTTTCTCGGCAGGCCATCCCACGGTGAGCGTGGCCACAGGCATCACAAGCTTAGGTAAGCGCAGGATGTCGATGATTTGCTGGGGTTGATAGACGGTGGTACCCAGATAACAATATCCCAGGCCTTCCTCATCCATCAGATTGCAAAGGGTCTGGGTATAGAGCAGGGCATCGGTGGCAGCATTGATGAACGATAGGAAGTTGTCGTAACCTGGCTCGGCCTGACGACAACGCGCCCACGTGGAGGTGCGGTTGAAGTCGGCACAGATGGTGAGCACCACAGGAGCCTGAGTGACCATCGGCTGATTAAAATGAACAGGGGCCAGCTTCTCTTTCATCTCCTGAGAACGGGTGACGACAACGCTATAGAGTTGCAGATTTCCCATGGTCTGGGTACGTGCGGCCTGTTCCATCAGGCTGTTAAGCAACTGTTCATCAACATCGCGGTCGGCATACTGTCGAATGGTTCGACGGGTCAATAAATTCTTCATATCGTTTGTTTCGTATTTATCGGGGCAAAGATACTAATTAATTATGAATTATGTATTACCTGCTCGAATTTTATTCGCTTTGAATGCAAAGATTTATGAATTATTTAGTATCTTTGCAAGCAGATTATATACAAACAAGTTATGGACACGCAAAAAACAACGGCTAATGAGACTGTGATAGAACAGTTACTGGTGGCCTATGGCGGCAAAGAGCGACTGATGGACGAAATCCTGAAAAAGGAAAAGAAAAACAAAAAGCCCATCAGTAAAGAGCAATTAGAGCGACTGGCCACATACCTGCAGGAGATAGCACCTGTCAACCCACTGAACCTGGGTCCACAGGTTACCGAAGTACGCCCACAGGCCTTGGAGTGCGATGTGGTGCGCTTCCAGAACAACAAAGAGAAATGGGTGGCACTGGTAGGATTGCTGGATGGCTATCCCTACGAGATCTTCACTGGTCTGCAGGATGACGACGAGGGTATCGTATTACCCAAGTCGGTAACAAAGGGAAAGATCATTAAGCAGACAAACAGCGATGGCACCAAACGATACGACTTTCAATTTGAAAATACACGCGGCTATAAGATTACGGTGGAAGGACTTTCAGAGAAGTTCAGTCCCGAATACTGGAATTATGCCAAACTGATCAGCGGTGTGCTGCGCTATCGCATGCCTTTGAATCACGTCATCAAGTTGGTAGGCTCGTTGCAACTGCAGTCCGAGAGCATCAACACCTGGAAGAACGGTGTGGAAAAGGCTTTGAAGAAATACCTGCCCAGCAGCAACGACGCGGAAGAATAAGTTTATTAGATGAAACTGGAGAAAAGCACAATAGAATTAAATGACGTACGTCTGTACGCCTTCCATGGTGTTCTGGAACAAGAACGGCAAGTAGGAGGAGAATATAGTGTATCCGTTCGCGTAGATTACGACATAGAAATGGCCACACGGAGCGACAACGTGAGCGACACGCTGAACTACGCCCTTCTGCTGGACATCATCAAACGCGAAATGGCTGTTCCCTCAAACCTGCTGGA
>Ga0310786_10002530_pt1 | contig 27812 bp, 31 predicted proteins | sample AusTroGonzalo_MG_FD_203881 | JGI IMG/M metagenome (GOLD analysis project Ga0310786, IMG submission 203881) | Bovine rumen microbial communities from tropical cattle in Woodstock, Queensland, Australia - Gonzalo_03 (v2) (version 2) | ecosystem: Host-associated > Mammals > Digestive system >...
ATAGCACAGGTCCTGGCATCAGTCCGGAAATATATACGGAAGATGTGCGATCTTTTGTTCCGGAGACGATTTCCAACGGAGATGAAAAACAAAGTCTGGATTCTGATGTGCGCACAATATGCGCCTATATCTGGACTATGCTCGATGGGAAGCACTATACTGAGCCAAATCTGAATTCCTGGACAGTAATGAAGTTTTATTCCGGGGCGGCTCAAAGTGTTCCTGCCAATATGCTTCCCCGTTATGCTCCGGCCGAGATTTCCTCTCTTTTGGTCGAAGGAATAACCCGAGGCGCAGATGCCATGCGCCAGCTTCAGACGGATATCCGGCAGGTGAACAAACGGATTGCAGCCGGGGAAATCCCCAATACATTTATTCCATTTGAGACACCATCATATTTACAACGACCGCTGCCGACACTCAGGAAAGACACCGAAGAGGAGGAGTCGGAAGAAGTTTCGGAGAAGAAAGAAACGGAAGGTGTCCAAAAGACTGATAAAAAGAAAAAGCCGAGGATTGCGGGCATTTTAATTGCAGTGATTTCACTACTGCTTCTCAGCGCGACAACGGTGTATCTGCTGCTGGGAGCAGATGGAATTCACAATATACTGCATCCTGTCCACTACAGCATGAGCAGTGCAATCAATGTATATTCGGCTAACGGAAAGGTAGTTAACGACAAACTTCAAATCTATTCAGCCTATACCCTGGATGAGGATGGAAATATCGTCAAAATCGCGGAACCTGAATCCATCCTTTTTCCAAAAGAATATGTGTCCGATTACATTTTCGTGGAAAACGTCAAACTCGCGATAGTAGAAAAACACTTCTCAAGTGTATGGACAGGATCTGAGCTGGAACCGGAGCTCAGAGAAGAGGTAGTCGATCTTCGTAATATGCAAGATCTTTTCTACAGTTACGCGGCAGACGCTGTGAACGAAATCCCGGAGTCAGTAATTGAAAAGCAGGGGATCCAAGCTGATTCCCTGATCCTCATCAGCAACGATCCAGAAGATCCTCAAAGCTATGCCGTTGTTATGCTGGTGGATATGAGCAATGCCACCGACGAATGGGAGGGCGATAGTTCTACAGTTTCGGGAGACACTGGAGATGAAATCGACACGGAGCCTACGCGTCCTGTACAGGAGGTTCAGTATCTGTCTGATGCTCTCATTTATAAGGTTCAAGGGGAATGGCGTAACAAAGTTGATGTCTCTATCGAGCCGGAGAATGCAATAAACAGCAGGATTACGCTGATCAGCGAGGATCCTGAGCATATGTACTTTGTCGTTTCCGATGCTACGGGAAAGGAAAGCAAAACAAAATCAATCCGGCTCAGTAAAAAAGACAATGGGGAAGTTTCATTTTTTGTTGTTGGAAACACAGAAGGGAAGTACCTGATCCGGATAGAGTCTGAAGACGGGAGCCTGAACAAAAGAATCCAAATGACATTTGCCCCACCAGGGGATTATTCAAAGGAGAGCCCTCCACCAAGACCGACACCTACGCCATTACCAACACTCGAACCGGAAATGACGCCATCTCCCGAACCAGAATCGACCCCAACCCCTACACCATGGGTGGATCCTTATACCCAGACCTATCCCGGCGGGTATACAGGGGGCGACAGTAGCGGCGGCACGGAGCCATCTACAACAGTGGACCCGGTTGAAACAATACCGGAAACAACTCCGGCACCGATTTATACGCCAGAGCCGATCCTTCCATTATCCTGTTCAATCGGGCAAATTGAGCTGACAGTAGGTGAGACATTCCGGTTGGGGGACTATCTGGACGGAATTGAGGGCGGCTATCTTACAGCAATTCCGAGCCCTGGTGGCATTATCAGTATCAATCAAGCTGACGGATTCCTACTTACTGGCCTTTCACCGGGAAACTGCGTGATTCTCATCAGCAAGGGAGCGGAAAGCGTTTCAGTAACAGTCACTGTCTTTTAAGAAAAGAGTCGAGGATCGGTTTATCAGATCTTCGACTTTGGTTTTCTGACGTCAGAGTCAGAAATTGACATTTGAGAAAACAAGATATACAATATAAACAAAGTATCGGAATTAGTTTTATGCTTGGCCAAGAGTGCCGATGCGTAAGAGTATTCCTTGAAAGATGAGGTTTACAGATTTTCCGGAATTCGATTGTGAGCAAAGCCTCGCAGCCGAAATGTCCAGGATGAAAATCTGAAGTGTACTCCCAATGAAGGCGGAGATGGCCGTATCGACTGTTTCTGAAAAACACACTAAGGGCTCCTCAGAAAAGTGGTTAGCAAAAGCGCCTCCTGAAGTGCACCGGTATGTCCTTCAAAAGAAAAATGACACCAGATTCTGGGCAAACAAGCCCTACATCTGAGGAAAGGGCCGGCGCAATAGCAAAAGCTGTCACAGGCTTTGCACTTCCAGACCGGTATCCATTCGGATCACCGCCGAAGGTATTCCATCGGTGACCTTTTGCAGTGTGGCGACTGTAAAAGGAAAAGAGCTATCTAAACGGCAGCCAATATTCCATTGGATGCTTTGGGGTGGTTATCAGGCACAGTGCTTCTGCGTGACAGAACAGAAAGCACGCCGATGAAGTCCCAACCGCGGAGCCTGCGGTCCTTAGAAAAGCATTCTGTCAAATGCCACTCGGGGAGAATGGCCACAGGAGACCTGTAATTGCGAGTCTGATCAGCCCGCAACTGCAGGTCTCTTTTTTTCTAATCACCAAAGTGCCAAAACGATAAAAAAACAAGGAGACATACCTCCAAAGAGGTAAAGCTATTTGATTCCAGGCAGAAACAAGAACCTTGATGTTTCTGACTTTTTCCTTTATAATGCGCAAGACGGGAAAGAGACAAGCACTGATAAAGAACAAGTTGCCTTTTGAAGGAGAAATGCATGATCAGGAATCTCAGAGATTTGGGCGGTATCATCAACTGCCATGGGGAGGTAATTCCATGCCGCATGTTTTACCGTTCTGCTAACCTGAGTGATGCAACTCCCGACGATCTCACCGGGATATCTGAGGTGATTGACCTTCGGACTGCCACAGGCAGAGAACGGGCACCAGATCAGATCCCAGAGCATATCACATACCATGCTATCCCAATTGTTGACGAGGCGACTGCCGGAATTACTCAGGATGCGTCGTTGGACAGTATCCCGGATATGGTCAGCCTTTACCGGAAAATGGTTATATCCTGTCAGTCGGCCATACAGTCTGTTCTCTCTATTGTTTTTTCGCATGACTATTCTTCAGGCGGGGTTCTGTGGCACTGCACAGCAGGGAAGGACCGAAGCGGCTTGATTACCGCATATGTCCTTGCTGCTCTTGGCGTCACCAGGGAAGAAATCATGAAGGATTATATGCTTTCCAACGCAGCGTGTATCCCGGAAGCAGATACGGTCCGCGCACAGCTTATTGCGGCAGGCAAGACAGCAGAAGAAGCAGATAAGGTATGGAATGTGTTCATTGCAAAACCTGAATACTTGCAGTCTGCTCTTGATGTCATGGATTTTGAAGAAAACAGAGAATTTCGTCAGAAAGTGTTTGGAAATGATTATTATAGAGAGGTTGGGAAAGAATGAGTAGAATTAAAGAATTGCAGAAGCAGGTTCATCGGATTCTGGAAAAGATGGATGATAATGATAAACGGGCGAAGGCTATAGCGCATCTTCATGGTGTTTCTCTCGCTGCGGTAATGATTGCCAAGAAACGCGGAGAGAATCCGGAACTGGCGGCAATGGCAGGCCTGCTGCATGATCTGCACGCATACAAATCCGGCAGCTATGATGATCATGCCCATCTCGGCGCGGAGTATGCCAGGAAACTGCTTGTAAAACTGGAACTCACCACACAGGAAGAGACTGATATTATCTGCTCTGCTATCTGGCATCATGACAACAAAGCAGAAGTGAACGCGCCAATGGATGAAGTCCTGAAAGATGCTGATGTGATCCATCATTCTCTTGCCGATCCAACCAAAGAAGTCAAGGAACATGAGAAGGAAAGGTTTGCTTTGCTGTGTGAAGAGTTCGGTATGAGATAACTGAAAAAGCCTGTATGGTTCGATCCGAATCGTGCAGGCTTTTTCCAGGCTGGTTTCTGAAATTGACATTTCGCAAAATCGAGGATATAATATACTCAACATGTTGGAATTAGTTCTACGGTGCAATTATAAGGCCCGTGAGCTGGTCCATTTTGAATAAAGTTCCTTTTTGTTATGAGTCAGACTGATCGATAGCGGTGAGTCTGGCTCTTTTTATATTGTTTTGGATATTCAAATCAAAAAAAGAAGGAGAAAATGTATGACAGAAAGAATTGTATTTCCAGAAGACTGTATGGGAGCTCTGCTGTCAGGGTATTCTTTGATGGAGGAAACGTGATGGGTACTTACAGTTGGAGATTCTGTGATCGTCCGCATAAGTCGCTTCGGATTGGCGAGAAGGGCTTCCTTCTGCTGCCCGACAATTCTTGCCTACGCGAAAACAATTACGGTGGTTATGGAAAGTTTGCAGGAATAGATGCCTACGAGATGGCAGCCCTGATTAACCGAGAATACATGAGCAGCCACCCGGAATATTTGGTCTGGCAGGCTCATCTTATCGAGGTGACTGATGGAAATGGAGGCACCAAGCGAAAAAGAGCCCCAGCTGTCAGAATCAGTGATTTCCCGTGGTATCCACTATATGCAGACCTGAATGTCACGCCAGAGCAGTTCAACGAGCTTGTCAAAGATATGGATTATCGTGGATTCCCAATGTGCTTCAGACATATCGGGGTGGAGATTGCATGCTACAACGAACAGAATAGCCGTCTCCCGTTCCCAATCAAAGTTGCCAGTAAGCCTACACTCTATCATGCATGGCCGGCGAGTAAAGATGATCCGTATCAGGGATACTAATCAAAAAAGGAGAGAGAAAACGGAAATGGCGAAACAGATTAAGTTCATAGACCTGGAAAACCAGAAGATTCACGGCGGCATTGAGATGGATGACGGCAATGTTATCTGCGGTTGTTGCGGTGGATTACAGGAAAAAACCGAGGAAGGAGTTACCTGGAAAAAGCTGGAGACCTATTCAAATTGGATTGATCTCACTGAGGAGATCTGCGGAGACGATTTTGAAGAATAAGGGGGGTCATATCATGCACATTAATATCGACAGAATTATCAAGCCTGTTACGCTGGGCTTCATATTCACCATTCTGACCGTGTTTCTTCTCACGGCCATTTTCTACGATTATGACGAAATGGTCTATGCGGGTGAGATTGAAACACTTCAGGACTACGTTGGCCAGCCGGCGGCAGCTGTTGTAGCAAACTATGGTTATCCGAAAAAAACGGAATCCAGGAGAATAACAGATGGGCACGGCTTCTACGAGGAACGCTGGCATTACGATGGAAAAGTCTTCACCGTTCGCTTTGTAGACTTCGTCCATATAAAGGGAGTCGTGACTGGAGCTGAGTATAATGGAGGAGAAACTTCGTGAACATTGAAAGCATCAGAAAAGAATACAAACCGGGACAAAGAATCAGGCTTCTCCACATGGAAGATCCGTATGATCCGGTTCCTGACGGGGCAGAAGGCGAAATTGTTTCCATCGATGATGCCGGCCAGCTTCACATGAAGTGGGATAACGGCCGGTCGCTGGCTTTGGTGCCCGGTGTAGATTCGTTTGTCTTAATCTGAAGATTGGAAAGAAGGAAAATGCAATGAGCTATCAAACCTGGCACGAATACGGCTTCGGGTTAAATTTTTCATTATTTGAAGCCGAGTGTGAAAAGGTCGGAGATCCGATTACCGTAGAAAACGTTGAGCGCCTGCTGGCTTGTAATCTTCCTCTCCAGCGCGACGTACACGAGTGGCTCGACGAAATCAAGGAAGGCAATCCGGATTATGTCGTAACGCTGGATGATTACCGGGATTTTGATCAGGATTTCCGGTTGGGACTGTCGAAACTGTTTGCTGATGTTATCCAGGGAACAGAAGAACTGCCGCATGTTTACGCTACCTGTGACTATAATAATGACCACTATGTCATTTTCGGACAGGGATATCCATGGAACATGACAGAGAAGGAGAAGGGAATCACCGTTGATGAGATGGAAACGATCTTCCGAGCCTATCTGGCAATCCTGAAACCGGCGACGTCTGGGCAGCTTTATGTGGATATCGACAATCAGTCGATAGAGAACGGCGGGTAAACATCCATTGCAAAATGCAATGATCATCTTAAGATGACGGAGTGCGGGAAGCGGATCAATTTGATTCGCTTTTCGCGCATTCGCCTCAAAAATTGACATTAACAAAAACCGTATATATAATTTTTGGCAAAAGGCATATCACAGGAGGCTTTTACACATGTATAGAATTGTAAAACGAGACGGAAGAATCGTTGATTTCGATATCACGAAGATTTCCGGAGCGATAAAAAAGGCATTTGAGTCAACTGAGACACCAGAAGGTGACGGCGTAGTTGACTTCCTCGCGCTTCGCGTGACAGCAGACTTTGCGAGGAAAGTTCAAAACGGTCTGGTTTCTATCGAGCAGATCCAGGACAGTGTGGAGTCGGTTTTGTCTCGTGCGGGCTATGAAGATGTCGCAAAAGCGTATATCCTTTATCGCAAGCAGCATGAGCGTATCCGGAGGAGCAACGACACACTCCTGGACTATAAAAGTGTTGTGGACAGATACCTGCAGGTAGAGGATTGGAGAGTGAAGGAAAACTCGACGGTCACATACTCTATTGGAGGTCTTATTCTTTCTAACTCCGGAGCCATTACGGCCAATTACTGGCTGTCAGAGATCTACGACAAAGAAATTGCCGACGCGCATCGAAATTGTGATTTCCATATTCATGATCTCAGCATGCTGTCCGGTTATTGCGCAGGCTGGAGCCTGAAACAGCTTATTCAGGAAGGACTGGGCGGAGTGCCCGGAAAAATCACCTCAGCCCCTGCAAGCCATCTGTCTACGCTGTGCAATCAGATGGTGAATTTTCTTGGTATCATGCAGAATGAATGGGCTGGGGCTCAGGCATTCTCATCTTTTGATACCTATCTTGCTCCCTTCGTGCGTGCGGACAATCTCTCACAGAAAGAGGTGAAGCAATGCGTTCAAAGCTTTATCTTCGGGGTAAACACGCCGAGCAGATGGGGGACGCAGGCTCCGTTCACCAATATCACGCTAGACTGGACAGTTCCATGTGATCTGAAGGACCTGCCGGCAATCGTCGGTGGAAAAGAGATGCCTTTCACCTATGGCGATTGCAAAAATGAGATGGATATGGTCAATAAGGCATTTATTGAAATCATGATCGATGGGGATGCCAACGGTCGCGGCTTCCAGTACCCGATTCCGACTTACTCCATTACAAAGGATTTCGACTGGTCTCCCACAGAAAACAATCGTATGCTCTTTGAGATGACCGCCAAATATGGAACGCCGTATTTCTCAAACTACATCAACTCAGATATGGAGCCGAGTGATGTGAGAAGCATGTGCTGCCGGCTGAGACTGGATCTGAGAGAGCTTCGAAAAAAGTCGGGAGGTTTCTTCGGTTCAGGTGAGTCCACTGGTTCAATTGGTGTCGTGACAATCAATATGCCTCGTCTCGCATATCTTTCCAATGATGAAGAGGACTTTTATAATCGGCTTGATAAGCTAATGGATCTGGCGGCCAGATCACTGAAAATAAAGCGCGATGTGATTACCAGGCTGCTTGACGCCGGACTTTACCCATACACGAAGCATTATCTTGGCTCTTTCAACAATCATTTCTCAACGATCGGTCTTGTTGGAATGAATGAAGCAGGCCTCAATGCCAGTTGGATTCGGAAGGACATGACCCATAAACAGTGTCAGAACTTTGCAATGCAGGTTCTTGATCATATGCGAGAGCGTCTGAGTGACTATCAGGAGCAATACGGCGACCTCTATAATCTGGAAGCAACTCCTGCCGAATCCACGGCGTATCGTTTTGCCATGCACGACAAGGAGGATTTTCCGGATATCATCACGGCTGCGGAAAACGGAGGTGAGCCGTATTACACGAACAGCTCACATCTACCGGTTAGCTTCACGGATGATATTTTCGCTGCGCTGGATATTCAGGATGAGCTCCAGACCAAGTATACTTCCGGTACGGTATTCCATGCTTTCCTGGGAGAAAAATTGCCAACCTGGGAGTCCGCGGCAAATCTGGTTCGAAAGATTGCCGAGAACTATCGCCTCCCATATTACACGATGTCGCCGACATACTCTGTGTGCGAGAGTCATGGATACCTGACAGGGGAGCACTTCACTTGCCCAATCTGCGGGAAGACTGCCGAGGTATATAGCAGAATCACAGGGTATTACCGTCCGGTGCAAAACTGGAATGCCGGCAAAACACAAGAGTATAAGGAACGATGCGAATACATCTTTAACAATGAAACTGAAAACAGGACATTTGAAGTGAATCCGAAGGCAGAAGAGCAGGAAAGCTCCATGAATGCTGAAGCGATTGAAATCCAGGGGGACGGTGACCAGCCGATCTTGTTTGCCACTGCAACCTGTCCGAATTGCCGGATCGCGAGCAGTTATCTGGATAAGGCAGGTTTCAAATACAGAAAGATTTTGGCCGAAGAGAGTCCAGAGATAGCAGCTGCCCTTGGAATCAAACAAGCTCCGACGCTGGTGCTCAGCAACAATATAAAGATTGCTGGAGCGGGAGCCATTCGCAGGTTTGCTGAAAAAAGGGAATAGGCTGAGAAATATAGAAGAGACTGCCAACAGAGTAGTCTCTTTTTTTTGCGATTGTTTCTGGATAAACATAATAAAAGTGGTGAGATTAAAAAGAGACTTGACTTTTGCAGTAAACTGGTATAACATAAATTCGTAAATTACGAAATAGTGAGAGGAGCGAAAGCTAATGATTATTCTGGACTTAAAGCTTAAGAATATCTATGGATTTGATGATTTCCAGATTAATCTCACCTACCCCCGTAAACTGACGACGTCTCTCATTGGGGATGAAGTTTTAAAAGGACGCGAGCGTTTCCGCTATAAGAAAGCGGTTATCCTGATGGGAACAAATGCAACGGGAAAGACCAGCCTTGGTCGGGCATTGCTTAAAATTTTCAGTTCCATTAAGGAATCCAATGAAGCAATCCTGCGCGATTTGAATTCAGAAAACAAAGCTGCTGAGTTTCAGGTAGACTTCGTAAATCTGGGATTTGTTCTTCATCGTATTTGCGGATGGGTCGATGGGGACAACGTGACCATCCGGTATTATTCAGCAACAATAGCTGAAATGGATTCCTATGAGATGTCAGTTGAGAAACTGGCTGACAGAACTGAAGAAGTTGCGGGTAGCTTCAAGAAGCTGAGAAGTATGATCGGCCCCTTGGAATTTCGTTTTGCGTATCCCGAAATTGAAAATTCCATCAGAGTGGCGGATGTAAAAAAGACCGCTCTATTAAAAACTCTGCGTGCAGTACTTGGTACTCTTGACCCGACATTGACCGATGTTTCAATCGCAAAGGATTTGAAAGACTCCTATATTATTCGGCGCAGAGGAAAAGAGATCATCATTCAAGAAGGAAAGCTGTTGAACAGGGAGATACTGTCCAGTGGAACAGCAGAAGGCATTGATGTAGCTGTATTTCTTGCCTCAATGGGTTCAAAGGAGAACTGCTTCTACTATTGTGATGAGCATTTTTCATACATTCAAAGTGACATTGAGAAGCGTATCTTTGGGCTGATGGTTGAAAGGCTGGGAGATAATGAACAGCTCATTTTCACAACGCATAATACGGATATGTTGGATTTGAATCTCCCCAAGCATACATTTGCTTTCTTGAAAAAAGAGATAGCTGATGGAGAGTATAAAGTCACGGCATCCTTTGCTTCTGATTATCTGAAAAGAAATACGGATTCAGTTAAATGTGCAATGGAGAATGATGTTTTCGGTTCATTACCCGATGAGTCTCCGCTGGATGAACTGGAGGCAGTGGATGGATAACAAAAAATGTGTCTTCCTTGTGGAAGGGGAGTGCGAGGAGAAGCTGCTTGGAGCTTTGAGAGAGAAGCCGGCTCTTATATTGCCAGGAAAAGTCATAAAGTACAATGTTATCCAAAAGGAATTAAAAACATCCCAGTTAATGACCTTTTCTCCAGGCAGCAGAGTAGTTTTGGTTTTCGACACGGATGTTGAAGAGACAGCTCAATTGAAGAAAAACATAGAACTTCTCAAAAAACAGTGCGCACGAGTGGAAGTGTTGACCGTAGCTCAGGTCCTCAATTTTGAAGATGAGATAGAGCGATCAACCGATGTTGTTTGTGCGCAGGAAATAACAAAAAGTAAAAGCCTGAGTGATTTTAAGAGAGCTGTGAGCAAGATGAAGGCTGTTGAATTTCGAAGAACTTTGACGAGACACAAGCTGGACCTGTCGAAACTGTGGATGAAACAGCCACCGAGTGCTTTTCACTTTGTTACTCAGGATGCTGAGAGAATAAAAGCTGCACAGAAGTTTTGATCTGATTCCATCTTCTCATTTTACTTAGCTGCCAAAGTATGCTACAATACATCCATCGAATTGAGACGAAAGGAAGCGCTATTATTATGGCAAAAGATCGTATAGAGAGCAAATACATCACAGTTGCTCCAAATGTAGAAATCCACTATCTTGAAAAGGGTGAGGGCAACCCAATCGTGTTCATACCCGGCTTGACCTTTTCGGGAGAGATATTCAAAGCTCAGATCGAATTCTTCTCTGAGAAATACCGTGTCATTGCCATAGATCCCCGTGGTCAGGGGCTCTCCGGAAAGCCTGTCGATGGGAACGACTACCAGACCCACGGAAAAGACCTCGCCGCAGTTATTGACAGGCTTGGTTTAGAAAATGTTGTCCTTGTCGGATGGAGCACGGGCAATCTGGACGCATGGAGTTATGCGGAGCAGTTCGGGGAAGAAAAGCTGCGAGCAGTCGTAACCATCGACATGTCTCCGCTACCGCTGTCTCCTGATCCCGCATGGTGGACCGAGGGCACAATGGAAGAACTTTCCGAGATCGCGACGAAAGTTCTGAATACGCCGGAAGGATCGCGTGCTTTCTTCAGCGATTACGCGACCGGAATTATGATCCAGCATAAGATGGAGCCTGCTGAGCTTGAGTATATTCTGGATATGTCGGCTCGCACACCGTACTGGGTATGCAAGGCGCTGTTCTGTGATGCAATATTCTCAAACTATCTGCCGAAAGCAAAATATCTTGGAGCAAACTTCCCAAGTCTGATGTTTATTGCGGAACATTGGGCGGATGTGGCAAAACCTTTTGTAGAAAAAGAATTGCCGGGATATGAGACAGCGGTGATGGGCGGCCATCTGATGTTCTTTGAATATCCTGAAAAATGGAATAAGGTTCTGGACGAGTTCCTTTCAAGGCACTGATTCCAAGCGAATCGCGGTGAAAAACAATGCTGCTTACGACTCTGATTGTTGGTCTCCTTGGAGCAACGCTAATGTTCTGCGGGGACATGATGCTCTACTACGATAAGAACGATTTCGAGCAGAGCGGCAGCCTTGAACCGATCGTCGCTATCATGAAAACGCTGCCAAGAAAAAGGGTGATGCTGGGCGGTTGGATCGGGCCTGTTGCTGCGTTTCTGTACTGCATCGGCTTCTATCACATCGTGCTGATCGCGGAGGAATCCTGCCATACGCTCGCTTTTGCAGCCTTTCTTCTGTGCTGCCTGGGGATCATCGCGGGCGGCGCTTACCACAGTCATTGCGCCTATTTGGGCCTGCTTGGTCAGGATGAGCAGAGAAAAGACCTGGAGATCGCGCTCGACTATTTTCAGAAGCTGCCGCTCATCCTCTACATTGGGGAAGGGCTGGGCCTGCTCATTCTGCTCTTCCTGCTCGCCACGGGAAAGACAGCTTTCCCCGCATGGGTCGCGGGCCTGTCGCCGGGCGTTCTGTTTTTGCTGCGGCCTCTGGCCCGGAAACTTCCGAAAGGGCTGCATATGATCCTGTACGGTGGCTTCACCAACGTCATCTTTATCGTATATTATCTGGCAGCGATCCTTTTGAGGTGAGTGAGCGATGCAGTTCCATCCATTCGGTGACAAAAACAATAAAAGCATCCTGGCCTTGTACGGGATGCTGTGTGACTGGCGGAAATTCCGCGATCTATTGAAGCCGCTGGAAGAATCCTCCTATGTCATTTATCCCGCCATGACCGGCTGCTATGACGGCTCTGGGGATTTCGTCAGCTTCGCGGATGAATGTGCCCAGATTGAGGCCTTTGTCCTTGAAAACCTCGATGGAAAGCTGGATGCGGTCTGGGGCGTTTCGCAAGGCGCTACCGTTCTCACGGAGCTATTGGCAAGGAACAGAATCAAGGTGAAGACTGCGAGCCTTGACGGTGTATATCTTGCACATCAGGGGAAAATGACCGCAGAGCTGGGTCTGAAGGCTTTTTTGAAGATGCAGAGAAACGGCGGACAGCCGTCCAAAGCCATGCAGATGGTCTCAAAGCTGATGGGACTGGGAAAAGAAGACCTGGCTGAGTTTTCGCTGATGTACTGAGGTGCCAGTGAATCCAGTATGAAGGCAAATCTGATTGAGAATTACACATACCGGCTCAACGAAGCCATCCGGGATTCGGAAACAGAAGTGCACCTCTGGTGCGGGAGCAAGGAGCCTTACGCCAGGAAATCTCATGCGATACTGAAAAAGAATCTCCGGCACTTTACGGAAAAGATATGGCCAGATGTCGGACACGGCGTGATGCTTTACTTCCATACAGGCGAATACCTGAATGCCATCAAAGCGATTCTTGGATAACCGAAATACAGGGAGGAAAGATACTATGAGCAAGAGTCTGATCATCTATTTCAGCAGAGCAGATGAGAACTATGCCGTCGGCTATATTGACAAGGGCAATACGGAGATTGTTGCGGAATACGTACAGGAAATGACCGGCGCAGATCTGTTCAAGGTCGAACCGCTGGTTCCGTATGCAAAGGATTATAATACCTGTATCAAAGAGGCAAAGCAGCGTATCGGCAACGCTCCGATCAAGGATAATCTGAGCGACATCTCTGCTTATGATACTGTTTTCATCATGAGCCCGATCTACTGGGGAACATATGCTCCGGAGATGGAAACTGCCTTGCAGGGGCTGGATTTCACTGGTAAAACTGTCCGGGTCATCAGCACCCATGAGGGCTCCGGGCTTGGCAGCATGGTATCTGATGTAAAAAAGATGTGTAAAGGCGCGGACGTTCAGAAAAACGGCCTTGCCATCAAGGGATCGCAGGCGACGAATTCCAGGAAAAAAGTAGCCGAGTGGCTATAAGAGAAAGCGGAATGAATCTATTTGCCGTTTCCGTTGTTCTCTACGAAGTCTACGACATAAGGAAGAAAATACATGGCTGATCTCTTTGATTATTTGGCTTGGCGCGGAGATCTGAGTTTTTTGAACAGCCCTGCCAATGAAGCGGATTACTACCTCATTTCTAAAATCGGGTGTCCGGATCTGACAGGCCTCGTTCCTTCTGATGAACAGGAGGCCTCTCTGGTTGAGGTCGTGGAAGCCTATCGTGCGCAAGTCGGAAACGACAATGTCTCTCTCGGAATCGCGACATCTCCGCTGGTTCTCGACAGTTTTTATCGGCTGCCGACTGTTCTTCGTTTTCGTTCGCTGATGCTTTCCGGCTACAGAAGGATCGATAACCTTGACAATGCGGAACAGTTTTCAGCACTGACAGTCCGAATTCCGGACGGCACTCACTTTATTACATTCCGCGGCACTGACGACAACATCTTTGCCTGGAAAGAGAATTTCCGCATGTCCATCATCGACACGATCCCGGCTCAGGAAGATGCCTTACGCTATCTTCGCTGGGCAGTGGACGCCTATGACGGCAATTTTATCGTATGTGGTCACTCCAAAGGCGGAAATCTTGCCGTGTACGCTTCTTCAATGCTCCCACAAGATCTCCAAGATCGAATCATCAGCGTTTACAGTTTTGACGGACCCGGATTTCGGGAAGACTTTCTCAATCAGGATGGATACCTCCGAATTTTGCCGAAATTACATTCACTGATCCCTCAGAACTCCATTGTCGGTTTATTGCTCTCAACAGGAAAAGACCATGAAATAGTCACAAGCACTTGCTTTGGTGCCAGAGCACATGATGGCTTTACATGGGAAGTGCTCGGTACTGGTTTTGTGCGTTCCGAGTCACTGAGTTCGAGCAGCGCGATGTTTAAAGAAGCCATAAGTGAGACGCTTTCAGGAATGAGCCGGGAGGAGCGGGAGACATTTATCGAAGATTTTTTCCAGATCATGACGTCTACCGGAGCCTTTACTCTTACAGATTTGACGGAGATCAAACTTCGTCACGCTTTAGAGATCGCCCAGTCTCTGAGGCAGGACAAAGAAGTGCATAAATTCGCGCTCAGTCTGATCTCAAACTACTTTGCTGATTTCCGTAGTAAAAGGAAAAGATGACGTATGTTCTGGAGGTAGTTGTTTTACGAGTTTGAAGTTTTCTTTTCAGAAAGTGAACAGATATGTGGCTGTTATTTGCAATTCTATCATCGGTCTTCGCGGCACTGACATCCATATTGGCAAAGGTCGGCATTGAAGGCGTCAATTCCAATCTCGCCACTGCCATTCGCACGGCGGTCGTGCTTGTCATGTCATGGGGAATGGTGTTCCTGACGAATGCGCAGAAAGGTCTTGGGGATATATCGCAGAAGAGTTGGCTTTTCCTGATCCTCTCCGGGTTTGCCACGGGAGCATCCTGGCTGTGCTACTACAAGGCTCTTCAGATGGGTGAGGCTTCAAAGGTCGTTCCAATCGACAAGTTGAGCGTAGTGATTACACTGGTGTTGGCGTTTGTGTTCCTTCATGAGCAGTTTACAACGAAATCCCTCATCGGCTGTGTCTTGATCGGCGCGGGAACACTGCTAATGGTACTGTGATCCGGGAAAGCAATGCAAAGTAGTTCAGATAATGACGGCAGTAAACCTGATAAATGTGATATTGCTGTTCTTCGCATGTACTTTTCCTGGCTGTTTTATATTGGCACTATAACCCGGGGGGCAACTGCTCCCGGGCTTTTTTCCCCGTGTGGGCAGAAAATTGACATTACAACAAGATTAACATATAATTTCGATATAAGGTTGGAATTAGTTTTACGGTGCGGGGAATCACCGGAAAACTGGATCCGTTTATATAAAGTTACTCTTTTTTACGAGCCAACGTCATCCAAAGTGATGAAACGGGCTCTTTTTATATTTTCAGACTACAATCAAGAAGGAGAAAACACACAATGGAAGATTTCAACATTTATTTCAGTGACCTAAAGGAAGAATCACAGCGTCGTCTTATGGAGGCGGTGGGTATCACAGATCCGCGTGAAATGAACTGGGATATTGATATGTTGCCGCTTGCAACGTATCCGATTCCGATTAACGAAGAAGAATAGAAGAGCGTTATGGATGAGATGAAAATCAAAACGCCAAGTCTTTTCCTGCCGCATATGTTGTGCTGGAAAAAGAATGTGTTAACTTTTGACTGTGGGGTTCTGTATGATTCAAAACATTATTGCCGTCGAATATGATGGAAGAGAGATGAGGGCGGTCTCTATCTCGTGCGAAGTGCCGAGCAAGGATTTCGACATTATTTCTGCAATAAAGAAGGCTTCGACAGACTTCTGCAAGACCGAAGAAGGTAAAGCAGTTTATGATGAGTTCGTCGAAGGACTGTCAGAATGCATAGCTGACGACGATGCTGTTATTATCCTGGAGTCAGGTAATGAGAAGCTCCGATACGTCGTAGGGTCTGCCGTCGTAATCACAAACACGGATTATGAGTATATGGAAATCAGTACGCTTGCTGCTGAGATGGCAGCCAAGCTACTTAATAACTCTCAGTGGAAAACGAAGATTTCGTACTGATTACGAGGTAAAAAGGGGAGAAAAATGGTCAAAACTTATGATGAATGGAAAGCAGCCTGTGAAAATGAGCATTTCAGGTTGTCGGAAATGAGCTACTACCTGAATCCAAACGGAAAAGAGCGGATGCTTGCCTTTGGACTTCTGCTGAATCTTACCGGATATTGCGACTCTGGCAAAGAACTTCTAGATTGGATTGACACAAAGGATGGACTGCAGAAAGAAGATATAAAGCTTCTGGAAACTGGCCATGCGAGTCACCTGATTCATTCACTGCGGAGAGTCGTAGAGCAGGAGTACGAGGCAGAAATACCGGAGAAACCGCATTTCTGGGTAACGTTCAGAGTAGATGCGAGGTATGTTGTGGAGGTAGAAGCGGAAACCAAGGATGAAGCGCTTCAAATCGCACAGGAAAAATTCAGCGATGCAAATTTCGGGGATGCTTCAGATGTTGATGGTGAAGCCATCATAGTTGAAGATGAGAACGGAGTTTTTGTCTGGGAAAAGTAAGACACCGTGATGATAACTCGGCAAAAAAACTTCAATGCTCTCAAAATTGACATTGCAACAAATCAAACTTATAATAACGGTAGAGCATCGGAATTAGTTTTACGGTGGGAAAATCCGCCGCAAGACTTCTTTTTATGAAAGCTCTTACTCAGTAACAAGACTCATGAATGTTCAAAACGAACAGGCATGGGTCTTTTTTATATAAACAAACAGAAAAGAAAAGAGGAGCAAGACAATGAATGAAATGAATGTGCAGGAACGGAAACAGAAGGATTCGTGGGAGGAGTATTTCCCGAGAGACAACGAAAACAGCCTGATCCAAAGCGTGATTGAGATGGAAAAGAACTCCGAATGGATTCACGGAATCACAGCCAGAGAGATCCGACTTGAGGCTATTGATGATCGTCCGCTGTTTCTGCAGACACAGGTCCAGCAGTATCATCTGGACAATCTCAGCCTCGTTGAAGAGACCGCCCAGTTTGGGACAAAGCTCCTGATCTATACGGGAGTGTACCGGAACGGGCAGAGTTTCGAACTTGTTCGTGATACGGCAGTCAGCGGACTCCACCGGGTAGCCAGACTGAACGGAAACTCTCTAGGGCAGATGACCAGGTTGAAGTACTGCGAGACGATGAACAACGGATTTGAAACCTCCAGAGGTACCGCGCTCGGCCTGATCCGCTATGGAAAACTCAGCGGACTTCATAGTGGAGCGGATGGCGGGTATATGGCGATGCCGATTTCCAGTCTGCTGGATATTACCGCGGATACCGTTACCAAGAGATTCGGCAAAGCGGTTATGACCGGTGGTTACAATTCTCATGGATTCACAAGAGCTACATGGGAACTGCCGAACGCCCAGAACCGACTGATCGACATGTACCAGAAGGCTCTGAACGAAGCAGGGCACGGATCACAGTATGCGGTGAACTTTATGCCGGGAGTTGACTTCTACAGCTCGGACACCGCCGCGAGCGCCGCTTCGTTGGACCCGGTGTTTTTTAAGCCAAACGGTACACCGCTGCATTTTGTTGACGGGATCAAGATCAAGCATCTCCGAAGAGGTGATGCTAAGGACAAGGATGGGCTGGAGCTCTTTGCAGAAGGCGCTGACAACATCTTCGCCAAATTCGAGGATGTCACGAGAGTGATCACAAAGTTGGCGGGCATCAAGATCTATAATCCGGAGAACTGCTGCATCCGCCTGTGCAATCGATATCATATCTCGCCCAAGTACGGCCAGGCCGCACTGGAAGAGATAGGACGTATTGCGTTGGGGGAAATGTATATCACAGCCCACGACCTGTATCTCGGAATGACGGAAATTCTTTCTGAAGCTGAACGCTGCGACGCGAGCCAAAAGGTGATGACAAAACTTGAAGAGTCTTTGGCGAGGATTATTCGGACAGACTTTTCTGAAGACGATGTGTCTGGCACGGTTGCCTGGGGACAGACTCAGGCAGCAGCTTAAAAAAGGTGCTGACCTCGACTGAGCCGGAAGCACGAACGCAATGGAAGGAAGAAGAAAGAATGCTTAATTCAGTGTCTTTAATGGGTAGGCTTACAGGAGAGCCCGAATTCAGAACGACACCCTCGCAGGTGCCGGTGACGACATTTCCAATTGCCTGTGACCGGGATTTTTCCGGACGGGAAAATGAGCAAAAGACGGACTTCATAGATTGTGTTGCTTGGAGGGGAACTGCTGAATTTGTTCAGCGTTTTTTCCATAAAGGAAGCATGATCATAATCGAAGGCCGTCTGCAAATGCACTCCTGGACGGACAGAGACGGAGGCAGACATGAAAAAGCTGAGATTCTTGCCGAAAACGTGTATTTCGGGGATTCTCGCAAGAAGGAGGACTGATCATGTACTTTGAGTGTAACATTGATACCAGAATCCCGCAGTTTTATCATCCGGAGATTTATCCGAAGCTGGTAAGCACAGTCGCTCTGATCCATGAGCGAACAGATAAGCTGAATTTAGCCTTGGACGACTGTGTCCTGAAAGGATGTAAGACTCGTGGCGCCACATTCGCAAAGATCGCAAAGACGGTATTCGATCTTTCCACAAAGAAATTTGATGACATGGTTCCAGCAGAACTCGCTGAAGTCGTAGATATACTCTACGATGGAAATGATGCTGAAGATAGAATTGAATGGCCAAATACGGTTGTCCTTTTTGACACGAGATTCGTGACTACTGACGACTGGGAGGCATTGCGGCATATCGGGATCGGAGGATCTGACTCATCTGTTCTTATGGGATGTAACCCATATCAGAGCGAGGAAGGCCTATGGTATGAAAAGCTTGGTTACCCTGAATTCATCAGTGAAGAAGGTAAACAAGCCATTTTTGACAGAGGGCACTTCCTGGAAGATACGGTGATCGACACATTCTGCAGACTGGTAGGGGCCAAGCGAATCCCAGAAAGCAGGATGTTCCGTCATAAGGATTATCCGAATACTACTGCAAATATCGATGCGATTCTGTCCATGCCATCCGGAAATCTGGCAATCTTCGAAGCAAAAACGGCAGCCAGAGGAAAGGAAGGAGAGTGGATGGGCAACAAAATCCCGGCCAATTATGTCTGCCAGTGTCATCAGTATTTGGCTGTGCTTAATGACCCTCGCGTTGAGGGCGCCTATATTGGAATGATTCCGGTAGCTGACCTTGATCTTGACGGAACATATATTGCGTCAGCGTACACCGATGAATTCTATCATCACTTCATCGAGCGCGATCAGTCGTTTGAAGATGAGATTCTGGAGAACGAAAAATGGTTCTGGGATTCATATATCGTGAATGGAGTCAAACCAAACGCATCCAAAGATCCAAAGATAGACAAGGCTGTCAAGCTTCGTTTTGAGCCTTCTCCGCTGAGTGATCCGACAATTCCACCCCAGGAGCTGTCGTATGAACAGTGGGAACCAAAGCTGGATACGCTGTTAGCTGCCGAAAAAGACTACGCAGCCAAGAAAACCGAGTTGGATAATCTGGAGCAGTTCAGAGATGTGGCCAGGCTGGAGATATTGGAAGCCCTTCAGGGTGCTCAATGCGGTATTTTCCGGAATGCGGCCGGCGATACGAAAATCACAATTAAGAATACAGCGATCAACAAGACCACAATCGATGCCAAAAAGCTGAAGCAGTTTTATCCTGAGGCTTGGGCGGCAACGAAAAAGAATAGCGCATATACACGTTTTTCTGTCAATAGATAGGCTTAAGGAGGTGTGCTTTTATGGCACGGTCAAAAGCCTCCACGGGAACTCACCCCAGAATCGGGGTGAGTTCCTGATGGGGATGATCACAGCAAACCAGCATGAAGAAATCCTCGCAACCTTTACATACAAGACTTTTGAGTCGGAAAATAGAAGCTTTTGTGTTTTTCGCTTCAAAAACTACGACACGCAGAAGGAATTTACGGCGGTTGGAAGTATGCTGCCGGACAGTAAAAATGTTCCGGTCAAATTGACCGGGGACTGGGAGGTGAATAGGAAAAGCGGGCATAAACAGTTCAAGGTAGCGTATTATGAACAGGCAAAACCGACAGGTAAAACAGAGGTTATTGCTTTTTTCACTGCTTTGCACTGCGGAATCGGAAAAGCAAAAGCCCAGGCAGTCTGGAAGCATTTTGGAAACAGTACATGGGAGATCGTGGAGAACAATCCGGAACGTTTGCTGGAGGTGCCTATGATCAGCGATAAAATTCTGGCGCGATTCAAGCAGACAATGAAGGAAAACAGCATTGCTCGGGAGCTGTTGAAACTGACCGCCAAAGCTGGTATCAGTCTGAGCGGGGAAACACTCCATGCGCTGATCGCACGGTACGGACCGGACGCTGAGAAGGAACTCAGAAACAATCCCTATGAGCCGTGCGGCGCAATTGCCGGATATAGTTTTGACAGAGCCGATGCGCTCGCTATATCTTTGGGGTATCCCATGGACAGTGATAACCGCCTGGTTGCCGCAATTTGTAAGGTCTTGGATGACGCGGCAATGTCAGGACATGTCTGCCTTCCCAAGGATGATTTACTTGCGGGACTGGTGAAGTTTACTTCCTGCAGCAGCGTCAAGTGTGCCGATGCTATTCGCAAAGCTTTCCGCGAGAAAAAGCTTCGCGGCGCCAACAATTTCATTTATATGCCCAAACGATATGAACAAGAAGCATCAATCAGCCAGAATGTCCTTCGCCTCATCTTGAGCGGAGGAAAGCCTATTACTCAGATTGATTCTCTGATAGCAGACTATGAGGCAGAAAACGTCAGTTTTGCAGAGTGCCAGAGAGATGCAATACGAAATGTGTTCAAGTATCCGTTTACCATCATTACAGGTGGGCCAGGAGTTGGAAAAACAACCGTGACAAAATGCATTCTTGCTGTACATCAAATGATCTTCGGCGCGTCATCAGAACCGATACTCCTTGCCCCGACCGGGAAAGCATCCCGGCGCATGTCGGAAGCAACCGGGTTCCCAGCCCAAACTATTCATAGTGCCGTAGGCTGGAAGGGAGAGGAATTCGACTACGATGGCCAGGAGACAATCATGCTGGAAGGAAACCTTATCGTTGTAGACGAAGCCTCCATGATGGATCAGGCGATAGCGTGCATTCTGTTCGAAAGAATCAAATCAGGCTCACGAGTGGTTCTTGTCGGAGACATTGACCAGTTGCCCAGCGTTGGCTGTGGGAATGTCCTGGCAGATCTGATCCGCTCAGAAGTGGTTCCGACAACAAGGCTGACGGTCATCTTTCGTCAGACCGAGGAGAATCCTATCATAATAAACGCCCATAAGATCAACAATGGCGACGCCAACCTTCGGTTCGGAAACACGTTCAGATTTGTCCAATGTCAAAATGAAGAAGAGGTTTTCAAAGCCGCCTGCAGCATGTATACTAAATGTGTAAAGGCTTATGGCGATGAAAAAGTGCTTCTGCTTAATCCACAGAGAAATAACACGCCCATCAGTGTTGACCGCTTTAATGCCGAACTGCAGAGCAGAATCAATCCGCCGGCTATTGGGAAAATGGAAATAAAAGTTGGCAAGACCGTTTTCCGCGAAGGCGATAAGGTGATGGAGCTGAAAAACACCGAGGACGGTCCAAAAAACGGGGATGTCGGGCATATTCGTGAAATAACCAGACGGCCGGATTCAGATGATCCGGATACTTTCAATTATTATGCCAGTATCGAATGGAATGGAGAAGACACCCTGATCGAGTATTCCCAGGATGATCTTCGACATGTTACACATGCTTTCTGCACCACAGTCCATAAAAGCCAGGGGAGTGAATACCAAAGCGTGATAGAGGTTGTCTCAAAGGCTCACCCAAGTATGCTGAGAAGGAACCTTGTCTATACCGGCATTACCAGGGCCAAGGTTAATGTCTGTCTCATCGGTGAAATGGATGCGCTGCGGATGGCCGTTGCGAACAACACTCAGGAAATCCGATATACCCTGCTCGCAAGCAGGCTGCATACAGCTGCCTTCGGGCAAAAGGAGGTTCAATATGACAAAGCACGTGATGCTTGAACTGTCAACTGCCCATCTCTCGGGCGAAACGCTCGATGCATTGAACATGGGATCCATCGAATCGGTCATTTCATATGACAAAACTGTGGGATGGCTCGGGACAGTCGGATACTTCGTTCCGATCACAGGTTTGGAGGAAAACCTTCCCGTGGATTTGGAATCGTGTTTCCGTTTTGCGGAAAAGAAAGGTGCCGATTGGATCATGTTTGAGAGCGACGCAGAAGCGGTAGTTGGCCTTAAGACGTACAACTGATTTATACTATTATAATATAAGGAGAGAACAATGCAGAAATACATGACGAAGAAAGTTCGGGATATGGCCGTGGATGATGCGGTTGAAGGGTTCTTTCTTTTGAAAAGTCCGACCCCCAAGACCACGCAGAACGGAAAAAGCTTCCTTTCATTCAGGCTTGCCGATGCAAGCGGGGAGATTGAAGGCATCTTCTGGGATTATGACGGAAATCTGCATGCAACCAATGCGGGAAAGCCGGTCAAGGTCCGCGGGGCTGTGTCGGATTATAATGGCAAGAAACAGATTACCGTGACACAGATTCGAGCGGCGAAGGAAGGGGATCCGATTGACATGAATGCCCTGGTTCCGTCTGCTCCCATCGACCCGAAACAGACCTATACTCAGATGGTCAACCTGATCGAAACGATTCAGGATCCGGAATACAAGCAGCTCTGTGTAGAAATGCTGGCCAGAAATCGCGAATTGCTGAGCTGCATTCCTGCCGCAAAGTCTGTTCATCACGCATTTCGTTACGGCTTGCTGATGCATACGTACTTTATGATGTGCCATGCGGATTACATGTCCAGGTTTTATCCGTTCGTTAATCGCGATCTCTTGATGGCGGGAACGTTTTGCCATGATCTCGCGAAAGCGAAAGAGTACATGCTGTCGCCAGTCGGACTGGTAACAGACTATTCCGTTCCCGGATATCTGCTTGGTCATTTATATATGGGTGCAGTTGAAATTGCTAAAGTCAGTCAGGAGATCGGTATCAGCGAGGAAAAGTCTTTGCTACTGCAGCACATGCTGCTTTCCCATCATGGGAAGCCGGAATATGGTGCTGCCGTGGTTCCGAAGACTGCTGAAGCCATGCTTCTCTCCATGATCGATGACCTGGACGCCAAAATGGAGCTGATCCGGGAATCCATGGAGGGGCAAGCGCCAGGAATGACAGAGTCAGTCTGGTCACTTGGGTATAAGTTGTATAACCACAGTTAAGATTTGGCTTTTTTGTCCGGACTTCTCAAAAATTGACATTATAACAAAAACAATATATAATTTAATTACGATGATAGGAATTAGTTGCATAGTAGGAAGGGAGAAGACCTTCCCGATGCAGAACTATCATGAAAGATGGTGGCAGACTTCAGTCAATGAAGTCTGCCAGTTTAATTAGCGGAAGGGAGAACAACATGAACCAGGTCAAAGACGAAAGACGATTGTATCAGTATGAAGGCGCGGTCCTTATCTTTGACCGCGTTGTAGCAAACAATTACAAAGCTCAGACCAGGGCTTCAAGCGTAGCTAAGGCACGTAGCAATATCGCATATCAGTTCCGCAGGAAAGCAAATATCGCAGATCATATCCCTGTCAAGCTCACAGGTACGACTGTTGCTATCTAAATCTTTTGTACAAAAACATCACAGGAGGAGACACCACAATGAATCAGTATCAGAATCAGAACGGCAACTACAATGGTTACGGCCAGCCTCAGCCGCCCCAGTATTATCCCCCGCAGCAGGGGAATGGTCAGATGCAGAACCAGCCCGGAAACAATGCACCAGTACAGAATCAGGGACAGCAGGGGAATGGTGGTCAGCAGGAGAGCGTGCACTACACGCAGATTCTTTGCTCGCCGCCTGCTTCCGGAAGACTGGAAGATCTTCAGATGACAGTACTTCTTTCTGTAAACATGGAGAAGCTGTTTTTCGAGAAGTTCGTATCAAAGAACGGGAATCTCTGTGTCGGGATTAACATGGATCTCGTGCTGGGAGACCAGTTCGTTAGCCAGATGTTCGGGCAGCACATGGTTCGCCCTGATCACGTCTTAAGCGTCAGCACAGTTCTCGGTGGCTATAATGCCAAGCGGTTTCTTGAGAAAACGCCGAGTAGCACCAAGGTGATTGCTATTCTCCTTAAGGATTTCAAGATGGAAACCTTCTATAGGCGTGATGGAAGCAGTGGGATGAGTGTTCAGGCTTCCTGTGACGGCTATCAGGTGATTCACTACAGCTGCAAACACAAGGCGTCGGATGTAAAGCAGTGCAACCTGCCCGTCAGTAAGCCGTTTTATGTCAAGGACAAGACCAATGGCGCGGCTGGTGGTCAGCAGCCTGCACAGCAGCCGGGAAACTATGGCTCCCAGCAGAATGCCTATGGACAGCCTCAGCCGAACAACTATGCCGGTAACCCTAGCATGGTTCCAGGCGTTACCACGTTTTCAGAAATGGACGATGACGAAGAACTTCCGTTCTGACAGAAAACCATCGATATGCTTTACCTCCCCGTTTGGGGAGGTTTTTTTGTTGAAGTTACGAAAGCGATATTGACAAAAAACAAAAACAGCACTATAATATAAATGCTTCGAAAGAAGCGCTTTGCCTAAGGGAGAAATTGACAAAAAACAAAATACGACTTTTAATATTAACGATTATCGGAGTTTCGTCCGAGAAATGGGAAGGGGAAACAAATTGGATGAGTTTCGAGAAGAGTTAGATAAGCTTGAAACTCTGAACGGATTGAGTTTTATCCCAAATTACAGGGGAGGTCAAACTCTTCCAGACGAGTCGGAGCCAGATGAGAAAGCCTCAATCCTTCAGTGGCCTTTACCCAGTTACACGGTAATAACCACAAAAGGGAGAAGAATCGTGGGCCGTGATCCGAATATCTCATCGTCCACGTTAGGGGATCTGATTATCAGTGATTCCGATTATATTCCTGTTTCGCTCCATGAGAAACTGAAAGCGGGCGCATTGGATCAGATCGCGCAGGAACAGTTTTTAAGCCTACGTGAGCTCGGAGTAACACATCTCTCTCAGTGTATAAAAGAAAACCTGAATCAAACGATGGCTGACCTGATTGCCGTTTACTCTGATGACCGCCGACTTCCGTTCGTGGTTGGAGCCATCTATATTGAGGCGTATGTGAAGTATCATAAGCTTTTTTATTACAGCTTTTATTCCAGCGAGGGCTATTTAAAGACGGAATGGAAGCCTAAGAAGGTTTATATTCAGCCCAAGAATAAGATCCCACCGAAGAAGCATGATTTTAAGAAGTATTATCGCGTGAATAATGAACTGCTGGAGGAGATTAGTGCCTGTCCAGCATGTGGGAGCCCTGCCAGGCTATTTCGAGTGGGGTTTCGAGGGAAAGAATCACGAATTTGCTGTACAAATTTGAATGAAAGCTGTAAGTGGTTTATGGGGGCAGATATCTTCAGTAATGAAGCTGAAGCAATCAAAGAATGGAACGATATGTGCGAAAAACATGACTGACTGAGTCTAAGATATAGAAGAAACAAAGAAATCCTTTGATGAATCCAATGTCTCGCAGAAGACAAGGAAATATTCAGAAGAAACAGGAAAAGTGTAAGTGAGGGGTAACAATGGCAAGAGAAATGGCGATTGATCAAGGAAATGATATTCCAATCTGGCGCAAAGCGAATCTTACAGTAAAGGAGGCCGCAGAATATTCCAACATTGGAGAGCATTCCATTATAGAGCTAATTGATTCCGGAAGCACTCATTTTAGCTTTCGCGTAGGAAAGAAGAGGCTGATAAATCGCGAGTTATTTGATGAATATATCAAACAAGCGTGCCGTTCGGGTTTCTGACAACAAGCACACATCAGACTTTGATCCTCTTGTAAAAAAACTGTTTTTGTGATAGAATACCTTCGCTTACAGTTTACCTACTTCTTCTTGAAGGAGGTAAGGCCAATGGCAAAAATGATCGCTGAAAATGGTACAGGAGGTAAAAAGAATAAGGGCAATCAGTCAAAAACAAAACGTTATACAGAAAAAGAATTAAGCGTCATCCGTTCTAAACTTCAATCTGGAGAGACCATCCGACCGGATGGAATTCTTGTTTGGAGACCGACAAAAGCCCAATACAACGGCCCTGAAAAGCCTAAAGCAGTTTATGCTAATACTCTTCCGGAACTCCGGGAAAAGGAAGAACGTGCACTTAAAGAGCTTCATACAGCCATTAGCAATAGGGATAGTCGAATCACAGTTAACGGGATGTATAAGAAGTGGATAAAGGTGAAAGCTGGAATCCGGGACAACACAAAGTCCAATTATTCCTATATGTATGAACATTTTATTGAGCCGTCTGTACTGGGTAGAACTGTCGTAGCTAATGTTGGGAAATCGGATATTCTGGATTTCTATAATAAGCTGATCGACCAAGGCATTATGGGAGTGTCCACGATGGACAATCTACAGAACTTGCTCACCCAGATATTTGGTTTGGCAGTGGATGACAGGATTATCCCTTCTAATCCTGCGCTTGGGGCGTTAAAACAGTTTAAGAGAGCTACAAATAATGGAGTCCGGAAGGGAATGACTAGGAAGGCGCTGACTGTTCCAGAGCAATGTGTTTTTCTTGATTATCTGGACAACGTAGAGGCTAATGAGGCATGGAGAAACCTGTTCATAGTTTTGTTGGGAACAGGGTTACGCATTTCTGAATTGTGTGGCTTAACTTGGCGTAATATAGATTTTGATGGTGATATGATTATAATCGATCACGACCTAATCTATTTTGACAAGAGAACAGAGATAGACAGGTGTAGCCTTTCGGTTCATGAGCCGAAAACAGAAGCTGGAAATCGAATGCTGCCGATGTTGCCTTTTGTTAAGGAAGCCCTTCTCCGAGAAAAAGAGCGTCAAGAACGACTGGGATTGAAATGCCAGACAAAAGTCGATGGATATGAAAACTTTGTGTTTGTCAATCGATTTCAGGATGTCCAGAGACATTCTACCTGTAATCGTGCGCTCAAGAGGATTATCCGTGACTGCAATGAGAGAATTCTTATGAAATCTCCTGAAAACAGCAATCCGATCCTTTTGCCCTATTTTACATGCCACTCTCTCAGACATACTTGTGTAACACGGTTAATCGAGAATGGCGTGAATGTTGTGGCAGTTCAGCACTATGTTGGTCATGTTGACGCGTCGACAACTCTTAATATTTACACTGATTGTCAGAAGGAGTTTATGAAGGAGTCTTTTGGGTTAAAGGTTAGTAAGAAGTACCACGATATTTTTGCTGAGAATTTGCATGGCAAAAGCGAAAAACAGATAGGGAATCAGTTGGCAAATATTGTAGAGGACTATTATCTCAAAGAAAACTCGAATCTGTTTTCCACATCTGAGCGAAGATGAATTTGATTGAACAATTTTAAACACAGATTGAACAATTCATGGGGACTCGAATGAGAAATTATGAGGACTTATGAATTGAGAAAAATGGCTAAAAGTTTGAGAATTATGACATATGATAGAATATGAGAAATTTTGAAGCTTTATTAGTTAGAAAAACTTATGATATGCTCATGTTCCCGACCATGAAGCCTTTGGATTAAACCTGAGCGTACAGACGAGACGGTTCTGTGAGCTGATCCCTCAGCACACAGGGCCGTCCCTTGTGTTCACGTCATCAACGACTTGTTTCAACGGAGATCAGATATGAAGTTTTGGAAACAGCACGCTGCTGTGAAAAGCATTTCCGGCATTGTCCTGCTGCTGGTGGTCTTTTCCCTGATCGTCGGCATCATCGGCTATAAGGGCTTTACCCAGGCGCTTTTGGAACAG
>Ga0310786_10002531_pt1 | contig 27808 bp, 21 predicted proteins | sample AusTroGonzalo_MG_FD_203881 | JGI IMG/M metagenome (GOLD analysis project Ga0310786, IMG submission 203881) | Bovine rumen microbial communities from tropical cattle in Woodstock, Queensland, Australia - Gonzalo_03 (v2) (version 2) | ecosystem: Host-associated > Mammals > Digestive system >...
GTGAAACCTACACGCGGAGAGAAAGTAATGCTATTGCCAGGCCATTTACCGGTATCGATGTGACGGCCATCGTAATCAAGGTCGTAGATGGCCTGGTTGGTCATCAGGTCGCTGTTGTTGAAGAACAGACCGTCGACACGCAGACCGTAGGTCAGCTTGAACTTATCGTTCACGTTCCAGTCATCCTGGATATAGGCACCAGGACGGTTGAACTGTACACGGGCAGCGGGTTTGCTCTCACCATCGTAACCGTAGGTCAGACAAACAATCTCAGGTGTCTGGTTGAAGAGCTCTTCAACACTCATGCCATCCTCCCAGTTGTAGCGATAGTAACCTGTACCGTTACGCATATACTGGTTGTCAGCCATCTGATGCTCGAAGGTGATACCACCCATGATCTTATGGGCTCCCATATAATAGGTAACGTCGTCCTTGAAGTTCCAAATGGTGTTATGAACGGCGTTGTTCCAGGTGAACAGCTCATAACCGAGGGACATGTAGTTGTTGTCGTCCTTCGTAATATCGATGAAGGGGAATGTAGAAGAATCAGTTCCGCGCACATCATCAAGCTTTGAATAGGTGAACAGGAACTGGTTGGAGAGATTGTCCGTCAGACGGCTGTTCAGATCGAGCGTAAATGAGTGTACGATGTTCTCCATCGAATACATGGAGTTGGCAAACGACATGGAGTACTGCGACATACGGGCACCCGACATACGTGTACCACCGTCCATAGAAGTAGCATTGGGTGAATTCCAGATGTTGTTCTTCGTATAGTTATAACGCAGTGCCAGATGGTGCTTATCGGTGATGTTCCAGTCGATACGAGCCAACAGCTTGTAGTTGTCCTCATCAGCGGGGAAGCTGGTGTAAGAACCGGTGTTGTAACCATACTTGGTAGCCACGTAGTTGGAAACGGCCTCCAGATCAGAATTCTTCGTGCGGGAGATATAGTTGTTAGGATCAGCCACACCGTCATCAGAACCTTTCCAGCGATTGACGATAGAAGGAATCTTAATCATTTCGCCGTTGGCAAAGAAGAACAGCTTGTTCTTAATGATCGGGCCTCCGAATGAGAAACCGTATGTGGTAGTCTGAGCCTTGTCACGGGCACCCTGAATCTGCTGACGATACACAGCATCACCCTGCATATTCTCGTTCTTATGATAAACATAAGCAGAGCCCCTGAAGGTGTTCGTACCAGACTTCGTAATGGCATTCACACCACCGCCGATAAAATTGGTCTGACGGACGTCATAGGGAGAAATCACCACCTGCAACTCCTCGATGGCATCGATAGAGATGGGGTTACCACCGCCAGGCAACTTCTCGGAAAGACCGAAGTTGTTGTTGAAGTTTGCACCATCGACAGTGAAGTTAGCGGTACGTCCATCAGCACCAGCGAAACTCATGCCATTACCACCGTAAGGTGACAGACGAGTCACATCAGTAATCGAACGGCTGACGGTAGGCAGAGCTGTGATTTGCGCACTGGTAATGTTGGTAGCAGCACCTGTTTTCTCGGCAGCAAACTTCGAAGCCTTACCGCTGACAACGACCTCAGCCAACTCGTTGGCATCCTCAGAAAGCCACACGGCGAGGTTGTAGGTCTCGGCCAGCTGGAGCGTGATACCTTTCATGGTCTTCGGTTGGAAGCCGATGTAAGAAACGGTCACCTCGTAAGGGCCACCTGTACGCATACCGTTGATAGAGAAACGGCCTGTGGTGTTTGTCACAGCAGTGTAACGCGTTCCAGAAGGCTCGTGCACTGCGATGACAGTTGCGCCGATGACTTCCTCACCATTCTCATTGTCGAGGGTCACCTTTCCTGCCATACTTGACGTTGTGATTTGGGCCATGGCTGTCAACGAGAGCGTTAACAGCATAGCGACCAGAAAGAACAATCTTTTCTGCATAGTTTGATATTGTTAATTAATAAATGGTATTTACGGTTGCAAAGATAAGAAAAATAATCCATATAGGATTATAAAAATCCAACTATTTTTTCAAATTATTAAAATTACTTGAGCCGTTTCGGTTTACGTCTCTTCGTCATCCTCATATTCGAAGTCTTCGAGGTCCTCAATATCATCGATATCTACATACTCGATATCCTCGTCTTCACCCTCATCTGCCATCTCCTCGGCAAAGCGTTTCATATCCTTGTCACGGTGCACAAGACTGTCCTCAGCCGTCAATGCCGCAAGTTTGTTACTCTCGGCATTGAGCTCATTCCATAATACATCCTTCAGATTTTCCAAGCCAAAGCCAGTCACAGCAGAAATAAACACGACAGGCAGATCCTGAGGCAGGGTCTCTTTCAGCATTTCGATGAGTTCTTCGTCAAGCAAGTCGCATTTGGTGACTGCTAAGACACGATGTTTATCGAGCATCTCAGGGTTAAACTGCCTCAACTCATTGAGAAGAATCTCGTATTCACGTTTAATGTCGTCCGTATCGCCAGGCACCATAAAGAGCAATAGCGAGTTGCGCTCAATATGTCGCAGGAAGCGGAGGCCGAGGCCTTTCCCTTCTGCGGCACCTTCGATGATACCAGGGATATCGGCCATCACAAACGACTTGTTGTCGCGATAGCCCACGATACCCAAAGAGGGTTCCATCGTAGTGAAAGGATAATTTGCAATCTTCGGACGGGCATTGGAAAGGGCAGATACCAAAGTAGACTTGCCGGCATTGGGGAAGCCCACCAGACCCACATCAGCCAAGAGTTTCAACTCGAGGATGATGGTCATCTCCTGCATGGGTTCTCCTGGCTGGGCATAACGAGGCGCTTGATTCGTTGCTGTACGGAACTGGAAATTGCCCAGTCCACCACGTCCACCCTTCAACAGCAACACCTCTTGTCCGTCGTAGGTCACGTCGCAGACAAACTTCCCCGTTTCGGCATTATAAACAACAGTTCCGCAGGGCACGTCGATATAAACATCCTTACCGTCAGTACCATGACACTTGTCCTTACCGCCATTACCGCCATGCTCTGCAAAGATATGACGTTCGTATTTCAGATGGAGCAAAGTCCAATAATTATGGTTGCCACGCAGATAGACGCTTCCCCCCTTGCCGCCATCACCGCCGTCAGGACCGCCGTTGGGGTTGTACTTCACATGTTTCAGGTGCATAGAACCCTTACCGCCCTTACCAGAGCGGCACATGATCTTGACGTAATCTACGAAATTGCTCTCCATATTCCAGAATTTCTAGATTATCTAGATTTTCTAGATTTTCTAGATTGACTAGATATTATCAATAACGGCGCAGATGTCAGCGAAGATACGGTCAAGCTCTCCGAGGCCATTGATATGATAATGTACGCCCTCTTTCTTGTACCATTCGATAAGGGGCTGGGTCTGAGAGTGATACACCACGAGACGCTTCTTAATAGTCTCCTCGTTATCGTCGGCACGGCCACTCTGCTGTCCACGCAGAACCAGACGCTTCATCAACTCGTCCTCAGGCACGTCGAGCTCAATCATCGCAGCCACGCTGTCGCCACGCTCATTGAGCATCTGCTTCAAAGCCTCAGCCTGTGGAATGGTGCGGGGGAAACCGTCGAAGATTACACCCTTGTGCTCACGTCCAAAGGAATCATAGACGGAGGCGAGGATGCTCACCATCAGGTCGTCGGGAATCAGCTGACCGTTGTCGATGAAACCCTTAGCAGTCATGCCTAACTCTGTACCTTTTTTGATCTCACTGCGAAGCACGTCACCTGTAGAGATATGGTTCAAACCGTACTTCTCAATCATCTTATCACTCTGTGTGCCCTTGCCTGAGCCTGGTGCACCAAAAATCACTATATTCTTCATATTACTATTCACTTTTCACTATTCACTATTCACTTTTCACTATTCACTCCACTATCGTATAGATATCCTTCAGATAGCGGCCTGCCTGGTCATAGTCCAAGCCGTAGCCAAGGATAAAATCGTCAGGAATGCTGAAAGCTGCATAATCAATGTCTAACGGTTCTTCCAGCTTTGTGGGTTTGACGAACAAGGTGCAGATATGCAACGAAGCGGGACGACGGGTGCCTAATGACTCCATCATCTGCTTCATGGTACGACCTGTGTCTACGATGTCCTCAACGATAATCACTGTACGTCCTGTCAGATCTTCGTTCAGACCTATCACTTCCTGAACCTTTCCTGTGGAGATGGTTCCCTGATAAGAGGCCAGTTTCACAAACGACACCTCGCAAGGAATGGTCATCTCACGCATCAAATCAGCAGCGAAGATAAACGAGCCGTTCAGCACACCCAAAAAAAGAGGATTCTTACCCTCCATATCCTTGCTGATCTGGGCAGCCAAAGCCTTAATACGGGTTTTGATTTCCGCCTCCGGAATGGAGACCTTAAACTGTTTGTCTTTGATTTTTATGACGCTCATAATGTACCAAAAGCTAAATTTTTCGGCAAAATTACAAAAAATCTGCTAAACTTTGCTATTCATTAGCATATTTTTCGTATTTTTGCAGCAATGAAGATATTCACAAGCGCTCAGATACATGAGCTAGACAAATATACGATAGCGCACGAGCCCGTCAGTTCCATTGATTTGATGGAGCGTGCGGCCAAGGCTCTGACGGTTGCCGTAATGGCAGAATGGAGCACGGCCACACCCATTGTCATCTTCGCCGGTCCAGGCAATAATGGCGGCGACGCTTTGGCGATGGCTAGGATGCTTATTGAGCAGAGTTACAACGTAACGACCTACCTGTTTAATATCTCCGGACATCTGTCAGAAGACTGTGCCGCCAACAAAGCCCGTCTCTTAGAGAAGCGAGCCAAAACACTGATTGAAGTAAAAGAGGAATTCGAACCTCCACGTCTAGATGAGAATACCCTCGTTATCGACGGGCTCTTCGGTTCTGGTCTGAACAAGCCTCTTGCAGGCGGTTTTGCTTCGCTGGCAAAATACATCAATGCATCCCCTTCGAAAGTCGTCAGCATTGACATCCCTTCAGGTCTGATGACAGACGATAATACCTATAATATCCGTGCGAATATTGTACGTGCCGACCTGACACTGACTTTGCAGCAGAAAAAGCTGTCGTTCCTCTTCCCGGAGAACCAGCAGTATATCGGACGCCTGAAAGTATTAGACATCCGTCTCAGTCAGGAGGGCATGGAAAAGATTGAGGCAAACTATACACTTGTTGAAGAGAACGACATCCGTCCTTTGCTTCTGAAACGGAACCCATACGCCCACAAGGGCAATATGGGCAATGCCCTCATCATTGCAGGCTGCTATGGTTTGGGAGGCGCCTCTGTACTGGCCACCAAAGCTTGTCTGAGAGCTGGAGCAGGAAAAGTGACAGCCCATACGCCCAAGCAAAACAACCTGATTATGCAGGTGAGTGTGCCAGAGGCCATCATACAGCTTGACCGAGATGAAACCATCTTCTCCGAGGCCGTTGAGGCGGAAGACTACAATGCCATCGGTATCGGCCCAGGTCTTGGCACTAATGAACAAACCGCTATCGCGATGATAACACAGATCAGGCGCAGCCAGTGTCCTGTCGTTGTCGATGCCGATGCCATCAATATCCTTGCCAACCATCGGGCTTGGATGCAACAGGTGCCAAAAGGCGTCATTCTCACCCCCCACCCCAAGGAACTGGAACGGTTGGAAGGCCATAGCACCGACAGTTACGAACAACTCACCAAGGCCCGTACCCTCGCTGAGCGTATCCAGGCCTTTGTCATCCTGAAAGGTCACCATTCAGCCCTCTGTCTGCCTGACGGGCATGTGATCTTCAACTCTACAGGCAATGCAGGTATGGCTACTGCCGGCAGTGGCGATGTCCTCACAGGTATCATCACAGGTCTGCTGGCCAGAGGCTACAAACAGCAGGAGGCATGTCTCATCGGTATGTATCTGCACGGTTTGGCAGGCGATATCGCTGCTCGCGAGTTAGGCGAAGAAAGTCTGATTGCAAGCGACCTTATCCAGTATCTGCCGCAGGCTTTCAAAAAATTGAGAGACTGAAGAATAGTGAATAGTTAATAGTGAATAATGAATAGTAACAATAAGAAAATTATGAGATTAATGAGTAAATGCGAAGTGAATGCGAAGTTGTTAGTGAGAGTGGTAGCAATACTATTTACTCTTCACTTTTCACTCTTTACTTCTACCGCCCAGACTAGTTCTAGCCCCTATCAGCCAGGTGTCACCTCTGAGGGTATGGTCTACTTCCTCCCAAAGACTGCCGTTCGCGTAGTCGTACAAGTAGAGAAAACCACCTACACCCCAGGAGAGTTCTGTAAATACGCCGACCGCTATCTGCGTCTGAAAGATGTAGCCTCAGAGCCGTCTGTCAGTTATCGTATGACCAACCTCCGCATCGAGCCGATGGCGATGGCAGATACTACAAAGGGGTTCTCTGTGAAGTTCGATCCTAAGAGCGTTGCTTCTAATATCGCCCTATCCGACGACGGTGTCTTGCTAGCTATCAATGCCACGCCCAAAACCACAGATGTTACACCAACGTTCAGGCCTGCCCCTAAACCTGCAACAATGGATCCCCGTCAGCTGATGAGTGAGGAGATTCTCGCAGCGGGCAGCACTGCAAAAATGGCCGAACTGACGGCACAGGATATCTATGAAATCCGCGAGAGCCGTAATCTGCTCATCCGAGGCCAGGCAGACAATATGCCAAAAGACGGCGAACAACTGAAACTGATGCTCAATCAGCTGGAGATGCAGGACCGTGCCTTAAGCAGTCTCTTTTCGGGTCAGACTGTCAAGGATACGACGGAAAAGGTGATGATTATCATGGCCGACAAGGAGACTGAGCGTGAACTGCTGTTCCGTTTTTCCAAAAAGTTAGGCATTGTGGACAAAGACGATCTCGCGGGCGAACCTTATTATATTAGGGTGGCTAATCTCCGCACCGTTCCGATGCCCGATGCTGACGATAAGAAGAGAAAGCAGGAGCCAGGCCTTTATATCAATGTGCCAGGCAAGATGAAAGTGACACTGTATGATGCCGTTGAGCCTATCCATGTCGAAGAGCTCCCAGCCGGACAGTTTGGTAATGTAGAACTGCTGAGCGGTGCCCTTTTCAACAAGCGCTACGCCACACATATCTGGATGAATCCGATCTCCGGTGCTATAGACAAGCTGGAGGCAGAACAACCAAAGTAACAAAATAAGGGCGCTCAGTGAGCGCCCTTATTCGTAACTATGTTTACCTTACATATGCAAAGCATCAAACTTCTTCAGCAAAGCATTGATGCGCTCTACACTATCAGGATCCTTATCGTTTTGGGCAATCAGTTCAAGGTTATGACGAATGTCAGCCATCTTATCGAACAAGAGCAGAGCTTGCTCATAACCTTTACCTATATTGTCAAAATTCTTTGAGAGGGAGTCGTAATCCTCAAGCAGGCGCTGCTGCTCGTTGACACGCTTCTCATAGTCCTTCAGCAACTGTTGCTGATCTTCAGCCTGCTTCTTAGCAGCCTTCATCTGCAGTAACAAGGCTACTGCCAGTGCTCCTACAACAACTGCTAATACGATGACGAGAATATCCATAACGCTTAACCTTTCTTCTGTTCAACCGTCATAAACTTCGTAAATCCCGTCATAGCGAGCACCTTGTAAATCTCAGGGCTGACGTTAGTCATCTTGAACTGTCCGCGCTGCTGCATCACAGTACGCATGGTCTTCTGGATGATACGGAGACCAGAGCTAGCCATGTAGGTCAGTTCCGAGCAATCCATCTCCAAATCCACGCCACCATCCTTCAATGCCGGCTGAATGTCAGCCTCAAACTGATTTGCATTCATGGTGTCGATACGACTACCTGTCTTAATGATAGTCTTACCACCTTCTTTCAGAATCTGTGTCATAATTGTCTTTAATTAAATTTAGTTTATACTTGTTATTCTATTCCCTTAGTCATCGTCAAAAGGTTCTTACCTTCTAAACGCTGGTATGTCACCTTGTTCATGATGTTCTTGACGATAAAAATACCCATACCACCTAGGTCACGCTCGGCAGGATTGACACTCAAATCATTGTCATCCTTAGCTGTAGGGTCAAATTCTTTGCCCTGATCGCTCAATACAAAAGTCACCTCCTTACCATCACTCATAGCCAATAATTCAATATCGGCTTCCTCATCTTGCGGATATGCATAGAAAATGACATTGGTCACCATCTCCTCCATCACCAGGTTTAAGTTCATTTGCATTTCCATACTCAACCCTAGTTCCTCGCAGATTTCCTCAACAAACTGGCTTATTTTCTCCAGTTCAGTAATCTTGTTCTTTATACGAATCTCCTTTCTCATAATTCTATCGTTTCTTGTTATTCTTATTTCTGATGAATATCAGGAGTAGAATCAGTGATTGTGCAAAAATACAAATAGTTTTCGAAATAGCAAACTTTTTAGGCAAAAACTTCCTAAAAGTCGGCTAATTTAATAGAAATCGAAAGAAAGATGTAATAAAACGGGGTAAAAGCGACAAAAAAATGGGACTCTCGAAAGAGCCCCATTCATAGGTATAATGTGAAATGATTAGCACTGTGCGAGCTTGCCGTCAGAACCGAGCACATTCACAATCTTGTGGATATACATCTTCTTCATGTTCTCACGAGCGGGCTTCAGATACTGACGAGGATCGAAATCTCCAGGATGCTCAGCCAGATGCTTGCGGATAGCAGCGGTCATAGCCAGACGAGAGTCGGAGTCGATGTTAATCTTGCAGACAGCACTCTTAGCGGCCTTACGCAGCTGCTCCTCGGGGATACCGATAGCGGCCTCGAGCTTGCCACCGAACTGGTTGATGGTGTTCACCTCGTCCATAGGAACTGAAGAAGAACCGTGGAGCACGATGGGGAATCCGGGGAGCTTCTTCTCAATCTCAGCGAGGATGTCGAATGCCAATGGGGGCGGAACGAGAACACCGTTCACGAGTGTGCACTGCTCAGGAGTGAACTTGTGAGCACCGTGAGAAGTACCGATAGAGATAGCCAATGAGTCGCAACCAGTACGGGTAGCAAAGTCGATAACCTCCTCAGGCTTGGTGTAGTGAGACTCAGCAGCGCTGACCTCATCCTCAACACCAGCGAGTACGCCGAGCTCAGCCTCAACGGTTACGTCGAACTGATGAGCGTAGTCAACAACCTTCTTTGCCAGAGCAACGTTCTCCTCGTAAGGCAGGTGAGAACCGTCGATCATTACTGAAGAGAAGCCCATGTCGATACAATCCTTGCAGAGCTCGAAGCTATCACCGTGGTCGAGGTGAAGCACGATCTCAGGATGTTCGCAACCCAGCTCCTTGGCATAAGCCACAGCACCTTCGGCCATGTAGCGGAGGATAGAAGCGTTAGCATAGTTACGGGCACCCTTGGAAACCTGCATGATAACGGGAGACTTAGTCTCAACGGCAGCCATGACGATGGCCTGCATCTGCTCCATTGTGTTGAAGTTGAAAGCGGGGATAGCATAACCGCCGGCAACTGCTCTCTTAAACATCTCGCGGGTATTCACGAGACCCAAATCCTTGTAATTTACCATAACAATCTACAATTTAAATATTTACGATTTACGTTTTTTCCTTAATCGTGTGCAAAGATACGAATTTAAAGTGAATAGTGAATAGTGAATAGTGAATAATTTTCTGCCGCCTGGGGGATTTTTTATTTTATTTGCAATGGCAACAGACAGAATGGCTGATTTTGCCAAACTCACTTTTCACTTTTCACTATTAACTATTCACTAATCACTATTCACTATTCACTATTATGACAGTGTATGTGTATCGAGATACTGTTGCACCTCCTCTTTGTAGTTATCAGAGATAGGGATAAACATATCTCCAAACACTATACGGAAGCGGTCAATAGAGCGAACCTCCGGCATGTGAACGATATAGGAGCGATGGGTACGCAGGAATTCCGGACGGGGCAAATAGTCCTCCAGTTTTTTCATACTCATCAGCGACATAATCTTTTCACCGTTTTTCAAACAAACACGCACATAATCCTTCAGACCTTCCACATAAAGGATATCGTCAAGGTTGACGCGCAACAATTTATATTCGCTCTTGATGAACATAATACGATCATCATTATAGGCCTCCCGCTTCTGTATGATATTAAACCAGTCTTGTGCTTTCTCTGTGGCACGAAGGAAATCCTCATAGCTAATGGGTTTTAGCAAATAGTCGAGGGCATTTACTTTATAGCCTTCAAGGGCATACTGAGGGAAAGCGGTTGTAAAGATAATTTTTGTATCTTTCGGTAAGATCTTAGCGAATTCAACACCACTGAGTTCTGGCATCTGAATGTCAAGAAACAATAATGGAACAGGGTTGTCACGCAAATCACGCATGGCAGTAATCGCACTATTATAAGTACCCGTAAGATTCAGATAGGGTGTTTTTGCTACATAACTTTCCAGAAGACCTGCAGCCAATGGCTCGTCATCAATGATGGCACAATTAATTGTCATAGTTCCAGTTCTTTAATTAAAATGTTTATAATTGAATTGTTATTTTCGAAAAATAAGTACGGCCATCAGGCCCTGTTCCCTTTTCCCAGACATATCGGTCATGGTACAGCAAATCAAGACGCCGCTGCACTTGCTCCAGACCAATACCATGACCGCTTCGATCCTGTTCTGGTTTGGGGAAGTAAGAATTCTCGATAGAGCATACTAATTGTTTCCCACCGCCATTCTGTGGAATGTCGGCCTTTATGAGAATGCTGATAAAACTAGGCTCCGTCAAACTAACGCCATGCTTAAAGGCATTCTCTATCAAAGAGATGAAAATCAATGGTGCCACCTTGATATCTGCATCAGGAACAATCTTTTTAAAACTCACATCAACAGAATTTGGAAGTCTTATCTTCATCAAGTTGACATAATTCTCAAGGAATTGTATCTCATCCTGTAGATTGACCGAGTCCAACATGTTATCGTATAGCATATGCCGAAGCATCTTCGACAGTTGCTGAATAGCATTCTGAGCCCGATAGGTATCCATGGCTGTCAACGCATAGATATTATTCAACGTATTCAGTAGGAAATGTGGATTAATCTGTGAACGAAGGCTCTTCAACTCCGCTTCTGTACGGTCAGCCTCAGCCCTGACTCGCGCCGTCTCTGCATATTTACGCGCATTATCAGCCCAAAACCACCGTTGCGCTAAAGCAATGCAGGTGGCAGCAGTAGCAAAAATACCAAAGTTGATGATGTCTCTCACATAATAGAAGAACTCATCAATGGCATCAGGATTCCTGGGCATCAGACCGCCTGGTTGGAACAGCACACGCGTGTAGTCCATCCAATAATGCAGCAGCACGGAGAAACCCACAGCCATCACCACATTAATCATCAGGAAATAGCGATGCTTACCCTGTACAAAATATTTTGGAGTCAACCACAAATAGTTAGCATAGAAGACCACCATCAGTAACAGCGGCGACAAACAGTTCATTAGGTATTGCACCATTGTCATGCCCGTACCACGCATATACTGCATAGGCGACAAGAACATGTATGCCCAAAAAACAATGTGCAAGAAGATCTTCAGTCTCTTGTCCAACATCGCTTTACCTACTTTACTATCACTCATGTCGGATAGCTTCTATTGGATCCATATTTGCAGCCTTCTGCGCAGGGATGTAGCCGAAGAGCACACCTATGAACACGCAGACAAGGAAGGATACGTAAATACTCCAGGCTGGCACACTGCTGGGCATGCCGAAGGACAAGACGAATGTGCTCGCCCCTACCCCAACAAGGACACCTATCAGTCCTCCCGTCACTGATATCAATACCGATTCGATAAGAAACTGCAGGGATATAACTGGACCTGTAGCACCCACCGCCATACGCAGTCCAATCTCTTTGGTACGCTCCGTCACAGAGACAAGCATAATGTTCATAATACCGATACCTGCTACGAGCAACGAGAAGGCTGCAGCCACAACAAGGATGATGGTCACGGTGTCCATCGTCGAAGACATGGTCTCCATCATCTCAGCCTGCGAACGGATGGTAAAATCGTCGGCAGCCTCATCCTTCAGTTTGTGATTGTCGCGCAGCATCTGAGTCAGTTCTTCGATGGCAGCATCAGAGAGTTCCTCCGTCAGGGCGGAGCAGACGATACTAGAGAAATAAGTCTGGGCAGCAATACGTTTCATCACTGTTGTATAGGGGGCAATTATGACGTTGTCTTGGTCCATACCCCACGAGTTATAACCCTTTGATTTCAGAACACCCACAACACGCATGGGAATGCTCTTAAAACGGATGGTCTTACCAATGGGGTCGGTATGCTCGCCAAAGAGTTCCTTGACGATGGTTGCACCAATGACACACACCTTGGCAGCCTTCTTGATATCCTCTTCCGTAAAACACTCGCCCTCTTCGATGGTCCACAAACGAATGTCCAAATAGTCAATCGACTCACCATACATCGAGGCATTGGTATTGTTGTTGCCATAGATAGCCTGACCAGAGGCGGTGACTTCAGGAGACACTTTCGAAACGAATTTCTTCTCACGGACGATACGCTCGTAATCGGCCATCTTCAGCGTCTGCATGGCAGAGGGATCCTGGCGCACACCACCTCGCATATCAGCACCAGGACGGATGGTCAGAAGATTGGTACCCATCGTGGAGAGTTCCGTACGAATGCTTTCCTTCGAGCCTTGTCCGATGGCCATCATGATGATAACGGCTGCCACACCGATGATGATACCCAGCATCGAGAGGAAAGAGCGCATCTTATTATTGGCGACGGCCTTCAGACTCACTTTAAACAAATTCAGTATGTTCATGCGGTAGCAAATTATTCACTTTTCACTATTCACTTTTCACTTCTCAATCGTCGTTTTGTACTGGCAACTTGGCGAGGGCCTCAGCTGCCGACTTGATATTTGTATTGATGGTATCCTCACGGATTTTTCCGTCGCGCAGATTGATATTTCTGCTAGCATACTCAGCAATCTCAGGATTGTGGGTCACAAAGATAATCGTGTTACCCTGCTTGTAGAGTTCCTGGAAAAGCACGAGCATCTCAAACGAGGTGCGGGTGTCGAGGTTACCAGTTGCCTCATCGGCGAGGAGCACAGCCGGGTCATTCACCAAAGCACGGGCTATGGCGACACGTTGCATCTGACCACCCGACATTTGATTCGACTTGTGGTACATACGATCACCCAGTCCTACGGCCTGCAGGGCCTTGATGGCTTTCTCACGACGCTCAGCAGCAGAAATCTCGGAGTTGTACATCAATGGCAGCTCTACATTCTCCAAAGCTGTCGTCTTCGGCAACAGGTTATAACTTTGGAACACGAAGCCGATCTTACGGTTGCGCAGTTTTGCACGCTTGGTCTTCGACATCGTACGTACGCTAATACCATCGAGGAAATACTCGCCAGAAGTAGGTGTATCCAGACAGCCCAACTGGTTTAGCAGCGTCGACTTACCAGAGCCGGAAGTTCCCTGAATGGTGACGAACTCGCCCTCGTAAATCTTGAACGAGACACCACGCAACGCCTTCACCGTCTCCTCGCCTACCTGGAAGTAGCGCTTCACATTCTGCAATTCGATGACGACTTTTCTATTATCTTCTGCCATACCTTATTGTCTTCTTGGTGCCTGACCACCGGCAGCGCCCTGTCCGCCCTGTCCGGCTCTGTTGTTGTTTCTATTTCCCGGACGCGGCATGAACGGATTAGTAGTCTGTTGTCCTTGTGGCATGCCCATTTCTCCGCCGACGATTGTGAAGTCGGTGAGTACATCTGTACCAGCTGCGATACCACCGGTGATTTCTGTCAACACTCCGTTAGTCGTGCCTGTCTCCACCTTGTGGGCCTTAAACACATTACCCTCCTTTGTCCATACCTTGAAGGGGCCTTCGCAGTCTTCAACTGTCTCGCCCTTCTGCAACAGAGCCTCATTGGGCTGGAAGCGCAACGCCTTGGCGGGAACAACAAGCACATTGTTCTTCTCAAGTGTGAATATGGTGACATTGGCCGTCAGACCGGGCTTCAGTTTCAGATCGTTGTTGGGCGCGGAAATCACTACTTCGTAAGTCACGACGTTGCTCTCGGTCGTAGCCTGCTGGCGTACCTGCGTCACTGAGCCCTCAAACTTATCATCGGGGAAAGCATCCACCGTGAAGCTCACGCGCTGACCCTCCTTCACGCCACCGATGTCGGCCTCATCAATGTCGGCAATCACACGCATGTTTGTCAGGTCCTGAGCAATGGTAAACAGCTCAGGTGTGTTGAAGGATGCAGCCACCGTCTGACCTTCCTCTACAGCCTTCGACAGCACGACACCATCGATGGGCGACGTGATGGTGGCATAACCAAGGTTCGTCTGGGCGCGCTGCACACTCTCACGCGACTGTGCCACCTGCTGCTTCGACTGCTCATACTGCAGGCGGGCACTCTCAAACTCGTCTGCACTCACCAATCCCTTTTCAAAGAGGGTCTTGTAGCGTTCAAAGTTGCTCTGCTGGTAGTTAAGCGAACTCTGTGCCGAAGCAAGACTGGCCTTCTGGGCATTCAGTTCACTGATCAGGTTAGTACGATCGAGTTCTGCAATCACCTGACCCTTCTTCACCACAGAATTGTAATCTACATAGAGATGACTCACAATACCCGACACCTGTGTACCGACAGTCACACTCGTCACAGGCTCGATGGTTCCTGTAGCTGTGATAGAGGTCTGAATATTACCCATTTCTACCTTCGCCGTATCAAACGACACCTTTTCTTCTTTCTTTCCACCCGACAGCAGGTTATACGCGATAATCAGCGCTATTACCACTGCTACGGCAATCCAAAGTTTCTTATTCTTCATATCCTATTTTTGTTTTTATTTCTTACCTCTTACTTCTCTCAAGAATATCTCCCTCCGCATAAAGGTTCAGCATCTGCTTGTTATAGATGGTCTGATATTTCGACTGCAACTGGTTCTGCTGGGCAGAAAGCAGATTGTCCTTACCCTGCATCAGTTCCACAATATTCTTCAGGCCCAAGCGAAACTGCTCAGATAGCAGATCATAAGTCTGCTGAGCACTCTCCACACTGAGCGTGGACGCCTTGTATTTCTCCTGATTGGTGGTCGCATTTACCCAAAACTGTTGGATGTCGCTGTAGAGGGTCTTCTGCTGATCCTGCAAGTCGAGCTGTGCCTGCAACTGTTGAATCTTGGCCTTATTCACAGCCGTCTTCGTAGAACGTCCATCCACGATAGGTACACTTACACCCAGGCCCAACGATGTATTCACGTTAGTCTTCACCTGATTGCCCCAACCATTACTATTCAACGAGTTCGTCGAGGTGGTCACACCACCGTTCACACTGATATTCGGCATCCATCCAGCCTTCGCGATATCCAGACTTACGTTACTGCTCTTGATGGCAAGTTGCGAACGCTCTATCTCCGGACGACTCATCAGAGCCTGCTCATAGATGGTATGCAGCAAGGGGATGGGTGCAAGGATCTGCTCATCGCTGATCTCGGGAATTGCTACATCGAAGTCTGCCTCGTCGGTAATCTCCAGTAACTGCTTCAACTGCAGTTTATAGGTCATCAACTGACTCTTGGCCTCCACGATGTTATACTCGTCGTTGGCGCGCTGCGAAGTCAACTGGGAAAGGTCAGCCTTCGACATCTTACCTACGCTCACCATTTCCTGTCCGCGCTCCTCGTTCTTCTTAGCTGTTTCCAGCGTCTGCTCACTCACCTTCACACTCTCGTCGATATAGAGTATCTGGGTAAAAATCTGAGCGATACGCTCCTGAATGGTATTAGCCGTCTCGCGGGTCTGCAGGTCAGCCTGCTGTTCCGCAATAGCGTCGAGCTTCACGGTGTTGGTATTACGACCACCGTTCCAAACGGTCCACTGCCCGCTCAACGAATAACTTCCATTGTACGAAGTCTTGTTCACCTTTGTGTTTACTACACCGTTGGTCACCGTCGAGATACCTGTATCCTTCCAAGGCTGATAGCCAAGACTCTGGTTGGTCGACGCATTAAGTGTGGGTAGCAATGCCGCCTTCGCCCCTTTCAGATCTTCCGTAGCGCTCTGTTTCTGCAGTTGTGACTTCTTCAGCGTGATGTTATTCGCCATCGCATAGTCGATACAATCCTGCAGCGTCCATTGCTTCTGGGCGAAAGAAGTAGCAACTGAGAAACACAGCGTGAGTAACAAATGTCTTTTATTCATGCACATTTTTTATGATAATAACTATAATTTCACAATAACACGGGTGCAAAGGTACTAACAAACATCCAAACAAAAGAATGTTATAGACAAGAATTGGCGGTTAATAGATTTTAACCGCCAATTCTTCGATAAAACTCTCGATAGTTAATCAATTTAACGGTTCGAACATCAACGTTTCGCCCTTCTGTGTCTTGACATCATACTCATAAACCTTCCGGATTTCAATGTCGTGCTGCTCCTTCTTTTCCTTTGAAATAAGAGGTGTCTTTACCTTAGCCACCGACAGGAACGGGTTCTTACACTCGCCCTTTGCCTGTTTCAGGCCCTTGCCTTTCAGAGGAACAAAGGAACGGATTCGAAGCACGCCACCTAGTTCCGACTTGATGCTCGCTGACTTCAACTGTCCGCCATCCCAAATCTCATCCACGACAAAGCCACCACGGGCCCGCAGACCTTTCACTTCGCCTTTCGACCAAGCATCGGGCAGAGCAGGCAACAGATGGACGGCACCATCATGACTCTGGAGCAGCATCTCAGCGATACCAGCAGCGCAACCAAAGTTACCATCAATCTGGAACGGGGGATGAGCATCAAAGAGATTCGGATAGGTGCGCCCGTCGGGATACTGTCTTGCACTTCTGTCATCCGGCAGCAGATGGAGCATGTTCGACAAAATCTTCAGTGCATGGTTACCGTCAAGCATCCTCGCCCAGAAATTCACTTTCCATCCAAGGCTCCATCCCGTCGCCATGTCACCACGCTGCGCCAGTGTTGTGGCAGCTGCTGAAAACAATTCAGGATGCTGATACGGTGAAATCTGATTCGAAGGATAGAGTCCATAGAGATGAGATACATGACGATGTTCGTCCTTAGGATTATCGGCATCAATCAGCCACTCCTGCAACTGACCATACTTACCAACCTGCATCGGTGGGAGATCTGCCAAAGTGGTTGTCAACCGTTTCTTCAGAGCGGCATCCTTCACGCCTAGCACCTGCATGGCTGAGAGAACGTTACTCAGTACATCAAAGACAATCTGATTATCCATCGTCGAGCCTGCCGTCACTGTAGTTCCCTTGCCTTCTGGACCATGTTCGGGCGATACGGTAGGTACGGTCATCAGCCAACCATATTGTGGATGGCGTTGCACATAATCAAGCAGGAACTCAGCCGCCCCACGCATCACAGGGAACTGTTTCCGCAGGAAGGCCTTGTCGCCGGTGAAGAGGTAATGTTGCCAGAGATGGGTGGTCAGCCAAGCACCTCCTGTCGGGAACATACCCCAAGTAGTGCCGTCTATAGGACCAGCAACACGCCATAGATCCGTATTATGATGTGCCACCCAACCGCCACATCCGTACATCTGCTGAGCGGTAATGGCACCCGTCTCACTCAAATCATCAATCATCGAGAACAACGGCTCGGCGGCTTCACTCAGATTACCGACGTCGGCAATCCAATAGTTCATCTCTGTATTGATGTTGATGGTATACTTCGAATCCCAAGGTGCATTCATCTTGTCATTCCACACACCTTGCAAATTAGCTGGCTGTCCTCCAGGCTGAGAGGCACAGATGAGCAGATAACGGCCATACTGGAACATCAAGGCTGCCAAATCCATGTCGCTTCCACCGGCAAAAGCAGCAAGACGCCGGTCTGTAGGAAGAGTCGATCTGTTGGAGGTGGGCAAAGAGAGCGACACCCGACCATATTGTTCCTGATACTTGGCGATATGAGCCGTCAACAAATCCTGGAACGAACGTCCCTGCAGACTTTTCTGCACCTGCTCGTTCTTGGCAGAAGGATTACCACTGACATCACGGTAATTGATGTAATTGGTGGCGGCAGTGATATATACCGTTGCCTGTGTGGCGCCTTGTATCACCATACTCTGAGCCTCATCCTTCACCTTACCGTCGGTATCCACCCAGATACGACATTCTGCCGTGAGTCCGGCCGAGATGCCTTCCTGGGCATCACCGTTGACCGTAGCGATCAGACAATGGTTCTCTACGCGTTGGGTATTCTTCAAACCACACTCATAATACAAAGAGAAATCAAGTGAACCACCCTTGTCGGCTTCCAGTCTGACAGCTATCACACGGTCGGCCATCGAGGCAATCGCCGTACGACGGTAGTTCACACCACCCACCTGATATTTCACATTCGCCGTGGCATCCTCCAGATTCAGGTCACGCTCATAACCGGTCGCATTCCTTTGGTTCCAGAACTTCAGGAACAGATCGCCCAACGGCAGGAAACGCATGCCGTGAGGTCCCTTGAAGAAATACTTGTCGAGCAACTTATGCGCCTCGCCTTCCTTGCCTTCAAAGATCAACTGACGGATCTCCGCCAGATGCTCCTTCGCTTCTGGACTGTTATTGTTATGAGGAGAACCCGACCAGAACGTCTCTTCATTCAACTGTATCTGTTCGGTGTCGGCACCGCCATATACCATTGCGCCCAAGGCGGAATTGCCAATGGGCAATGCCTCTAACCAATGAGAAGCCGCCTTGTCATACCAAAGGCGGCGACTCTCTGCCTGCACCTGACAGACCGCCAAGGCAGACAATAAGATAATAACTAGTCTTTTCATCCGTAATTACTTCTCACTGGTGTCAATCATCTTCCAAACGCCGGCTGCCAAAGCACCACCGATAAACGGGCCAACGATGAACACCCACAACTGAGCTAGCGCCTTGCCACCCTCGAAGAGAGCAGGACCAATACTACGGGCTGGGTTAACAGAAGTTCCCGTATAATTAATACCTACCAGATGGATGAGAATCAACGACAGACCGATGGCCAGACCGGCAAAGTTGTTGGTAGCACCGTTGGTCTTGGCAGTAGCACCAAGAACGACCAATACAAAGATGAACGTGAGAAGGATCTCAGCCACCAGACCGTTGATCACATTGTCGGATGCGCAGGAATTGGCTCCGGTAGCCGTACCACGGGCCAGTCCGGGATCCGTCGATACGAGGAATGCCAACAGAGCAGCTGCTATCACAGCACCAATCACCTGGAACAGCATATACATGCCACAATCCTTCGAATTCATACGACCACTGAGGAACACGCCCAACGTGATGGCCGGATTGATGTGGCAACCAGAGATGCCACCAATCGTGTAGGCCATCGCCACGACAGCCAGACCAAAGGCAACAGCAGTACCCACAACCGATGCTGTGTCAACACCACAATTCAGACTCACGGCAGCGCCGCATCCCAAGAACGTCAGCACGAACGTGCCCACCATTTCTGCTAAATACTTTTTCATAATGCTAATAGTTTTATGATTAATGAATATTCGTTTCTAGGGCACAAAGATAAGAAAAAATTCCTTTGCCTCCAAATAATATGGCAAAAATTTATCCCTTGACGCTATTAGTGATGGCACAGGCCACCGTATAGGCGGTGGTCCAGGCAGCCTGGAAATTGAAACCACCGGTGATACCGTCGATGTCGAGCACCTCGCCGGCAAAATAGAGATGCGGCACAGAACGGCTCTCCAAAGTAGAAGGATTCACGGCCGACAAGTCGATGCCGCCACAGGTGACGAACTCATCCTTAAACGGAGCCTTTCCTGCTATCTGATAACCATCGCCTCCACTTAGCAGATTGGCCAAACGGTTCTGTTCTTTCTTATTGAGACTTCCCCAACGACCATTCGAACGGTCACCCAAGCATTTCTCCACCAGATAAGTCCAAAGGCGCGAGGGCAAACCACAGGGGGACATCGTCTTCAGTAGTTTCTGTGGATAACGGATTATCATCTCATCGAGCATCGTCATGACCTCCGTATCGCGACGATTCGTCCAATTTACAGCCAACGGAGCCTGATAGCCGTTCTCTGCTAAAAGCCGGGCCGCATAGCTCGAGAGTTTCAGAATGGCAGGCCCGCTCATGCCCCAATGGGTAATAAGCAGCGGTCCTTCTGCCCGCAATTTCGTACCAGGAATCATCGTCATAACATTCTCCACGACCGTTCCCATCAAGGCATGCAAAGCCTCGTCGTCTATCTGAAAGGTAAAGAGCGACGGCACGGGACGACTCACGGGGACAGGTTCCGCGGGTCGCTCAAACAACCCACGGGACCTGTCCCCGTGAGTCGTCATACCACCGGTCGTAACAGCGATGAAGTCATAGTCGCTGAGCTGGTCGAGGGAATCTATCTTCGTTTCTGTACGTATCTCTACGCCATGTCTTCGCGCCTCGGAAAGGAAGCAGTTGATGATGGTATGCGAATCCTGCGACGCCGGAAACACGCATTGATCCTCCTGGATGGTCAGCCTGACACCATGACGCTCAAACCAGGCGTATGCATCCTCCTGAGAGAAACCTTTCATCAGGCGTTTCATCAACCGATGACCTCTGGGATAGACTGCCGACAAATCGCGTACTTCGGCAAACGTATTAGTGCAATTACAGCGTCCGCCACCGGAGATCTCCACTTTTGCCAGAACTCGCTTTGACTTCTCAAAGATGGTCACAGCCATCTCAGGGCACATCTCCTTGAGATTAATGGCCAAAAAGAAGCCCGCAGCTCCGCCGCCGATGATTGCAGTTTTCATTGTCCGCCCAACCTTTCGAAATACGTGGAGATATCATCCCATGTCTTAAAGGTATCGCTGCCGAACTGAATCAATGTTGCCATACCTTCCGTTTCCTCAGCATCGATGAGATAATCACCATAAAGCAATGATTTCTGGTTGGTAAAGACGGTATGTCCGTAGGCCGGTACGTTCACATACTCGTAAAGCCATGCCAAGATGTCTGCATAGGGGGAGGCATCAGTAGAGGCAGGTGCCACGAAGTAGAGCTGATAGGTCTCCAACAGCATACGGAGCACTTTCTGCGAAGAACTCTGAGGCTTCTGCCATTTGTCGATAAGGGTGTTCACATTAATATATAAGATAGGACGTTCCCTACCCTCTTGCCGGTCGTCTATCCATCGGATTACAGGCACCACGGAGTGCATAAACGAATTGTCGTTCATACGATGCTCGCCATGAAAGCGGATCGCCGTAGGATAATGCTCCCGGAACAGGTCGTATGTATTCACAGTGGTATCCTCGTCGCCGAAGAGTCCCCATACGCGTCCTTGTTCCTCGGGTGTCACCTGAGCAAAACATTGTTCCGTCATCTCCTTATATTCTTTTACCAGTGCCTTAGTAACTATAAAGTCCTGCACGCCATCCTGACGAGGATTGGAAAAATGCTGAGCACCGATCATACCATGATCCTTCATCGTATCGCCCATCTGTAGGGCAGGATTCACAAGGATACGGTCGTAGCCATAAAGCATTTCCGCATACATGCCGCCCATCGACGTGCCGATAACCAAGTCTGGCTTCTCTTTGTCGCAGGTTTCTCTCAGCAGATCCATCGCCTCCTGCGGATGAATCGGAAGATCGGGGGCTATCACCGTCGCATTGGGAAACACCTCGCGGATACGTGTCACCGTGCCACTCTGTCCCGATGACCCGAAGCCGTGAACATACATGATTTTCTTTCCCTTGAAAAGATCCGGAAACTGCTTGATATAAGGATTCGTCTGTTCCATAAATCAAAGATTAGAATTGCCAGCGATTGGGGATTTGTCGTTCTGGCCAGAGATGCTTGGCATATGTATAATAGTATAGTTCGAATAATGAGGTCAGACGCGTCAGGCGCTCCAAGAAGGCTTTATAGTCCTTGCGCTCGGGCTGCGTCCACTGCACCTCAGCCAAGGCTGACATTCGCGGCAGGGCCTGATATTCAACGGTACTCTCAGTGGTCATATACTCCGACCAAAGATTAGCCTGAGTACCAAGAATATGACGACGGGCTTCAACAGAGAGACTGTCAGGAGCAGGATCAAGGCTATAAACCTTTTCGATGGGGATGAAACCACCGCAACGGCTGGGTTCGAACTGTGTGTCCTCCACTTGTTGGTAATCGAAATAGCAATGCGTGGTGGGCGTCATGACAACATCGTGGCCAGCCTCAGCAGCTTTCGCACCGGGAGCACTACCCCGCCACGACATAATCATCGCATCTTTCGGACTGCCGTCGAGGATCTCGTCCCAGCCCAAGGCACGACGACCCTTCGAAGCGAGGAAGTCGAAGACGCGACGGGTGAAGTGAGCTTGAAGCGGAGAGAGTTTCGATGTCAGCGGCTCGAAATCACCGGACGGTACATCAGTCGCAACGGGGAAGGTCTTGGCGAGTGCCTGACACTTAGGACATTGTTGCCACTTGTCCGTGGGTGTCTCGTCGCCGCCGATGTGAATCACCTCGGAGGGGAAGATATCCATAATCTCCGTCAGCACATCCTCAACGAACTGATAGACCTTGGGATTACCGACGCAGAGCACATCCTTATACACACCCCAGTAGTGACCCACCTGATAGGGACCGCCCGTACAGCCAAGTTCAGGATAGCTGGCCAAAGCAGCGAGCATGTGACCGGGCATGTCGATCTCTGGAACAACGGTGATATGACGCTCGGCGGCATAGCGCACAATCTCGCGAGCCTCAGCCTGGGTGTAGAAACCACCGTAGGTGATGCCGTCATCGAGGTCGGAATTGGTGCCGATGATAGTACCTGAACGCTGAGAGCCGACCTCCGTAAGCTTCGGCCATTTCTTTATCTCGATGCGCCAGCCTTGATCGTCGGTCAGATGCCAGTGAAACACATTCATATTGTGCAGCGCCAGCAGGTCGATGAACTTCTTGATGAAATCTACTGACCAGAAGTGACGGGAGCAGTCCAAATGCATGCCGCGCCAAGAAAAACGTGGAGCATCAGTAATCTCGACAGCAGGAAAGATTTGACTATAGACTGTAGAGTTTTGGCTCACAGCAATTGACTTGCGGAGCGTCTGGATGCCGTAGAAGACACCTGCAGCGGAACCGCCCTCGATGGAGATGCTCTTGGCACTAACATTCATCACATAGCCCTCGGACTCGGTCACCCTGGGTGATACCGTCAGGGAGATATAACGCACTTTCTTTATGCGTTTTTGGGCAATGGGAATATCAATGCCAGTAACCTCTTTCATGTATTGCCTCAAGAACTCTGCCTCACGCTGCAAGCCCTCACCAGCCAATATCTGCACGTCGGCATTGAGCACAAACGGCTCACCCTTCTGCATCTGGATGTTCTGGGGCAGCGGCACCACATCGTACTGCGCCCTTACCGGGCTAAATGACAAAAGACAAATGACAAATGACAAAACTATCAGACTCTTTCTGCCCATCTTGGTAATCATCTATAAACTGTAAACTATAAACTAAAAATGATATTCCACAAAAGCCTCCATCGCCTCATAGCAGGCCAGCCCGAGGTCATCGTAACGTCTGGCTGTCTCGCGGTTGCGGTCCTCGGCACGCTGCCAGAACAGACGGTCATCGTTGCCGAGGAAAGGAGCGCCCTCCATCTGACTCTGATGGCGCAGGATGGAATTTCGTTTCTCACGAAGTTCCTCAGGCGACATCGGTACACACATCTCGATATCCGCCACATCCCACTCTGCCCAGGCACCACGATACATCCAAACGCGGCAATCTTTCAGCCACGCTGCCCCAGCCTTTTTCTCCTCATCAACGGCTGCCAACACAGCATCGGTACACTTACGATGAGTGCCGTGAGGGTCGGCGAGGTCGGCAGCAACATAGATCTGATGGGGCTGTATCTCTTCGAGCAGAGCGATAATAGGTTCCACATCGCGCTCCGACATCGGGAGCTTTTCTATCTTGCCACTCTCATAGAACGGCAGGTCGAGGAAATGGATATGATCCTTAGAGATACGATTATACCCACAGGCATTGCGCGCCTCACCACGACGGATCAATCCCTTCACAGTGAGGATAGCCTGATTGTCCCAATCGCCCTCTTTCTTCTCCTTCAGGTAATTCATAATCTCACGGTAGCGGATCTTAATAACCTCGTCAGAGCCGTTAGCAAAGAGCTGGTTGAAGCCGTTGATGAAATGCATATAGAGGCGCACCTCCTCGTCGGCCACAGCGATATTGCCAGAAGTCTCGTAAGCGATATGCACATCGTGCTTCTGTTGCATCAAGCGGCGGATAGTGCCACCCATAGAGATGACATCGTCGTCGGGGTGCGGCGAGAAGACAATAACACGCTTGGGATAAGGTTTGGCGCGTTCCGGACGCGTAGAGTCGTCGACATTCGGCTTACCACCAGGCCAACCGGTGATGGTGTGCTGTAACTCGTTGAACACCTCGATATTGACGAGACCCGCCTGACCACCGAACTGTTCGACAAGATGTCCGAGGCCATTGTCGACATAGTCTTTTGTAGATAACTTCAACAAGGGTTTTCCCACCTTGTTGCAAAGGTCAATCACCTGCCTGCGCAACGTATGCTCAGGCAACTTGATAGTAGATGTTAGGTTCAGATTCATATATTATCTTGTTATTATGGTTTGCTAACAGAGTATTTATTTCTCCCCCTGAGTAGGGGGAGCCAGAGGTGGTCTGAGCATTCTGATCAGACCACCCCTAACCCCTCCTACTCAGGAGGGGAATCCTGCGGCAGGAGGACCACACCTGTTTGTTTTTTGCCGTCCATCATGATCTTCAGGGGCGAGTCGAACCGCACATGTCGCACGTATTCCGTTTCCTCGATGGCAGGCATCTGGTCAAGAATCTCCTGCTGGAAAATGCCATCGCCCGTATAAGTATTGATGGTAAAGTAACCGACGCCGAAGCTGGTGAGGTTCTGGAAAAAGTGCGTACCCTGCGAGGGATCGACGTGATAGTTCTTCAGACCCGTCTCCACGATGACGCGAGCGGCAGAGATATGCGGCCACTTCACGGGGATGCCCAGCCAATAGTCGCTGCTGCCCCAGCGTCCCGGGCCAATCAATACATAGTTCTTGTCCTCATTGAGGAAGCGATCATTGATCTTCTCGATATGCGAGGCGATGGTGGGATTGTTGGCGGCGGTGAAGTTCTCGTCAGTCTTGACATAGACCACATCCACCACATCCTCCGAGATACCGTGTCCTAGAGAATTATTAGAACGCAGCAGACAGTCGGCATCTGGGATTTTCTGCAGATCCTCGTCGAGCACCTGCTTCGAATCCACAATCGGACGAATCTGCAAAAGATAGAGTTCTCCGCTCCGGTCGTCATTCAGATTACAAGCGAACTCAATCTCCACCGGCCGGCGCATCTCTTCCGAACCATACTTCTGCGCCATCTGCAACAGTTCCGGCAACGGGAAGATGCCCTGCTGGAGCACGCCACAGAAGGAGATGACCTTTCGTCCGCCTTCGTAGATACCATCACGGATCACCTGATCCACGGGGTCGTAAGTCGAGGCGATATAGGTCAGCGAACCATCGGCATCGGCCTGCTTCACACGCAACGACTTGATGTTAAAACCGTCGTCCACCTTGAAGTCGTCACCCACATGCGACATATCGAGGGCATAGAACCGCGTCTGCGTCTCGCTGAGGGCCGTCTCCATCTCCGAGGTCTGGAGCACCTGCGTGGGATGATAGGGCGACACGCGGAGCGTCTGTCCGCCGTCGACAATATACTTACCCAGTCCGAGAGCCAGCGAGGCGATACCTTCCTCAGCCGTCTCGTCGCCGATGGGATAATAGTTCAGCGACCGCAACACACCCGAGAAGTTGGGATAGTAGAGATCGCCGTATTGCTTACCGACGACTTCCTGCAGGATGACTGCCATCTTTTCCTGATCGATGACGTTCTGTGTGGCGAGCATATAAGCCTTCGAGTCCTTGTAATAGACCGAGGCATAGACGCCTTTGATGGCGCAGGCCAGCATCCGGAGCATCTCGTACTTGTCGTTCAGATAAGGAATCATATAGGTACTGTAGATACCCGCAAACGGCTGATAGTGCGAGTCCTCAAGCAGCGACGACGAGCGCACGGCGATTGGCGACTTCACCGCCTCGAAGAAGGTGAAGAAGTCGGCAATCAGCGAGTCGGGCAACTGCGCGCGGAGGAAGTGCTGCAGGATCTCCTCATTAGGGGCGTCGCTCAGCGCTATCGGATAGAGATTGTTGTTCTCCATGAACTCGTCGAAGAAGTCGGTACAGAGCACCACGGTCTTCGGAATCATCACCTGCGCCTGCTCGTACTGATTCAGCTCCGGATGGCGCTTGATGATATTGTCGAGAAACGCCAGGCCGCGACCCTTACCGCCGAGCGATCCCTCACCGATGCGGGCGAAGTGGGCGTAGCGGTCGAACTTCAGACGGTCGAAGACAGCCACGATACCGATGTTCTTCATCCGGCGGTACTGCACGATGGCGTCGAAGATAATCTGGCGGTGGGCGTCGACATCCTGCAGCTTGTGCCATGTGACGTGCTTCAGGAAGGCCGACACGGGAAAGATGGCGCGGGCGGTCAACCAGCGGCTCATGTGATTGCGGCGGATATGGCGGGCCAGCGAGTCGGCGGGAATCTTGAAGATATTGTCCTGCAGTTCCTTCAGCGAGGTAACGCGGGCCACCTCTTCCTTTGTCACGGGGTCGCGAAAGATGAAGTCGCCGAAGCCCATGTGCTCCTCCATCAGGTGATGCAGGTCGACGTTCATCTTCGTCGAGTTCTTATCAATGAAGTGGAAGCCCTCGGCCTCCGCCTTCGCACGGTTGGCGGTCTCCTTCGAGTCGAGAATCAGCGGCACATACTCGTCGCGCCGACGAATCTCGCGCAGCAGTTTCAGTCCGGCCTCGGGGTCGCCATCCTCCACGTGCGAGAGATGGCCGGGCGTAATGTGCATCGGGAAGCGCGTGTCGGAAATCACACCGAGTGTGTTCTCGTGATACTTCTCGTAGATCTGCATCGCCTCCTCGTAGTTCGTGGCGAGCACCACCTTCGGACGTCCGCGCTTTCGCTGGGCGGCGGCGTGGGGATTCAGCGCCTCGGTGGAAAAGCGCTTCGACTGCGCGAGAATATAATTATATAAATTAGGTAATACGGAGGAATAAAAGCGGATGTTGTCCTCTACCAGGAGGATCATCTGCACACCAGCCTCCTTGATGTCGTGCTCGATGTTCATCTTGTCTTCTAACAGCTTGATAATCGACATGATGAGGTTCGTGTTGCCGAGCCAGCAGAACACATAGTCGAACACCGACATATCCTCGTTCTCGATGCGCTTGGTGATGCCGTGCGAGAAGGGCGTCAGCACCACGCAGGGGATCGACGGATGGGCCGCCTTTACCTCACGGGCCACGGTGAACGCATCATTGTCGGCATTACCGGGCATACAGATCACCAGGTCGATGTCGGTGGTCTTCAGCACGGCGTTGGCCTCCTCGGTGGTCGACACCTGGGTGAACGATGGTGGATAGCGCATGCCGAGCTCCATATACTCATCGAAGATCTTCTCATCGATGCGGCCGTCGTCCTCGAGCATAAACGCGTCGTAGGGATTGGCCACGATCAGCACATTGAAGATACGCCTCGTCATCAGATTGACGAACGACACATCCTTCAGATAGAATTTATTCCACTCCTGTGGTATCTTGGTTACTTCTTCCATATCTGGCTGCAAAGATAATAAAAAATCCGCAAAAGCTAACGAATTGAAA
>Ga0310786_10002532_pt1 | contig 27806 bp, 15 predicted proteins | sample AusTroGonzalo_MG_FD_203881 | JGI IMG/M metagenome (GOLD analysis project Ga0310786, IMG submission 203881) | Bovine rumen microbial communities from tropical cattle in Woodstock, Queensland, Australia - Gonzalo_03 (v2) (version 2) | ecosystem: Host-associated > Mammals > Digestive system >...
ATGGAACAATGGGCACGAATCTTTTGTATGCCGAGCCGAACACGACTAACGTCTTTGACGCGCCGTTTGTACAGGGGGCGACATGGGTGCGGTACGTTGCAGGAAAAGGAGCGAGAATTGAGTTCAAGAATGGCTTTAAAATCCAGAGTCAATGCAAGAAGAACGGTTCGGGAGAGTTGAGAATCACAGGCGAACCATGGTCGGTCATGGCATCATTCGGCCTCGACGAAGGTTCCCTTGTGCTTGATGCAGAGGATTGCCGCGTTCTGCCGACAAGTTCCTCTACTGCCGTCAATGACTATGACATATACACCTACGAGTCTGCTGCCGCGGTGACGATTGAATGCCTTCGCTCGTACTGCTTCAAGGACGGCACAGACTCGATCTCGCTGGAGAACTATCTAAACAGGGCGCCGGGAAGTGGCTACATACGCGCACGTACGCTTGAACTGCATGCAACGACGCAGGTCGTGCAGCGCGTTCGTTTCGTGAGCACGCACGCCGATTCGCGACTGAAAGGCGACGACGGCGCATTGCTCGTGATCAATGGAGGATGGGAGACGAAGCGCAACTATGCGTACAAGATCGACAACGGCAGCGACTGGTATCGCGACACCGTGATGACCAACAGGATCCAGACGGTCGGAGGGCTCGGCTTCAAGCTGGCCGGCGAAGACGAGCGGTTGGTGCTTGCGGGGCAGGACTTCCAGAGTTCTGGCGTTCTCGAGGCTGCGGCCGGCACGATAGAGCTTGCCGCCGATGCGAGCTGGCGCAACGGCAGCGACTTCCGCGCTTCCGGCAATGGATGCCTAGCGTTCAAGTCGCCTGCGCAGATCAACAAGGCAAGCGCGATCATAAGACTTTCCGAAAACGGCAGTGTCGAGATTCCATCTGGCGTGACGCTGAAGGTTTCGTCGGTACAGGTGAAGGTCGGCGAGGAGTGGGTGACCGTGTCGTCGGGCGAGTATAACGGCACGCAGTCCGGTCTGATGTACGGACGCGTGACCGGAGGCGGCACGCTGCGCACCGGCAAGCTGGGAATGCTGTTTATCATTCACTAGGCATGCAGGTCTTGAGCTGCGGAATGAGTCAGGCGAAAAGGGCAAGCATCGTGCTGTTGGCGGCGATGGCCGCGGGCGGCGCCCTGGCCGCAACGAAATCGCCGTTTTCGCAAGGGCGCTACACGATGCTGAACATCGTGCCGACGAGCCTAGGCAGCGAAGACGTCGCGGCCGCCGATGCTCTTGAACTGTACGAGATGGCGGGCGTCGACCATCCTCTCTATTCTATGACGCTCCATCCAGAAGGCAAGCCGGCGATGGCGAAGGTCGAACGCGTCGTCGCCAGCTACCGTCGGTTTGCGGACGCGCTGAAGGGGACAGGGGTCAAGCCCGGCATCCTGCTGCAGGCGATCGTCGGCCACTGGCCGCGCACCGACAAGGAGATCGAGCCGTGGCAGCGTACGATCGACATCAAAGGCAACGCCGTGCGCTTCTGCCCGTTCGACCCCGGCTACAGGGCGTATATCCGCGAAGTAGGCCGACGCCTCGCGGCCGAACATCCCTCCGTGATCCTCTCCGATGACGACGTGCGCGCCTTCTCTCCGCATGCCGAGTGCTTCTGCCCCCTGCATGCGGCCGAGTACGGGCGCCGCCTCAAGCGCGAGTTCACCTCCGAGACGATGCGCGCGCACGTCGCGTCGCTCGCGTACGACCATCCCGACACGGCGGTGTTCGCGGAACTGCAGAAAGACACGGTGCTCACTGTGCTGAAGGAGCTTCGCGCCGGCATCGACGAAGTGGACCCGTCCATCCCCGGCGGCTGCTGCCAGTCGGGCTGGGTGTGGGAGCGCGACCGACTGCCGGAATATGCACGCGTGATGTCCGGCGGCGCAAGGCCGTTCTTCCGGCTGGGCGACGGCAACTACACCGAACATTCCGCGAAAGAGGAATATCCGTGGCTCCTCACGCGTTCGCTCGCCCTTTTCGCGAGGGCCAGGTCTGCGTGCGACGCCGACCTCATCACCGAGGCGGACACGTGGCCGCAGAACCTCTGGGCGAAGTCTGGCGCGGCCTTCCACGCCAACCTTGCGCACGGCGCATTCCTCGGCGCGGTCGGGGCCAAGATATGGCTTGTAAACTGCCATCGCGGCGACATCCCCGTGACGCGCCACTACACGAAGGCCCTGGCCGACCACCGCGGCTACTACGACGCGCTGGCGGCGGCCAGCGCGAAAGGCGCGCAGACTGGCTTTGTGCTGCCGCTGCAAGGCCGCTATCCGGTGGACGCCATGAAGGTGGCCGCCACCGACCGGACGGAGTTCTTCGAAAAGGTGAACTGGGTCACGAGGGTTTTCGGCGTCTTCGGAATCCCGTTCCGCGTCTCGTTCGACCTTGACGACGAAAGCTGCGTATACGCCCTTGGAACGCGCGCGTCCGTCGCGCGTTTTAGCGACGACGACCTCAGGAAGATGATGAAGCACCGCATGGTAGTGGAAGGCGACGCGGTCGGCGCGCTCCTTGAACGCGGCTTCGGCGACCTGATTGGCGTAAAGGCGGCGAGCGGCGTCGGCACGTTCACTGGCGAGCGACACGAGGCGACCGGGCTTTCCGCCCCGCTGCCGGAATCGTCGAAGCCGACGCTGTTCGCGCCTGTCGAAGGCGCGGAAACGCTCTCGTCTCTCGTATGGCGGCCATATAATGCGGCAAAGGAGTTCGCGCGCGTCACGAGCGCGGCGACATTCTTCCGCAACGAGCTTGGCGGGCGCATCGTCTGCATGGCGTACCACTTCCGGCTAGGCGGAGGGTTTTGCCATTCGGAGTCGCGCAAGAAAATCATGTTCGACATTCTCTCCAAACTGTCGGACGATGACCTCGAGGGCGCGTCGCTCAACGACCAGAACATGATCGTCCAGGTCAGGAAGGGCGACGACGGCTGGCGCTACGTGCATTCGACCAACCTCAACCCGGACTTCACAGGCGACTTGCGAATCCGCTCGAAGAACCGCCCTGTCGCGGTCGAACGGCTTTCGTATCATGGCGTATGGCAGAAGGTCGATTTCGCCTGGGATGGCGGGGAGCTCGTGATTGGGGCGGATCTGCCCCTTTGGGGCGAGGCGGCTGTGAGAATTAGGAATTAGCGACAAACGAAAGGAAGGCATCCATGAGTTTTCTTGTTGTGGCGGCGGCGCTGACGTACGGGATGGCCGACCCAGTGCCGAACTTCAAGGTTGAGCCGGTGTTGACCGACGCGAAGGCGGTCGAGCCCGTTCCCATCGTGGATCCGTTCTCGTGGGGTATCGAGGGCGGCGTCCTGACGCGCAACGGCAGGCCGACGTTTTGGCTTGGAAACGGCGTCGACCTTGGCGCCGCGCAAGCGACGCCCGTCGGGCTCTGGCTGGCAAAGCTGCAGGGTGCGACTGCCGTTGCGACGCCGCACAACGTCGGGTACATCAGCGGCAGGGAGGACGAGGAAGGCGTGGTGCACGTCACCGCGAGGGCGACGGCGGCAGCATATCCGTGGCTGCGTGAGATTGTGCGGCTTGGGTTCCTTGCAGAGAGCTGCGATACCTCCGGCGACGCGACCTACTGTTCGCATCTTCCGTTGATGAGGAAATACCCGGCGTTCTGCGAGATCGGCCGCGGCTACGGGCATTTCCGTTCGCTCGACACAAACTACCGCGCCGGGCGCGAGATGCTCTTCGCCAAGCGCGCGCCATACTGGAGCTACGGCGCGATGACCGGCATGATGATCGGCGAGCTTGCGCGCGAGCCGGGGTACGATCCCGACAACGAGCGCATCAAGGCCGGCTGGCGTCTGTTCGCGAAGTGGAAGTTCAAGACAGTCGAGGCGATGAACGCCGCGTGGAAGACGTCTTATCCGAGCTTCGGCGAAGTCGACATGCCGATGCTGGCCGTGGACGGGTCTCGCAAGGGCGACTGGCACCGCGGTCGCGCGCGGACGAAGGAGCTGAAGGAGTTCCCGGAGCGCTACTACGACTGGTTGCGGTTCATATCGCGCGACGTGTGCGAGGCGGTGCGCGGCGAGGCGGAGGACGTGCGCGCGAAGATCCCCGGCCTGAAGCTGTCCATGGACTTCCGCGGATGCCAGAGCGGAACCGACAACTACGCCGTGTTCGACCCTGCGCTCTACGACGGGTTCCTCGACCTCGTCTTCACCCACAGCAACGGCTTCCGCCACTACAACTACGGCGGCAAGCCGTGGGACCGGGAGATCGTCTACCATCAGACGGGCTACACTCTGCTAGCGGAGAACTACTTCAGGAACAACACGACGCGGCCGCTGGTCGACTCCGAGAACATAGTGTCGAGGTCTCGTCAGGTCGGATCTACCGACGCGGCGCGGCGCGCGAACGACATTGCCAGGTTCGCGACACGTTCGTGGAAGGTGACGAAGCTCGTCATCGACAGATCCAAGCCGTGTGTCGACTATCCTGCCGTCAACTACGAGACGACGTTCGACGTGCCCGCGCACTACCAGTACGACGCGGGCGACGGCAGCCGCAAGTTCTACCTCTGCGGCTACGGGCTCACGACGTCGGAGCACATGTTCCTCAACGGCAAGATGGTGCGCTACTGGATGACGGCGGGTGCGTTCTGGAAGACGGACGTGACGGACGTCCTCAAGTACGGCGAGACGAACAGCATCAGGATACAGGTGAACAACGACAACACGCAGACCGGCCTCAAGCCGGACTGCATGCTGCTCGCGAGCGACATGTTCGGCGGCTCCGAGCCGTTCGGCGAGAAGGCGTACACGGCGTTCGTGTGGTCGGCGATGGCCGGCGGGCTTTCGGGCCTGATGGCCTGGAACTGGAATGCGGACGACCCCGTGAAGGCGTATCTGCCGCCGCTTGTGCGAAAGGCGGACGTTGCGGCGAGGGTGGCGATGCCGGCCCTGCGCAACCGCAGGAGCGACATCGCGCTCCTGTATCCGTTCAACTGGGCGAGGGGGCTGCCGTCCGACGAGGAGCCGCGAGGCTTCAAGCTGCTCGACTGGTTCAACGCGCTTGCATTCATAGGCCGCGAGCCGGAGGTTCTGGGCGAGATCAACCTGCGCAAGAAGCTGTCGTATGGCCGCTACCGCACATTGATTGCGGCGCATTGCGAGGTCGTGGACAAGGCGACGATCGACGCGGTCCGCAAATTCGTGGAGGCGGGCGGACGCTTGTTCGTCACCGACGATTCCTTCAAGAGGCGCTTTGATGACTGGCAGGAGACGGGATTCGCCGACTTCGCGGCGGCGCACAGGGACAGGGTGTTCTCGTATTCGCCAGAGCTGCGCTTCGACGAGCTGATGCCGGTCCTGAAGCCGCTTGTCGGCGAGCCCGACCTCAAGGTGTCGTTCGGCGAATCCGGGGAGCTTCCGCTTGTGCACCGACTCTTCGTCGGGGACGGGAAGCGCAGGCTTCTCTACTTCGCGAACTACGGCGGCTGCGACCAGGATGTCGCGTTCGAGCTGCCGGCGGAGTATGCCTCCTGGCGGCTGACTGCGCTTGTCGGGGACTTTGGCGGCGGCAAGGTGAAAGTGGATGGCTCGTATGGCATCGCGGCGGCGATTCTCGAAGCGCCTGGCGTCGAGCCGATGAACGTCAGAGTCTCGCCGACGCGGATGTCCGTCATGGAGCGCGTGGCGAAGCTCAACCTTGAGGATCCGTCCGACACCCGCCCGAAGGTACTGTTCCCGATGGCCGATCCGCGGCGCGTCGAGACGTATGCCGGCAAGGAACTCTACCCTTATCTTCTGGATCGACTGGATGCCGCAGGATATGCGGCGCGGGGTATGCTTCCGAAGGATTGGACGCCTGAGATTCTGCGCCGTCATGCGGCGGTTTTCCTGGTCGAGACGAGGGGGCAGTCGCTCTTCAGCCAGATGCGCGACGATGGAGGCCGATTCGCGAAGATGCTCGCCGACTACGTTGCCGAAGGAGGGCGTCTCTTCGTCCTCTCGTGGACTGGCATGACGAGCTGCGCGGGAAGCGAAGTGTTTAAATACATCATGCCCAAGGCGTTTGGCGTAGGGATTGGCGGTGGGCTTGTCTCGGATGCTGCGCACTGCGCGTTCGGCGATCCTTGCGAGATACTGACCGAGAACGTCATCGCTTCGCCAGTGACGGAGGGCGTCAATTCCGTACAGCTTTTTGCGCTCGCCCCGATGAGTTTGCCGGACGAGAAGCGGACTCCCGGACTTGCTGGCTATGCCGTGCCTGTCGTGAAGACGCCAAACGGCAAGGTTGCATGCGCTACGCTTGAATGGGGCAGGGGCCGCGTGTTCCTGACGACGGACGCAATGATCTTCCAGCCGTTCCGCATCGAGCACGGCGACAACGCGGCGCTCCTTGCGAACGTCATTGGATGGCTCTTCGGATATCCCGTGCGAGACGACGAGCGCGCGTCGTTCAAAGCAGGACTTTTCCTCACTGAGAATACAGTGCGGCAGATTGCAAAAGAGGAGAGCGTAAAATGACCATATTCGACCGGAAATGGACGCTTGACTTTTCGGGCCGGGCGCTGACGCTAAAGGCCGTATGCCGGTTCCGCCCAGTCCACGGCAATGGTCTACGACAACGAAGGGAAATCATCAGATGAAGACAAATTGTAGAATTGCATTGGCAGCTGTTGCAGTCGCGCTCTGCGCGTCGGCGGGCGCGGGATCCGAGGCTTGCAGGCCAGCTGCGCGCTTCACGACTGCGCCGTGGTGGACTGCGCGGCTGGCGGCGACGCGAAGCGCGATCCTGAAGGAAAAGGACGCCTGCTACGACCTTGTCCTAGTGGGCGATTCGATTACGCACCGCTGGGAGAACAAAGCGAACGGCGCGGAGGTCTATCCGAAGCTGAGAGGGAAGTTCAAGGTGCTGAACCTCGGCAGCGGCGGCGACAGAACGCAGAATGTCATATGGCGATTCGAGAACAACGGCGAGCTGGACGACTACACCGCAAAGGTATTCGCCGTGATGATCGGCGTCAACAACGGCTCTTCCGACCCAGAGGGAACCGTCGCGGGTGTGAAGAAAATTGTCGAGATGATTCGCGCCAAGCACCCCGAGTCGAAGATTCTCCTGCAGGCGATCCTGCCGCACGGCAAAGCGCCGCGGAACGCCGTTTCGGCACGCGTGATAAATCCGAAGCTCAGGGCGTATGCGGAAGAGTCCGACTGCGCTTGGCTCGACATGTCCGAGAAGTTCCTTGGCAACGACGGCGAGATAAAACCCGGGCTGATGATGCCGGACGCCCTTCATCCGGTCAAAGGCGGATACGAGATATGGCTCGCCGAGCTTGTGCCTGCCGTCGAGAAACTGCTCGGAAGGTAATGGTCGCGCCGTGGCCCCGCGAAACACGATTTTGGAGCAATAATGATGACAACGGCAATGCAGGGGTTCGGCAAGGTGTCCGTCCGCGAGAAGATCGCGTACGCGATGGGCGATGCGAGCGCCAACATCGCGTGGCGCAGCGTTGCGGCATTTCTCTTCATCGTTTACACCGACGTTTTTGGACTGAACCCCGCAGCCGTCGGGACCTTGATGCTTGTCGCGCGGCTCGGCGACGGAGTTTCCGATGTCGCGATGGGCGTTATCGCCGACCGCACGAAGACGCGCTGGGGCAAGTACCGTCCGTGGATGCTCTGGAGCGCGTTGCCGCTCGGCGTGACCCTGTCGATGATGTTTACGTGCCCAGAGTCGCTTTCCATGACGGGCCGTCTCATCTATGCCTACGTCACGTACATCGTCTTCACGCTTGTCTACACGGCGCAGGGAATCCCCTACGGAGCGCTTCTTGCGGTAATGAGTCCTGATGACCGCGAGCGGACTTCCATCGGGAGCTACAAGATGGTCGGCGCGTTCGCCGGTGGAATGCTCGTGCAGGGGCTCTTGCTCGTCCTCAAGGAATACTTCAATTCGTATACCATTCCGATCTACATTCTCTCCGTTGTCTTGGTCGTCCTGATGCCGATAACGTTCTTTGGGACGAAGGAGCGCGTTGAGCCGCCGAATGATCAGAATAACGACCTGTGGGCCGACCTGCGGCAGCTCGCCGCGAACGTCCCGTGGATCGTCCTCCTCGTGGTCTCGCTTCTCTTCAACGTCTACAATTCCGTCAAGCAGGGCATTACGATAATCTACTTCACCCACTACATGAACCGCGAGCTTCTATGCGCGACATACATGACTGCGCTCATGCTCGCTTCGGTTGCGGGCGCTGCGGTAACGTCGCCGCTTGCGAGGCGCTTTGGCAAGCGCAGCCTCTTCGTAGGCTCCCTCGTGGCCTCCGGTGTCGCGAACTCGCTGCTCTGGTTCTGCGGCGCCAAAGACGTGCACGCGATCTTTGCGCTCGGAGTCGTGTCGGAGTTTTTCGCGGCAATCTTCCCGACCCTGTGCTTCGTCATGCTGGGCGACGTGGCGGACTATTCCGAATGGCTCCACGGCCGCCGCGCCTCGGGCCTTATATACTCCGCTACGTCGTTTGCCATGAAGTTCGGCGGCGGCATTGCCGGGCTTCTCGTCGGCGTGGTGCTCGCGTGCTACGGCTACGACGGGAAGGTGGCCGAGTCGATTCCCGGGGCGATTCCCGGCATCAAGATGCTGATGAGCTGGATACCGGGCGTCATCGCGGCCGTTACCGCCGTCGTGATGGCCCTTTATCCGATAACGACTTCCAAGATGGACAAGATAACTGCCGACCTTTTGGCGAGAAGGAACAGGGAATGAAGACAAAGGCAATCGTTTACGACGGAGTCGACCAGGTGCGGCTTGGCGAAGTGACGCTCCCCGAGTGCGGGCCGAAGCAGGTCGTCGGGAAGACGCTCTTCACGTTCGTATCGCCCGGAACGGAGCTGCGCGTTCTCGGCGGACACTACGGCGCGGAGGGGAACTATCCGCTAGTGCCGGGATACGCGGCGATATCGAAAGTCGTCGAGGTTGGCGCGGAGGTGAAGGGCTTCCGCGTCGGCGACATGGTTTCCTGCCGCAACTCCGCGCGCTTCGCGGACATGAACGTGATGTGGGGCGGCGAGGCGGGGATGCATGTCTACGACACCGAGACGGAGGACTCGCCCGTGATGCTTCCGCAGGGCCTTACGGAAGACGAGTATCTCCCATATGCCGCAGCCGAGGTCGCGGCGATCTCGCTTCGCGGCGTCGAGGCGGCGGACCCGAAGGATGGCGAGACAGCCCTTGTAATTGGACAGGGCATGATCGGACAGTTCAGCTCGATGTTCCTCAAGCTGCGCGGCGCAAAGGTCGTTGTTGCGGACATTGACCGGAACCGCCTCGAAGAATCGTTGAAGGCGGGCGTTTCGGCGGCGGTGAACCTCTCGGAGAAAGGCGCGGAGAACCGCGTGGTGCGCCTCGGCAACGGCGGCTTCGACATCGTCGTGGAGGCGTCCGGGTCGATTCCAGGCGTGGAGCTCGCCTACAGGATGATCCGCCGGAAACCTCAGAACTATTCGAAGGAGTACAAGGTCGAGCCGATCCGCTTCTACGGACACGACTGGCCGCGTCTCGTGATGCAGGCGAACTACATCAGGGATGTCTCCATCAATCCGTTCTCGTTCTTCGCGGGCGAAGGCGTGACGATTCTGACGCCGGCGGACCGCGGCGTGGAGGAGCGTCAGCGCGTAGTCGAGTACGTGCGCACGGGAAGGGTGGACATGGCGCCGTTCCTCGGGAACGTCGTGAAGTGCGACGACATGCCGTCGTACTACCGCAAGCTGCAGAGGCGTGAAATAGTATCCCTCGTGGGAGACTGGAGGTAAAGAAGTTGGCAAGGCTGAAATGGGCGTGCATCGGCGTCGGGAAGTATTCGCCGCTGCGCGGCGGAGTGAACGCGATCGCCTACGCGCATGCGGAGGCGATGAAGCGCAACGCAGGCGACTTCGAACTCGTCGCGGGTGCGTCTCTTGAGCAGGAGAACCTTGACAACTTCGCCCGCGAGTATCCGTCGCGCGGATACCTCGACATGAACGAGCTATTCTCGAAGGAGGCGCTTGACGGCTGTACGATCTCGACGTGGGCGCCGGCCCGCGAGGAACACGTGATGGCCGCCATCAGGGCGGGGATCAAGAACATCCTCATCGAAAAGCCGCTTTCGCTCACGATGGACGCGGCGGACCGCATGAAGGCTGCGGCGGACAAGGCAGGGGCACGCCTTTTCGTGAACTTCCAGCGGCGCTACGGACGTCCTTTCGAACTCGCGAAGGAGGCCGTCCAGGGCGGACGTCTCGGCAAGGTCGTCTCGGTCGATCTCGCCCAGCCGTGCTCCAACGCACTGGACTTCGGCCCGCACTTCGTGAACGCCGCGCTTTTCATCCTCGGCAATTCCGCGCCAAAGGCTGTGCTCGCCGGCGCGGAGGGGCTTGGGAGCGTCCCGTGGCACGGCATGAAGGTTGAGTCGCGAATGACGGCGAGCGTCTACCGCGCGGACGGCACCCGCCTCGACTATTCGGCGATGCCCGAGAACAGCTGGGACGCGCCGGTGATCCGCGTAAACGGCACAAGGGGCTTCTGCGAACTCTGGACGAACAAGCCCGCCGGCGCGAAGAGCGTTTTCCGTCTCGTGACCTCTGGCGGCGAGGAGAACCCCGAGCTGGACGAGAACTTCCACCACGGCGACGAAGACCACTTCCTCTACTTCGAACGTTGCTATGCCGACATCGCGAAGGCGATCACGACGGGCGCGAAGTGCCGCGTCGACTTCGAGGACGGCTATGCCACGCAGAAGATCCTGCTCGCGATGTACGATTCGGCCGCGCGGCACGAGCTGGTCGCGCTTTAGCCCATCGGAAAAGGCGAAAGGTCATGACGCTCCTGCTCTTGGCAAGCCTGGCGGTCTCGTCCTCCTTCACCGACCATGCCGTCCTGCAGGCCGGGAAGCCCATCCCCGTCTGGGGGGCGGCCGAGCCGGGCGCGACCGTGACGGTTGCGTTCGGCGGCGAGACCCGCGCGGCGACGGCCGGACGGGACGGCGCGTGGCGTGTCGACCTCGGCCCGCGCGCCGCGTCGGACGCGCCGCAGACGCTGACGATCCGTGCGGGCGCGGACACGCGCACCGTCGAAGACGTCCTTGTCGGCGAGGTCTGGCTCTGTGCGGGGCAGAGCAACATGGAACTCCGGCTCTGGCCGGAAGCCTCCGTCGGCCAGCACGCCGGGCGCGAGACGGACGGCTATTTCGACGGCATGACCGTCGACGAGCCGGCGGTGCGCGCCCTCTCCGTCGCGAAGGACTGGGCCGTCCGGCCCCTGGCCGCCCTGCGCAAGCCGGCGGCGTGGCGGCGCTTTGCGCCCGGCGCCTGCCGGGACCTGTCGGCCGTCGCCTTCCACTATGCGCTCGCGCTCCGGCGTACGCTTAAGGTGCCGGTCGGCGTCATCGTGACGTCCTGGGGCGGAACGCCCGCGCAGGCGTGGACGCCGGATGCCGAGCCGGAGCGGACGCTGTGCGACGCGCCAACGGCAGGCGTCCGTCTCCACCGTCAGCCGCGCGTGCTCTGGAACGCGATGGTCGCGCCGCTCGCGCCCTATGGCGTGCGCGGCATGATCTGGTACCAGGGCGAGGATAACCGGGGTGACGGTGCGGCGTATGCGGATCGGCTGGAGGCCATGTACGAGGGCTGGCGCACGGCGTTCGGCCTCGACCCGATGCCGTTCTACCTCGTCGAGATCGCGCCGTTCGACTATCGGCTCTGGGAGACGGATGACCTCATGTGCCGGACGGAGGTGCGCGAGGCCCAACACAGGTTCGCGAAGTCGAAGCCGAACGCGGCCTGCGTCTCGACTGTGGACGTCGGCGACCCGGAGAGCATCCATCCCGACAACAAGCGCACGGTCGCGCTGCGCCTGGCGGCGAATGCGCTCAACCGGACCTACGGCTTCAGGGACCTCGCCTGCGACGGGCCGGAGCTGGCGGGCTGGAAGACCGTCGGCGAGACGGTCGTCCTGACGTTTCGCCACGTGAACGGCTGGAACCTGAACGGGCGGGGCATCCTGCCGTTTGAGCTGGCGGGCAAGATGGGCGCGTTCTGCCCCGCCGCCGCGAAGCTCGTCTCCTCCAACGCAATCGAGGTCTCGAGCTGCTTCGTCTCGCAGCCGACGCGTGTGCGCTATGCGTGGAGCTGGCTGCAGGGCGCGCGGCTCAAGAACGAGAGCGGCTATCCGCTCGCGCCGTTTCAGATCGACTTGAACACGACGAAGAAAGACAAGGAACAATGAAATTCGGACATTTCGACGACGCAAACCGCGAGTACGTCATCACCAATCCGCAGACGCCGTGGCCGTGGATCAACTACCTTGGCACGGAGGACTTCTTTTCGCTCGTGTCCAACACGGCCGGCGGCTATTCGTTCTTCAGAGATGCGAAGTTTCGACGCATCACGCGCTATCGCTACAACGGCGTGCCGATGGACGCCGGCGGGATGTATTTCTACGTGAAGGACGGCGATGCGACGTGGAATCCGGGATGGAAGCCGTGCAAGATATCGCTCGACTTCTACGAGTGCTGCCACGGAATGGGGTATACGCGCATCACGGGGGCGAAGGGCGGTCTCAGGGCGTCGCTCCTCATGTTCGTTCCGCTCAAGACGCGTGCGCAGGTCATACGCCTCACGCTCTCGAACGAGTCGAAGAAGGCGAAGAAGGTTAAGCTCTTCTCCTTCGTCGAATGGTGTCTCTGGAACGCCTCGACAGACATGGAGAACTTTCAGCGCAACTTCTCCACGGGCGAAGTGGAGATCGAGGGCTCGACGATCTACCACAAGACGGAGTACCGCGAACGCCGCGACCACTATGCGTTCTACGGCGTGAACGCCAGGATCGACGGGTTCGACACCGACCGCGAGTCGTTCCTCGGCCTCTACAACGGCTTCGACGAGCCGAAGGCCGTTCTTGCCGGCAAGTGCACGAACTCGGTGGCGCACGGATGGAGCCCGATTGCCGCCCACCAGATCAACGTCTCGCTGAAGCCCGGCGAGTCCAGGGATTTTGTCTTTACGCTTGGCTACGTCGAATTGCCCGAGTCGGAAAAGTGGCAGAGGAAGGGCGTAATAAACAAGAAGCCCGCCAAGTCGGTTCTGAGGAAGTTCGACACAACTGCCAAGGTGGACCGCGCGTTTGGCGAGCTGAAAGCGTATTGGGACGACCTTCTTTCGCGCTATTCGGTCCGGACAGGCGACGCGCGTGTGGACAGGATGGTGAACATCTGGAACCAGTACCAGTGCATGGTCACATTCAACATGTCGCGTTCCGCGTCGTTCTTCGAAAGCGGCATCGGGCGCGGGATGGGATTTCGAGACTCCAACCAGGATCTCGTCGGGTTCGTCCACCAGATCCCCGACCGCGCAAGGGAGCGCATCCTGGACATCGCGGCGACGCAGTTCCCCGACGGCGGGTGCTACCACCAGTACCAGCCGCTGACGAAGCGAGGCAACGACGACATCGGCGGCGGCTTCAACGACGACCCGATGTGGCTCATCTTCGGCACGGTCGCGTACCTCAAGGAGACGGGCGACTTCTCCATTCTCGACGAGAAGGTTCCGTTCGACAACAAGAGGGGGAGCGAGGTGACGCTTTTCGAGCACCTCAGGGCTAGCTTCGACCACGTGATCAAGAACCTTGGACCGCACGGGCTGCCGCTCATCGGGCGTGCGGACTGGAACGACTGCCTGAACCTCAACTGCTTCTCGCGCGATCCGAACGAGTCGTTCCAGACCACGGAAAACAATACGAAGGGCTCGAAGGCGGAGTCGCTGATGATCGCGGGCCTCTTCTGCGTGTGCGGCAGGGACTATGTGGAACTTTGCAACCGTCTTGGCAGGCGCGTGGAGGCGAAACGCGCGGCGAAGTGCGTCGCCGCGATGGAGTGGGCCGTGGAAAAACACGGCTGGGACGGTGAGTGGTATTTGCGGGCATACGACTTCTTCGGGCGGCCAGTCGGTTCCAAGAAGAACGAGGAGGGCAAGATATTCATCGAGTCGCAGGGGTGGTGCGCGATGGCCAAGATCGGCAAGGCGAAGGGCATGCCGGGGATGGCGCTCGATGCGACGAAAAGGCATCTCGAATGCGAGCACGGCATCGTGCTCAACCAGCCGGCGTTCACGAAATACGTAGTCGAATACGGCGAGATATCGAGCTATCCGCCTGGATACAAGGAGAACGCGGGGATATTCTGCCACAACAACCCATGGGTGATCATCGCCGAGGCCAAGGCCGGGCGTGGCGACGATGCCTTTGCGCACTGGGTGAAGATCGCGCCGTCGTTCATAGAGGCGCGGTCCGACCTTCACAAGGTCGAGCCCTACGTCTATTCGCAGATGGTCGCGGGGAGAGACGCCGCGAGGCCTGGCGAGGCGAAGAACTCGTGGCTGACCGGTACCGCCGCGTGGAACTGGTACGCGATAAGCCAGTACATCCTTGGCGTAAGGCCCGACTACGACGCCCTCGTCGTCGACCCGTGCCTGCCGACGGCGATGAAGCGTGTTGCCATAAGGCGTCGTTTCCGCGGAGGGGAGTACAGGATCGAGATCGTGAACGGCGACGGAGACGGGCGCTGGACGCTGACGCTTGACGGGGTGAATCTCCCCAGCAACAGGGTTCCCGTGCTGCCCGGCGTCCATTGCGTCGTCTGCACAAGGTCCGCCTGCCGTGCCTCGAAGCTCAACCCGATCGACTGCCTACGCTATGAGTAGTCGCTAGTGGTTAGTTGCTAGTCGTTAGTGGTTAGTCGCTAGTCGTTAGTCGCTAGTCGGTAGTCGTTAGTTTGCTAGTCGATAGTGTTGTCGCGGGTTCTTGCAGGTTTTTTGTTTGGCCACATAGAACAGTAGAAACAGGAGATGTTTCTCTACCCCCTAACCACCAGCCACCAACCACCAACCACGAACCACCAACCACCAACGACTCAACCCTTATTTTGCGAAACGGATGGAACGAGTGGGTGTGAGTAGTGGGATTTTGGTATACTACCGCCGTGGACGGCATTAGAGACTTGTTGACTGATTTCGCGCTTGCCGGCGCGGCGGTTCTCTTTTCCGCATGGCTGCTGCTGATCGGCGGGCGGTGGTTTACACGGCAGCTGACCGCCATACGTCCGTACTTCGCCGCGTTTCTTGTCTTTACGCTTGTTGCGATGAACTACGCGCAAAAGTCTGGAACGAACGAGCCGCCACGGGGCGCGTCTACATGTTCTACACGTTCTACATGGCTAAATACCCCAGCCCCGCTTTTCACGCTCGGGTCCGTCGCCACCAACGAGGAGTGGGACTTCTCGGCGCCGTCCGGCGCGGTGGTCCACGAGCGGTGGCAGCGGCGCGGCGCGGCGGACGACCGGTTCGCGCTGTCGCCGGCGGGGTGGTCGTTCGCGCTCGGCGGCATGTCGGTCACGAACCTGAAAGTCTTCTCACACGGCATGGCGCGGCTCCCCGACGGAACCGAGATATCGCCTCTCCCCGCGACGCACGGAATCGTCCCCGAGAGGAACTGGGGTCTCCTCGGCGAGACGAACTACCCCTCGCTCTTCTGGCATGATGTGGCGGACGACGGCACGCTGACCCTCGGCTGGCAGAACGTGCTCCTGCACAGGGCCGCGACAAACCCGGTCTCGTTCCAGGCGGTGCTCAGGCCGTCCGGCGGCGTCGCGTTCCGCTACGACCTCTCCCGCCTCGCTTCCGACGAACTGCTCGCCGGCATCGTCCCGTCCGCGGGCGACGCCTCGCTCGCGGAGCCGCTGACGAGGAGCGTGACGGGCGTCTCGTTCAAGTCCCGCGACGAGGGCGTCTGCGACGAGGCACGCGCGGCGTTCGAGGAGTCGCTCGACGGGCTCGACCCGTTCTCCTTCCCCGAGGGATCGACGAACACCGTCCTAGAGCACCTCTTCTACTCCGGCACGACAAACGGCGCGTTCGCGCTCCCGCAGGCGTCGGAACAGTACGCCGTTCTCCAAATATCGGTGTCCGGTTCCGGGTCGGGCGACCTGCTCGTAGGAGGCTCGTATGTGCCGCTAGTTGCGCCGCCGCAGATGCGGAGTATGCCGCAGGCCAATCCGCTGATGCTCCCAGTGCCCAAAGGGGGGACAGTCCCCGTCTACCTCAGGGGCGACAACACGCTCTCCGTCTCGTTCGACTCCGTCGAATTCGCATTTGGCGAATTGCCGAGCATCGCGGCGAACCGTTGCGTCGGATGGATCAACTTCCCCGACACCAGGGCGACGGTTCCGTGCATCCACAACTTCGCCACGCGGCGGAAGCTGCTGTCGCTTCCCGCCAGCTCCGGGGCCGAGGAACTCGCCTGCACGTGGAACGGGGCGGCGAACGTAGCTGTGGAGAACATCCCTCCCCGATCGGCGAGGATAACCGCCGCGTTCGACGCCCGCGAGACGCGGGCGATTGCCTATACGCTCTCGCACCCGAATCGGCTCTTCGGCCAGACCGAGTACAGCCAGACGGTGCGGTTCTGCCCGCGTCCGCCAGCCCCAGATCCCGACGACCCCGACCCCGAGGAAGAGCCGCAGTGGTTCTCCGAGGGCGACCCACCGGAAGAGGACGACATTGTGCCCATTGAAGACGAGGATCCCGACGAGCCAGGTTCTGGAGGAGGCTTCTCCGCGGACGACGAGGACGAGGTATGCCCCGTACACAACGTCCCCTACGAGCAGTGCGCCCACCTCCACGCGGCGGACTACACGAACGCCGTCGAGAACGTCGCGCACATAACCGGCGTCCTATACGTCCGAGACCCGCCCGCAGTCGGCGACCAGGTATACCTTGCCGTCCCGGACGAGCACGTCAACTGTTGCGGATGCCCCGACCACTGGACGAACTACGTCTCCGTCGCGTACAAGTCGTACCGTCTCAGGGTGACCGGGCTGGGAGGACAGGACTTCTCGTCTACCGGCGAGTCGTGCACGGTTGACGTCGCGGGGGTCCATGCGAGCAAGTCGGTCGGCGACGCCGGCCTCGCCTTCGCCCGGAACGGCGAGATATACATGCAGCGCGACTACACGACGCTCGGCGTCGCCATACGGCACGACGGCGTGTCCCTCGACAGGTACAACACGCTAAACTCGACGTTCGGCTTCCCGATGACAGTCTGCACCAACGACTGGCGCGCGCCCACGCTGGACCTCGTCACGAACGTGCGGCTTCCTTCCGGCATGGTGCATCTGGAGTTCGCTGGCGCGACGGCGCCTTTCGCGCTATGGTACATGCGGCGCGGCGAGAGAGAGTACAGGAAGCTCCTCGACTCGGAGACCTGTCCCGTGAAGGACATCCCGATGTCCACATGGCGGCGTCTAGTCGCGGGCGTCACGCCGGACAGCGCGGCGTCGGTGCCGGTCCGCGTCACGTCGTCCGCGCCCGGGACGGTCCGCCTCGTGCTCCGCTACTGGACCGCCGCGGGCGGCGCCTTCGCCGAGGATTCGGCCGTCCAGCGGATAACGTCGGTGAATCCGCCGCTGCTCCCGGACCTGAACTACGACGGCAGCATCGACAGCGCAGACCTTGCCCATTACCTTGCGGGTAGATGGTTCCGCTTCTGGACGAACGAGGACTGCCACAAGGGAGACTACGTGGGGCAGTCGTCGGATATTTCGCCCAATGCCTCCGACCTCGTCGTGAACGGACGCCTCGACCTCGTGAACCTGTTCCCTATGGCGGCGGACTTCTCCGCCCTTCGGGGCGCATGGGGGAACAACGTGACGTACAGGCTGGAGCCGGACTGGGGCGACTCGGGGGTGGTTCACTTCCTCTGGGCGAACGTAGGGAGAAGCGGCTACAGGAGGATGCAGACGGAGACCGTGCGCGACCTTGGGGGCAGCGATCTCTCAGAGGCAAGCCTCACGGCGCTTTCGCAGGATGGCTGCGAGATATCAGATTCCGTTCTGGGCGCGCTTTCGGGAACGGACGGGATGCTCGTCGCGGAGGCGGTCTCGAATCTGGCGACACTGCGCTTTGTGGCCCGCGACGGGGACGACGAGATTTTCTCGTACAGCGTTCCGCTCTCGATATACACTGTCCGCGACATGTACCGCTGGCTCAACATCCGCTACGCTGCGGGCGTCGCGGGAGGGGAGCAGTCCAGGCTTACCGAGCCGTGGAACCGACCCGACGAGGAGTGCGACGGGCGGCAATTCGTCTTCGTGCACGGCTACAACGTTAACCCCGCCGCTGCGCGTCAGTGGGCGGACGCGATATTCAAACGTCTGTGGTGGAGCGGTTCGAAGTCGATGTTTACGGCGGTGGACTGGTTCGGTGACGACTCGCAGTTTGCGACGCTCGCGCATGGCGACGTCTCGCCAGATTACTACGCGAACGTGCTGCATGCCTTTATGTCGGCTCCTGCGCTTGCCACGCAGGTTGCGGCGTTGCCCGGCACGAACACCGTCCTACTCGCGCATTCGCTCGGCAACATGCTCGTGTCGTCCGCCATAAAGGACTGCGGTTTTTCCGACTACTCGAAGTACTACATGCTTAACGCCGCCGTGCCTATGGAGGCGTATGACGAAGAGGCAACAGCCTCGGCAATGTTCGATCAGGAGTGGGACAATGTGCCGGAAGATTATATTGCAGCAAATTGGCATGGTATTTTCCCAACAAATGACTTTCGACATACGCTGTCATGGCGCGGGCGGTTTGCTGGAATCCAGAACGCGGTCAACTGCTATTCGGTGTCCGAGAATGTCCTTGGGAATCCGTCTGTCGGGCAACTGACCTTTACAGGCGGGGAGTGGAAGATACAGGAACTCGCAAAGGGGACTACGACTTGGAATGCGCTGAACGCCGTTCCGTTTCTCGGCCTCGATGTCGCCTGCGAAGGCGGGTGGGGAATCAACACTTACTATGCGCTTGATCCCACGTGGTACATCTATCAGTACGGTTTTACAGGCAAGGTGCAGACGGACTTGACCGAGCAACTGGCGAAGGAACATCCGCTTTTCACTCCATTCAGAACGGAGGCTGGATCCATGCACTCGACGAATCTGTTCGTCATAGCCGATGAGGACTACCGTTCGCAGCTTCGTGCGAAGTTTCTTGCCGACGCCATACCGGCAACGTCGTTTGCGGCAGGCGCGAATCCAATTCAGAATGGCGCCGTAAGCGGGAACATCAACTATGAAACGTGTAAAACAACAGTATGGCCACGCCCAGAAAGAAAATGGTGGCATTCTGACATGAAGAACGTGGCTTATTTTTACACGTGGCAACTCTTTCATCGTATACAAGACAACAACGGAGGCGATACAAATGAACCATAATAGAAACCATGACATGGCAATTTCACTGATATTTGGATTTATTGCACGTTCGCTTGTGGCTGCGACAGCGGGCTTTGATGTTGTTGTTGTTGATGCCGACACCGGCAATCCGATGCCGGGTGTCGATGTGGTTGGATGGTTTTGTAATAGCAATGGATGGAAAGCTTGGACGGAAGACCCTCCTACGTACAAAGATAAGGCGACTACCGATGAGAACGGGCGCTGCCATGTGAAGGGAGAGACTAACACAGGGGAGACTGGTGTGATTATAGATAAAGCCCCTGCGGGTTACTATGCATATGCAGGCACTAGCCATTGGTTTACAGAGAAGCCAATTCTTCCTCTTATGCATTGGCGGCCAACGGATCTTGTCATAACAGCAGCGCTTTACAGAATCGAGCATCCCATACCTCTTTTCGTGAAGAAGGCGTTTGGCAAGTTTGATGTAGACTGGAAGATGGTTGGCGATGCCGGGACGAACATCGTCTTGCGGTATGACTTCATAGTAGGAGACTGGCTGCCCCCTGCCGGCAATGGCACTGTCGCAGACATGACGGTCAGGGCGAAGATGGCGACATCGTGTCATGTTAGAAAATGGCAGGTGATCGACGGCTCGGAGCGCGTTAGAAAAAGGCAGTTCTATGAAATGGTGACTGAGTTTGAATTCGATGGTGAAGGTAATGGCGTTGTGTGTAAGATTGCGCCTTCCAATGCAGGTGTGTTCATTCGCACGGCTGACGTTGAGGGTTATGCAAGGTCGTTTAGCAAGTCCGCAGGGAGACGCAAGAAGATGGTCGGACCAAATGTCTATGGCGAGAATTATTCCGACATCAACACCGATGCATGCCATGTGTTCCGCATCAGGTCGAAATTTGACGAGCATGGCAAACTGAAGGAGGCCTATTACGGAAAGGTCTACGGGGACTTCCATTTGCGTGGCATCTGGAAGGATGGGTGCGATGGTGTTTCGTTCCTCTACTACCTCAACTCTACGCCTAACGACCGCAATCTTGAATGGGACACGAAGAACAACCTATGTCCGAAGCCCGGTGATGTGCGAACGATGACCAACCACTGTCATATGCAACTTCCATGATCATGTCGTTGACAAGTGCCAAAAGAATGATTCGCGTTATGCAAGCCAAGTTGTTTTCGTCAATAGCCATCTTCGCTGCGATGGTCGCCGCTGCGGCCGACATTCGGCCAGTTCTTCCGCCTGTCCAGCATCTCGACACCGAGGTGGTGACTAACCTTGCGATTTCTGTTGCGTCGCAGAGGTCGCGCGAATACGCCTTCGAGTTGTCGTTTTCTGGCACGGCGTCGAACAACGTTGAGATTGCGTTTGGTGCAGATGCCGATGGAGACGGCGCGCTCTCTTCTGACGAGATCGGGCTTTCCGCCGGCTGGGACTGCGGCGAGTGGTTCGTGATGAACGCAGAGACTGACGAGCGCGTATCTGTCGAGGCTGCGGATGGTGCGCACAGTCTTGTTGGAATGATTCGTCTCCGCACGAACGGGCGCGTTAGGGAGATTTCATTTGGCGATGGTCCTGCGACTCTCTTCCCCGCTCTCCAAAGCGCGGCGCTGGGCTGGACGTTCCCCGTCGCGTGGAACATGGTTCGCCTTTTGGGCCGCGGCGAGAATGTCCGCTCTGGCGAGCTGTTCCATGTCACAGCGACAAGCCATGGATTAATGTTCCGCCTCCATTAAAACTGTGGCGAGTTGATTGTGTATTTCATGTCAAAGGATTCGGTTTGTGCCCTTCGCTGTCTCCAATCCCTCTATTCGTGGGGGATGGCGGGGAGAAGTCTTGGCGATGCTTCCAACCGAGTCGTTGCCACAGGCGTTCCGATGTCTGCGGTTCCGGGCGTCTCGCGGTTCTGGAGCGCGGACGCGGCGGATGGCGGCAAGATCCTCATATGGGAGAACTTCTTCCTCAATCGCGACACGAACACGCCAATCTCCGCGCAGTTGGAGCTGATGCCGTCCGGCGACTACATTGCCCGCTCCAATCTCGTCGAACGCCTCTACCGCCGCGTAAACCCAGACGACTGGGACGACGACGGCATCCTGAACGACGACGACCTTGATCCTTATTTCTACGACGGCGACAACTTCGGCCCGCATCAGGAACTGCCCCAAGGTGCAAACTCCAACGCCTACTGCTGGGTTGATCTAGTGGTTCCCGGTGCCAACTCACTAGTGACTTTCACCGGCGACGGGCCGTCGGCCCTGCCCGATCCAGCTTTCATTGCGAAGGCAGGAGAGACCAATCGCGTCATCTTGCTAATCGGCAAGACGTATCAGGTGGCGAGCCGACTGCCGATTACCTGCGTTGGGCAGTCAAGCAGTGAAATAGAAGTCGATCAGACGTCGGCGACGGAACTGTCCATCTGCTGGCCGGTGACTATAGAGGCATCCGCTATGCGAAGCGTCTCGTCGTTCGCGATGTCCGTCTGGCCCGACTGGCTTGGTGGCGGCTTCATGTGGACGAACAGTTGCTGTCAGGTCGCATCGCTTGGTGGCTGGCAGTATTCAATCTCCTGCGGTAACAACTGCCTCTGTTCTGGTTGCGGCGCAGAAGGGTACTACGGCTACGAGGCGTATCGACTTCCGGCGATCGGCGGCTTGTGCGGATGCTCGTCGCATGGTGGAATAGAAGGCGGCGGTGACGATGACGATCCTCCTTCGGTCGGTGTGTCGGTGTCGTTCTCGAAGGATGCAGTCATCTTCGAAAGCGCCTATACAAACTCGTATGGACAGCACGTGAATGGGCAGTCCACCAGCGTGAGGTTGACATGCATGGCCAATGGTGGTGTGCATGGTGGACACTTTGTCTTTTCCATGGTTGGTGTCGATAAGTTGTTATGTATTTCTGGCGATCAGCCTCCTTCATGTGGGATGGATTTGGCGCCGAATGAAACCTTTGCCTTCAATATTGACTATTTGGGCAAAGAGTCGAGTGTAAGCAAAGGCGACATAAGAGCGATGGTCTCGCTTACGGAATCAGACACTAGCATTGTGCATGAAGATATGGCGCTGCTGACGTCGATTGGTGTGCAAACTTGCGTACATAGTTCATGGATTCCATGGAGGTCTCGCAAGGAACTTGGTGTCGGCGAGAAGGCTATTGTGGTTATTGAGCCCTGCGGGGAAAATCTAGGATTGTCTGTCGTGGGATGCGAATATTTGCAAGAACAGTGGATTTACCATGCGCCATTCCACAGCGCGGTTGACGACATCGGCATTGCATGCGGGGGAGCGGTTCTCCCTATTGTGTTCACAGTAGTAGAGCCTGAATCCGTAGTTGCTGTCAGGTGTGCCACGAATTCGACAGTGAATGTGGGGAGGGCTGGCGGCATAGTGTGCGAGTATGATCTTCACTTGCTGCCGACAAACGTCTCGTTCTCTGCGCTCGAAACGTCTGAATTGTCGCGAGTGTCGACGAATGCCTGTGGGTATTTTGCAAAACAGGAGCTCGCGGGGCTTCTAGACCATGGAGCGCATGGCGGTGGTGTATGGCACGGCCTAATGCCAGGGAACGTGTTTTTTGACACGGCAAGCATTTCCGAGCTTCCAGGAGACTGGCTTGAAGGTGGCGCTTTCACATATCCTATTCCTGTGGCGTGGCGCCCTGTTGACGTGGTGAATATAACAAATGAATTAAATCATAGCCCTAGTTACGATCAGCGGATGGAATTGGATTCCGATGGCACAACTCGAATTATAAAGTTCAATTATACGGTTGAACGATCCACAAATGGAATTATGACAGTGACAAGGAGTGGACAATGAGGAAAGTCGTTTTTGCTGCTATAGCAACAGCAACAAGCCTTGCGGCCTGCGCAGAAATTTGCGAAGAGTCTGTTGCCGAAGTCTTCGGCAGGCTGATGGAGCAGACGTCAAACAGCTGGCTCGTGTCCCAAGCCGAATTTAGCGCATCGGCAAATTCAAATATGGCGGCACTTGCCTCAATGCATGATGAATCCGCCGAATGGGCGCGCTCAAGATGGCTGACGGCGTTGTCCGGCTATGTTTTGCCGACAAATGACTACGGCATTTACAGGATATGGATGCACGAAAAGACGTCTTGGCTAAATGGCTGCGCGAGCCATTTCACCGACTGCAGATACACCAATCTCTGGCTTCAAGCTTCGTGTCTACATGGAGACATGGTGAGGAACACCAAGTCGTTGGATGAACTACGTGCGATGGCGAGAGAAGAGATAGTTGCGCTGTCAATGGTGCAGGCGACAGGTGCAGTTGTGTCCGTTGCATCTGGCATGCCTATGTGGTTTTGGCATGAATCGCGACACACGGCGGATTGTTTGCAATTTGCTGCCGTTCTGAAGGATGGCATAGTCGAGCAGTTTGGAATTAAGGGTATACCCATGCTGCCAAGCGACATTCGCTGGGGCTTTTATTCGAACTTTGTTGACAATGCAAGCCTTGGGGATGATGATTGCGCACGGATTAGGTCTGCCATAGAATCAAGCGAAACACACTGAGCCCTTTGCCCGATGATTGGGGACGCTGCCAATGTCGGGCTTCGCAGACACTGAGGTGTCGACTAATGTTGTAGTGGATCATGGGGATTATGATATAATGTTGGTCGTTTCATACATTAGGAAAGGAGCGCTGTAGCATGGAAAAGACAGAGAGGAAACCTGGATTCTTCGCGTGCCTGGGCAGGGGGCTGGCGCACCCGGCGTCTCTGTTTGTGTTTGGCGTTGCGCTGCCGTGCGCGGCGGTGTCCATCGAGATAGGCACCGGAATGTGCGGCGAAATCCTCGGCAACGCGCTCACGGGCAGCATGTTCATGCAGGTGGCGATGGCGCTTGTGCCGCTTTTCAACTTCATAGTGTGGCTGTTTTGCCTGAAAGGAAGCGGTGCCGGCAGCGGATTCCTGCGTGTGCTGTGCGGAATTTCCTTCGGTATCGCGGTTGTGTATGCCGTCGCGTTCCTGCCGCTGGCGTTCTTGGGCGCAATCTTCTGCTGCATGACGTTCTGGTACTTCGGCGTCGGCCTGCTGGGCATTCTGCCGTCAGCGCCGCTCTTCTCCGCCATAGTGGCGTTCGGGCTCAGGCGCAGGCTGAACAGTATGCGCAGCGAGGCGGGGGGCGCTCCGGTGAAGGGCTTTGCATGGGGTCTTGCCGCGGCGGGCCTCGTGTGGCTCGCTGTGCTGTTCGGGAGCATCGCGGTGGCATACGGCGTGAACCTTGCGGCGAGCGACGACGAGGCGGAGTCCGCAAAGGGCGTGCGCCTTTTGCGGTTGATTGCGCACGAAGACGCCGTCTGGGATCAGCTGTGGCACCACAATTTGCTGGGCATTCTTTCGTTTTGGGATTTCAGGCGGAACAGAGACGGCATTTCGCTTGACAAGCGCCGTCTCGTCTACTACCGCGTCACAGGGAGGGATCCAGCGGCCTTTCACATATGGAACAGAGGAAGGCGCCTCCTGCGCTGGGACGCCTTCGTCGGCGGAGAGAAGATGGGCGGAGTCATGGAGGGGCTCTCGCTCAAGGGCTCCAGCTACACAACCGTAGTTGACGAGCCGGGCTGCACGGGGTATGCTGAATGGACGCTCGTGTTCTCCAACGAGCAGAACCGCAACCAGGAGGCCCGCGCGCGCGTGGCGCTGCCGCATGGCGCAGTCGTCTCGCGCCTGACGCTCTGGATCGACGGCGAGGAGCGGGAGGCCGCATTCGGCACGAGGGGGCAGGTGCGCCGTGCGTACGAGCAGGTGGTGCGACGCAACCGCGACCCCGTTCTTGTGAACGTGTGCGGTCCCGACCAGGTGCAGGTGCAGTGTTTCCCGGTTCCGCCGAAGGGTGAGATGAAGCTGCGCCTTGGCATCACGGTGCCGCTTAGACCGGCCCTAGACGGCAAGACTGCGCTTCTTCCAGCGCCAGCCATCGTCTCGCGCAACTTCAGCGTTCCGGGCGGGCTTCTCGGCATGCCCGCCGACGAGATGAAGACGCTTTCCCGCCCGCCCGCCCCCGTTGCGGTCTGCGACGACGGGAAACTGCTGTCCGCGCTGCCTGTCGTGGGGCGCGTTATCGTGCAGCGTGCCGTCGTCGCCCCAATGTGGAAGCCCGGTCGCGTGGCCGTGGTGATGGACGCCTCTGGCTCGATGGACGACTTCTTCAGGAATGACGCCGCGCGTTCCCTCGCCGCGCTTCCAGCCGATGTCCCAGTCGACCTGTGGCTGGTCGGCGACGAGGCTCCTTCCGCGCCGGCCGTCTCGTCGGCGGCAAACGACCCCGGTCGCGCCGCTGCGTTCGCGAATGCCCTGCGCGGGCAGGACCGCGTTGGCGGACGCTGCAACCTCGTCGCCCTCGTGAGGGCGTTCGAGGGCCTGGCGCGCAACGACGAGCCTTCCGCGCTCGTGTGGATACACGGCGCGCAGCCCGTGGTGTCGCAGACGGCGGATGTCCTTTCCGCGAAGATGGCCGGCGCCGCCCATGTGCGCGTCTTCCTCTGCCAGGTTTCGTCCGGCACATGCGAGATCACGGCGGCGCTGAACCCTTCCCCGGAGGTCGTTTCGTGCACTGCGTCCATCGCCAACTGCGGAGGGTCGGCGGCGATCGAAAGACTCTTCTCCGGCTGGGGCGCGCAGGGGTGGCGGATCGTCCGTGCGAACGAGTCGCGCGCCAACGTTCCGTCCGACGCCGTAAAGGCGGGTCGCCACCTCGGGCGGCTATGGGCAGCGGAGGAGACGCTGCGCACCTACAAGGTGGGCGATCCCGTCAGCCTTGAGAAGGCACAGAAGCTCGCATTGCCATGGCAGATTGTGACGCCCGTCACGGGGGCGGTGGTGCTCGAGACGTCCGAGCAGTACGATGAGAACGGACTCAAGTCGGCGGACGCGGATTCCGTGCCAACCACGACGCCATCCTCGGTGCCTTCAGTTCCCGAGCCGGGAACGGTGTCGTGTATCCTGCTTGCGGCGCTTGCGGTGGCCTTTGTGGCGTTGCGCCGTGCGCGGAACATGCGGCGGGCGTAAGGTGGGCGCAGGCGTGGAGAGGGCGCTCACGGCGCTCGCGTGGGGTGGCGCGCTATGGCCTCTCTGGCGGTGGCTGGGCATGCGCTTCGCGGAGCCGTTCGACGCGGGGATTGCCGCGTGGACTGCCCTTGTGCTGCTGATTGCGGACGAATGGCGCCGCGCCAGTTGGAAGGCGTCTGCGCCGAGCGCTGGCGCATACCTTGCGGCGGCGTGCGGCCTTGCGGCCTTCTGGGCGCTGCGTCCGATCCTGCCGATAACGCTCTGCGGCGTGTTTGGCCTTGTTGGCGGGCTGCCGATTCTTCTGCCCGGCGCGCGCGACCAGGGTGTGCTGCCTGCCCCCCTTGCCGGTCTGTCGGTCGCCAGCCTGCCGTCCCTGCTCGTGTTCGATATGCTCCTAGGTGCGCCGCTGCGCCTTGTTTCCACCGTAGCCGCGACTGTGCTTTTGCGATTTGCCGGGTTCGACGTAGTGCGTCGCGGCATGGAGGTCGCGGTGGGCGGAACGCCGGTGTGGGTGGATGCCCCGTGCGCCGGAGTGAAGATGCTGGGCGCTGGAATCGTGGCCGCGCTCGTGATTGCGCAGATATGGCGTCTCAGGTTCTGGCGCACCGCGCTTGCGGCAGTGATCGCGGTAGCTGCGGTGTGCGCGGCGAACGCCGCGAGGGTGGCGGTCCTCGCGACATTCGCGGCGTATGGGCGCCCACTCGGCGCGCTTGCCCACGAGGTCGTTGGATGTATGGCCCTTGCGCTCGCTCTTTTCGTTCCGCTCGCCATAAACGGAACTCAAGCGTTTCGCGCCAGAGGGCAATCTCTGAATGCATTGAATGATAGGGAGTGCTTGAGTGGCGTGTTGCAGCGCCGTGCGAACTTGATTCCACGCTTCATCTCCGGTTTCGCATTCGCCGTCGCCGCTCTCGCGTGCATTGCGTTTCCAATGTCGCCGAGAGAAACCGGCGAACAGGCGGCGCGGGATTTTCCCGGATGGCCGGCGCGGTTCGAGGGGGAGGCGCTCGTTGAGGATCCGCTTGGCGATTTCGAGAAGGCGTTCGCGAAGAGTTTCCCGGGGAGGGTGGGCAGGTTCCGCGCGGGACGCCGCACTGTGATCATGCGTTGGACGCCGTGTCTTACGCATCGCGTGCATGGCGCGGCGTATTGCCTCGTGGCGACTGGGTGGAAGATCGAGCCGCGTCCGCTCGAGGTGCGCGCGGACGGCGCGTGGTCGGCGTTCCGCGCGACGCGCGGCAAGGAAACGCTGCATGTGCGCGAACAGGCGCGCGACGCCGCAGGCGCCACTTTTGCCGATGTGCCCACGTGGTTCTTCTGTGCTCTCCTTGGTCGTTCCATCGGTCCCTGGTGGATTGTCTCGGTCGGAGAATGACAAATCGGCACTGCGTCAGGTGTTGAACCTCTCAAACCTCTCAAACCTTATTATGGTATAATATCCACCATGAGAACATACAACTGCGTTGTCTGCGTCAAGCAGGTCCCGGACACCAAGAAGGTGACCGGCGATGCGATGAAGGCGGATGGTACTATCAACCGGGCCGCGCTCC
>Ga0310786_10002533_pt1 | contig 27803 bp, 17 predicted proteins | sample AusTroGonzalo_MG_FD_203881 | JGI IMG/M metagenome (GOLD analysis project Ga0310786, IMG submission 203881) | Bovine rumen microbial communities from tropical cattle in Woodstock, Queensland, Australia - Gonzalo_03 (v2) (version 2) | ecosystem: Host-associated > Mammals > Digestive system >...
AATCTCACGATTGCCGAACCCCCGTGACGCGAGACGCAACGCGCGCTCTGTGCCGAGCCGCAGAGCGCCGGGAATCGGACGCACATGCACTACACACGACACACGACAAACGATGCACGACATGAGGGAGCACTAAATGGACGACTACCAGGGGCGGACGCCGAATTCCACTAGAAGCTGCGAGGCGTCGAATTTTAGCCGATGCGCCACATGGGCCAGCAACACGGCTCCTGCACAGGCGTCGTAAAGCGCGTCGTGCCATGTGCGGCCTGGGCAGATGGAGTCCACCTGCGACTTCAACTTGAAGAGCATGATCAAGTCGCCCAGCGCATACGACTCCAGAAGAGGCCAGTATTTCCTGACGAGGCGAAGAGTGTCGATCCACGGGCCAAGGCGCGCAAGCGGCGCGCGCTTTTCGATGACAGTCCTTTCCGTGGCGGCATTGTGCGCGACAAGAGCCGCGCCGGAAAGCGAGTCCGCGATTCCAGGCCACGATTCAAGAAAAGACGGCGAATCGGCGAGAACGTCGCGCATCTCCGCCCAGCGTCCGGGCGCGCGCGGCGAAAACGGACGATCACGCGGTATTCGGAAGAACCATTCGCGCGCCGTCCCGGAGACCACCCCCATTGACAAATCGACCTCCACAAGCCCCAGCTGCCAAGGCTCGTTGGGATGACCGGGCGAAACGCCAGTTGTCTCGAAGTCTAAGGCAACAATGCGCATGGATTTCCCACAAGGATGAACAGGTGCAATTTCATGCGCGACATTATACCACAACTTTGATATACTTGCTTGCATGAAACTTGCCCTAAACCGCGAATACGCCCTCCGCCACCTCGGCGTGGCCGCCTTGATGGCCGCTCTATGCGGCTGGTTCGTCTATGACGGCGCCATCGCCTACCCGGCGATGAGCGACGAAGATTTCAAGGCGGAGATACTGCACAATCTCGAATACGAGAACTTCCCCAAGAAGCGAAAGGAGACGACAGATCGGCAGTTCCAGTTCGCCGGCATCGTCGGCCTCGCGGCGCTCGTCATAGCAGGCGGCGTGTGGAACGCGAAAAGGAAGACCCTTGAATGGAACGATGCCGCCATGAACGGCACTCTCACGCTTGGACGCCCGCTGCCCTTCCAGGACGTTGCCGACATAGACAAGTCGCGCTGGGACAAGAAAGGCATCCTGGTCGTACACGCCAAGGATGGGCGCAAGGTGACGCTGGACGCCTGGCATCACACCGGCGTCAAGGAACTCGCCGCCAAATTAGGTGTAGCGTAGAACCTCGTCGACGGTGGTGTAGCCGTCGAGGATTGAACGCACTCCATCTTCGCGCATCGTGCGCATTCCAAGCTCGCGGGCCTTCTCGCGGATCACAAGCGTCGGCGCCCTCGAGTTGATCAGCTCGCGGATAGGATTCGACACGCGCAGATACTCGAAGATGCCCTTGCGACCCTTGTAGCCCGTGCCGTTGCAGGTCTTGCATCCCTTGCCGAACCAGAACGGGCGCCCGCCGATCTCGTCGCGGCGCAGGTTGATGCGGTCCAGCTGCTCGTCGTCAGGTTCGTAGGACACCTTGCACTCCTTGCAGCAAGTCCTCAGAAGACGTTGGCCGAGCACCGCCTCAAGCGTGGATGCCACCATGTACGGAGCGACGTTCATGTCGACGAAACGCATCACCGCGCCGGCGGCGTCGTTCGTATGGAGCGTGGAGAACACAAGGTGGCCGGTGAGAGCGGCCTGGATGGCGATTTCCGCCGTCTCGAGGTCGCGGATTTCTCCGATCATCATGATGTCGGGATCTTGACGCAGGAAGGCGCGCAGCACCTTGGGGAAGGTGTTGCCGGTATCGTAGTTGATCGGCACCTGGACGATGCCTTCCATGTCGTATTCCACAGGTTCCTCGGCCGTGAGCAGCTTCGTGTCCACCTGGTTGATGCGGCGGAGTATGGAATACAGGGTCGTCGTCTTGCCGGAGCCGGTGGGGCCGGTGACGACGATGATGCCGTTGGGCTTCTCGATGTCCATCGTGATCTGCTCGTACACGTCTTCCGGCAGACCCACGTTTTCAAGGTCGAGCGACACTGCGCCGCGGTCGAGGATACGCATCACGACAGATTCGCCGTGGGCGGTGGGCAAGCAGGATACGCGAAGGTCAACTGGCTTTCCCGCAACGGTGATGGCGATGCGGCCATCCTGCGGCACGCGGCGTTCGGCGATGTTGAGGCCGGCCATGATCTTGATGCGGGATATGATGGCTGGGGCCATGGAGACGTCGGGGGCCTTCATGGCGTAGAGCGCGCCATCGACGCGGTAGCGGATCTTGAAGTCCTTCTCGAACGGCTCGATATGAATATCCGCCGCACGATCCACAACGCCCTGGTACAGGACGAGGTTCACGAAGCGAATGACGGCATTGTTGTTGGCGGCGGCGTCAAGCGCGGCCACGTCATTGGTGTTGGCGAGCGATTCATCGGCCTCAAGCCCGGCGCCGAGATTCTTGAGCATGTCCTCCACGGAGGCATTGTCGTCGCCGTAATACTGGGCGATGCGAGAAGAAACGTCCTCCTCGCGCGCCATGACGAATCTGACTTCCTTGGTCAAGGCGAAGGAGACCTCGTCCGAGACGCGAGGATCGACAAGATCGAACGTCGCGAGGGTCACGGTGTTGTCCTCCACGCCAACGCAAAGGACGTTGTACATGCGGGCGATGGACGCCGGGATGGCCTGGGCCACATCCGTCTCTAGCGTCATCGAGCCAAGATCGATCACGTCGCAGCCCTGGTAGGCGGCCATCATGGACAGAAGATCGTCCTCGGTGACGTAGCCGCCGTCTATCACAAGCTGGCGGAACGTCTTGCCGGCGGAATTGCGCTGCTCCTCGCGGAGAACCGCGATCTGCTCATCGTCGAGAACTCCGTTCTGGACGAGCAGATCGAGAAGTGGATCGAACATCTCAGCCACGACCCATCTCCTCCTTCAGCTTGGCGACTACCGTATCAGGATCTTGAGCCTTGGTGATCAGCTCGTCATAGGTGATGAGCCCGTTCTTGTAGTGCTGCATGAGGCACGCGTCGAGCGTGACCATGCCGAACTTCGCGCCGGTCTGGATGTCGGAGCGGATCTGGAAGGTCTTGTTGTCGCGTATGCGCGAGCGGATGGACGGGGTCGCGAGCATGATCTCGAACGCGGCCACGCGCCCATGCACCTCTCCGTTGGCGTCGAGCTTGGGGAGAAGTATCTGCGATATGACGGCCTGAAGTCCGACGGAAAGCTGCGTGCGCACCTGTTCCTGCTGATCCGTCGGGAAGGAGTCGACGATGCGGTCGACCGTTTCCGCGGCGCCGGTGGTGTGCAGCGTGCCGAACACGAGGTGGCCGGTTTCCGCGGCCGTGATGGCGGCGGATATCGTTTCGAGGTCGCGCATTTCGCCGACGAGTATCACGTCGGGGTCCTGGCGCAGCGCACGGCGGATCGCCTCGGCGAAGGACGGCACGTCGTCGCCGACCTCGCGCTGCGTGACGAGCGACTTCTTCGAAGTGTGGTAGAATTCGATCGGGTCTTCGATCGTGATGATGTGCACGCCGCGCTCCTGATTGATCACGTCGAGCATCGAGGCCAGCGTGGTGGATTTTCCAGATCCCGTGGGGCCTGTGACGAGGATGAGCCCGCGCGGCTTGAACAGAAGCTCCTTCACCGATTCCGGGAGGCCGATCTGCTCGAGCGTGAGAAGCGTGGACGGGATCATGCGCAGCACGCATCCCCAACGTTTGCGTTCCTTGAACACGGACACGCGGAAGCGCGTGCCGTCGTCGTGCGAGAGGGCGAAGTCCGCGCCGCCGTGTTTCTCGACCTCTGCGGCCTGCTCGGGTGTCATTATCTCATGGCAGAGCTTGTCGGTGTCCTCGGCGGTGAATTCTTCGTCGGCTATAGCCACGAGTTCGCCGTGTACGCGCAGTTCCGGCGGCATGAACGCGCGCACGTGCAAGTCGCTCGCGCCTTCGTCGATCGTCGCCTGAAGAAGGTCTTTCATCGTGATTTCTGTTGCCATTTTCGTCTCCTTGGGGATGAACCCCTATCGATGTTTCAAACTCGTTGATTGTCAGTCGGCATCGCCCATCGTCGCCTCCAGCACCTGACGGAGGGATGTCATGCCGGACGCGACCTTGAGCATGCCGTCCTCGCGCAACGTGCGCATTCCGAGCTCGCGGGCGCGCTCGCGCAGAACCGACGACGGAGCGTGGTCGAAGATGAGCCGCTGCACGGAGTCGTCGATCTCGAATATCTCGAAAATTCCCTTGCGGCCCTTGTAGCCCGTGTTGCCGCACTTGGAGCACCCGTGGCCGATGTACATGTGCTCCGGGCGCGTCTTGGCGATCGCGCCGAGCATTTTGAGATCGCGCTCGGTTGGAGTGTACTCCTCCTTGCAGTTCGTGCAGATGGCGCGCACGAGACGCTGCGCCATCGCGGCGCGCAGAGCGGACGCCACGAGGAACGACTTGACGCCCATGTCGGTGAGACGCGTCACGGCGGACGGCGCGTCGTTCGTGTGCAGCGTCGAGAACACGAGGTGGCCAGTGAGGGCGGCTTCCATCGCGATGCCGGCAGTTTCCTCATCGCGGATTTCTCCGATCATCACGATGTTCGGCGCCTGACGGAGGATCGAGCGTAGCGCAGCGGAGAAGTCCAGGCCGACGTCGCGGTTCACCTGCACCTGATTAATGCCGGACATCTGGTATTCGACAGGGTCCTCGACCGTGATAAGCTTCTTGTCCGGAGTGTTGATCTGCCCGAGGCAGGCGTAAAGGGTCGTCGTCTTGCCGGAGCCGGTGGGGCCGGTGACGAGCACGACGCCGTCCGAAAGATGGATGAGTCGCTCGAACTTGCTCTGGTCGTCGGAGAGGAATCCGAGCTGCGGCAGGCCGAGCGAGAGATTCGACTTGTCGAGAATACGCATCACTATCGATTCGCCGTGGTTCGTCGGCACTGAGTTGACGCGAAGGTCGAGGTCGCGGCCCTCCACCTTGATCTGGATTCGGCCGTCCTGCGGGATGCGCTTCTCCGAGATCTTCATCTTCGACATGATCTTGATTCGCGAGAGTATCGCGCCCTGAAGGCGCTTCGGCGGCGAATCCATCTCCCTGAGCGCGCCGTCGATGCGGTAGCGCACGCGGAAAGTCTTCTCCATCGGCTCAAGATGGATATCGGACGCCTTTTGCTTGATGGCGTTCGTGATGATCATCGTCGCAAGGCGGATGACTGGCGCGTCGTCGCCGGTGGCATCCTCGCCCACGTCGATCATGGAGTCGTCACCGTCTATGCGCGCGGCCACAGAGTCGGCGCCTGTGGGATAGAGCTTCTCCATTGCGGCACGCACCTCGGCCGCAGGCGCAAGGACCGCCTGCACGTCAAGGCCGTGCAGCACGTAGCGAAGAGAATCGACCGCGTCATAGCCCATCGGATCGGAGAGCGCCACGGTGAGCGATTCGTCGTCCTTTAGTACGGGAACAACCCCGTACTTGTGGGCGATTTCGGATGAGATCTCCTTGCCCACCGCGGAATCGATCGCGTCGGGGTCTATGTTCACATAGCGGATTCCGAACTGGTCGGCAATGGTGCCAAGCACATCGTCTTCGCTCAACGCGCCGGACGCCACAAGGACGTCAAGCGTAGTCTCGTTTCCCTCGCGCATCGTCTTCGACGCGACATCGAGCTGCTCGGCGGTCACATAGCCCTTCTCGCTCAGCAGCTGGAGTACATATTCATCGTTGGAAGTCATTTCGGTTGCTTATTTTAGCGAAAATCCGCGCCCTTGCCAAGAGGGTAAAATCATGTTTGCCGCCCTACCGGAAAATCAGCACAAAACCTTTCGGAATGACATAGACTCCATCGGTCATGGCTACGACGAATCCGCCCGCTCCGTCCTTCACGAGCCTGAGCGCGCCGTCAAGCGAGATGGACCTGTTCGTCTGCAGTCGATAATGAATCAACTCCATCTACGGTCGTTGGCCCATTCCCTGTCCCATTCCTTCGTCGGAACCCAGGGCGGAGGGAAGTCGGCGCAGGACTGCCTCTTGATGAGCTTTTCGTTCAGCTCGTCGATTCCGAGACCAGGCTTGTCCGGCACCTTTATGAACCCACCGGCGTAGGAAAGAGCTGGCTTCACGAGATCGCCCCACCACGGCACGTCAACGGAGTGCAGCTCAAGAGCCATAAAGTTGCGCGTCGCCGCCGCCACATGGACCGCCGCCATGCAGGCGATGGGGGACTCCGCCATGTGGATGTTCATCTGGACGCCGTAGTCCTCGGCCATGTCGCCGACCTTCTTCGTCTCCATGATGCCGCCGGCCGTGAGAAGGTCGGGGTGGATGACCGCGAGCGCGCCGGACTCCAGAAGCGGCTTGAAGTCTTCCTTGAGGTAGATGTCCTCGCCGGTTCCAAGCGGCGTGGCGGTGGCCGCATGGAGCTGCTTCCACTGCTCGACGTTGCGCCAGGGAAGAACGTCCTCGGCCCACGAAAGATGGTATTTCTCAAGACGCCTCAGAAGCTGCACGCAGTCTTCGTACGGAATATGGCCCAAGTGGTCGATCGCGATCGGCACCTCCCACCCGATCACGTCGCGGACGTCCGCCATGTACTTCTCGAGATAGTCCAAGCCCTTCTCGGTGATATGGATGCCGGTATGCCCATGTGCGGTCGTGAAAAGCTCGAATGCCTCGCCGCGCATGGATCTCGGATCGATGGAGCCGTGCGGCGTCTGCACCACGTGCTTCATCTTCTTCATGTAGGCGAGATAGCCGAGCGGCGCGATAAGAGCGTCCTTGACGCCCATCAGAAGCTCGATGCCAAGATCCATCTTGAGGAAGGTGAAGCCCATCTCCATGCGCGCCTTGAGTGCCGCGCCCATGTCGCGCCCGCCGCCCTCGGAATCGGTGTCGCAGTAGCAGCGGATCTCGTCGCGCCACTTGCCGCCCAGGAGCTGCCATACCGGAACGCCCCACGCCTTGCCGCAGATGTCCCAGCACGCAAGCTCGACGGCGCACACGCCGCCGGCCTGGCGCGAATCGCCGCCGAACTGCTTGATACGGCGGAATATCTTCTCCACGTTGCACGGGTTCTCGCCTAGGATGCGGCTCTTGAGCATGGCGGCGTACGTGCGCGAGCTGGCGTCACGCACCTCGCCGTAGCCGACGAGTCCCTGGTTGGTGTACAGCTTCAGGAGCGTGCAGCGTTTTGGCGCGCCGTCGATGTCGGCGAAGCGCATGTCCGTGATCTTCAGTGTAGACGGATTGATCTTGTTTATGTTCATGATGCCACTATTTTACCATATTTCCGGGGAGTCCACCAAACACGAAACCGATTTTGGCGGTTACATGACGCGCTCGTAGCGCGGCAGGCGGCTCAACGGCACGTTTTCCAGCGAAATCGCCTTGGGGCCCTCATGCGTCTCGCCCAGATCGTCACGCCACTTTCCCGCAGGAAGCTCCACCGTCTTTGCGTCGTCCGGAGTGATGACCGGCGCGACAAGCCAGCGGCTGCCGAGCATGAACTGCTGCATCGGACGGTTGAAGCCCTGATGCGGGAATTCGTACTCCATCGCCCTTACGATCGGCTCGCCCGTCTTGGCGGCGTGGCGGGCCGTCTCAAGTATGTACGGCGCAAACGCAACGTGAAGGTCGGCGAAAATCCGGCATAGCTTCACGCCGTCCGGAGAAAGATGCCGCCAAGGCGCCGGGGAGAACTGCATCATGGGCATGAGGGACTGCATCGCCGCAGAACGGACGAACAACTTCTCGTCGATCTTTCGCCCGATGAAGGAGTTTTCCAACCCGCCGCCCACCATGTCGGCGAGCGAATACGGGCATCCCAGCAGCCCGGCCGCGATGATTTGCGGAACAACGGTATCCTGTGCGGATTTGCTTCCCGTCCATTCGTGCGCACGATCGCCCAGTCGCGTGACGAGAGGAAGCCCTCCGCACTTCCAGCTCACGCGAATCTCATGGTACGGGAACTCGTTTGCGGCCATTTCCGCATAGAGACGGGTGTAGTCAACCGGCTCGGCGTTTGCGTCGGAGAAACGGCAGTCATCGGCGAAAAAGCGCGGGTCGCCCGCATCGAACTTGAAGCCCTTGATGCCGTACTTTGCGGCGAAATCCTTCAGCGTCTTGACGTAGTAGGCGTTGGCTTCCGGCTTGGTAAGGTCGTAGATCGCGCTGATGCCGCTCCACCAGCGCACGACAGCCGCCGCGCGGGAACCCGGCATCTTGCGATAGGCGAGATAGTCCAGTCCCTTCTGCGCCTTGTGGAAACGAAGTCGCTTGTACTCGCGACTATCCGGCGAGACGAAATGCGCCGTCCATATGAGGGGTATCCAGCCGTGCGAATTGATGCGGTCGAAAAGCCCCTTGGGGTCGGGGAAATCCTTCTCGTAGAACTCGTAAGACCCCTGATGCGACATCCACCCGCCGTCCATCATGTAGACCCCGCAGGGGAAACCGCTCTTCGCAAGCTCGGCAGTGTAGTCGTCTGCAGCCTTCTGGTCCATGCCGTTGAGGAATATCTCGATCCAGTTGTTCCATTGCGGTAGCGAGAAGAATATGTCTGGGGGCAGGTGCCCGTCGAAGCGCATGTGCGCCTTTGCGGCGGCGAGGTATGCATCCTTGAGCGTTTTGCCGGCCAGCACCGGAACGATATTCTCAAAATCGGAATCCAGCACGAGCTTCCCGCCCTTGAACTCGTAGCCGAAAGGCTTTTCGCTCCAAACGTAGCGTCCGCACGACGAGACGAGCAGCGGGGAAGACGTGTTGCCGTGAATGCGCAAGTCGATGCGGCGGCTATCACCCGCGCCGTAAGGCTGATTCTGCCCGTCGCCGCCGCCTCCGCCCCACCAGCTCTCGCCCGGCAACACATCCACCGAGTTCGTGAAGGGCGCGGCGGCGCACAGGCCAATCGTGCATATCGCAACGTAACCGACAACAATCGCTTTCATGTTTTCCATTTGATCTCCTTCAGTGCATCGCATCGCTATTCCACGACTATCGCCGTCGATTCCGAAGAGCCGTTGAGCTGGATGACCGTCTCCCAGTGGAACCTGATCGGGACGCCATCCGGATCGGAGAAGCCCTCCGGCTCGGAGTAGCGTACCGTGATCGCGCCCGTATCCGCGTTCTTGGAGAGCGTGTAGGTGAGCGGCATGTGCTCGCTGGTCGCGATGTGCCTGTCCATGAACGCCCTGTTGACCTGCGACGCTGCAGACTGCGATAGTGCGAAATAGAGGGCGTTGAGCTGCTCTGGATGGACCGTGCCGCAGAACGTCGCCAGCTTGTCGGCGGTGGCGTTCGCCTGCGCCTTGTTCGCGCTCTTGAGCGTGGTGTTGTCCGGGAAGACGACGGTAAAGACGCATTGGTCGGCGGTAAGGACATTCGTGTTATGGACGTTGTCGGCCGGGTTTGCGGGACGCAGGAAATCGAGAACGCACTGGGCGCGCCCCGCCTGCGGGCTGCCAAGCTCCGAGATCGCGCCGTTGGCGCTGGCGATGTACGGCGCATAGGGAAGTGTCCCGTTTGCCTGAATCGCGTCCGTGCACTCCTCCAGCGTTGCGCCAGAGGTCTGGGTCAGCATCTGGACCTGGAGCATCTTGTTGAAGTCGCCGCCGAATCTGGCCTGGCACACATCTACGTTCAACCTCTGCGAGAATGCGTCGGAAATCTGATTGAGGGACATGCCGGCCGCACCGGGGACGTCCGTGAGGAAGCGCTCGCAGAACGACTGTTTGGTCAGCGTACCTGCGGCCAGCATCTCGGAAATCGCGTCGAAGTTCTTCATCACGCGGGCGATCAGCGTCACGTTCATGCCGCCGCTCTGATGGTTCGCAATCTCGCCGGCCTGAGTGTCGGGGAGAGGGGCGAGCAGGTCGAACACGGCATAGACGACGGGACGCTTCGTGGGCGGGATCTGCGCCATCGTGTTCGTCGCCGCGTTGGAGTACTCGCGTCCGAAGAAGCGTGTGACGGGGTTGTGTTCCATGTCGAAGAGCGTCTTCGGGTCTTCGACGTCTATCGGGAGGGTTTCGTCCACCACGAGATGTTCGAATATGAACTTCTGGTAGGCGTTTTCCGCGTCGCGCTTGAAGTAGTGGGTGTTGGCGTTGAGAAGCGTCAGGCTCGCATCCGCCGGCAACTGATACGCGTCGTCGCTCTTCTTTGTGGTCTCCGCCGTGATCGCTTCGAACCAGGTCTGGAACTTGCCGATGAGAGCGAGTCCTTGCCTGAAGTTGTCCACGGAGGCAACAAAGCGCCCGCCGTACGTGAACAGCTGGCGGGCCGGGCTGTAGCTGTCGAGCGCGGCGATCTGGGCCTCGCGCACCGTGCAACCCGTCGCCTCGCGGTACAAGTCTGCGACGCGCTGGAGTGTCGCGAGCTCGCCGCGGTTGTAGCCCATTTCAAGGGCCTTCGCTGCGGCGGCGGAGTTCTCCACGTCGAACCCTGCGTCATCCAGGGCGAACGATACGGCCTTGGCGCGGATGGCGCTTTCCGCCGCGTCAATCTTGAAATTGCGGTATTCGAGCGTCATGGCGAAGGCCTTGAGTTCCGCGCGCTGGTTCTCGTCAAGTCCATTCGAGTACTGTGCGACAAGTCCCGGAGCCTTGCACACGAGCGCGTAGGCCTTGTCCTTCTGCGCTTCCGTCGGCGGATTCTCTTCGGAGTGGATGGCGTTCGCGAAGTCGGCAGGGAGCCATTCGTCGTCGAGGGCTTCGATGAATGCGTCGGCAATGCTCGCCACCATGTCCTTCACGACGGCAGGCTCATTGGTCCTGTTGTTGAGTATGTGGAAGACCTTGAGGCCTGCGTCCTTGGAGGCCAGACTCTCCAAGGCGCCTATGAGCGTCGCCCCGCAATGTCCTGTCAGGGCAGCGCCGAGGATCGTCCTCAGCACCTTGTGGCCGTCCGCGCCCATCGAATTGCGCTTCGCCTCTGGAACGCCATCCGCGATCGCCGTGTTGAAGCACTTGGCGATGGCCGTGACGACCTGGAAGAGGTCGGCTTTCGGTATGGCCGCGACCTTGGCGGCGGTGAACGTGTTCCTCGCGAGTTCGAGCGCCGCGACCACTTCCGGTCTGGCGAGGATGTTCCTCGCCGCCTCGACGAGCTCGTGGTCGCCGAAGTACGGACGCTCCAGTACGAGCGCGATCAGCGAGCCCTTCGTCGCATCAGGAGACTGCATGGCGTCGATCTGCATGATGGTGTCCACCTTCTTCGCGACGAACTCATCAATCTTCGCGTTTGCGTTCTGCCGCAGGGCATCCATGTTGTACGCCGCCAGGTCCGTGGCGGGGTTAGAAAGCTCCGCGACCACCGTGTCGCGATACGTCTTCAGCGATCCGTCGGTCTCGATGACGAGCTCCTTGACGTTCAGCCTTGCGCGCACGTCCGCGATGTCGAGGTTTGTGCGCTCCGCAATCTGCGCGACCGCAGTCTCCCGCGCGGCGGCGTCAACCGCCTCGACTTCATGGAGCGCCCGGAGCACCGTCGCAATCTCATCGTGGCGGGACAAGAGAAGCCGGTCCACCGCAGCCACCGGATCCGCGCCGACCGTGGCGGCCCGGAAGAGAGCCGTCTTGATCTTTTGGAGAAGACCGGGTTCGTGGCTCAATACGATCCCTCTCGCCTTGTCCAGGGATTCCGCCGAGACCTCGATTCCGTACAGATCGGCGAATGCGGGGAGAAGCACCTTGACGGCCGCGTTGGCCGCAGTCTCTACGAGAGCAGACTGCGCAAACGCCCTGAGCAGCATGGGCGTGACGGGCTGATTGGAGCCACGCACCTGGTTCGCTATGGCCGTGCCGACCGCGCCGTTCAGGAGGTTCGCCTTCTCAGCGGCGGAAAGGTTGCAGAGGCCCATGTCGTCGAATGCGAGGCGCAGCGCCAGCGCGTTGATCGGCGCCATGTTGGGCTGCCCTATCGAGTCCGCAAGCGCGGCGTTCGCCTCGCCGGTGGGCTGGTTCGGACGGAACATCTCGAACGAGACGGAGCGCGGGGCGTTGCCGCCCTCGATGTTGACGAGATAGGAACCTGCCACGTCCGGGCGCGCAAAGAACGCCCGCATGAGTTCTAGTGCGCCTGGTTCCCTGTCGAGCGCGAGCGTCAGGAGGATGCTATTCACCGAGCCGAGCTCGTCTGCGCCGAGTCCGCCGAACACGCCTTGCGCATTATAGAACGCGATTGCGGCGTTGACGGCGGCATTGCCGATCTGGGACATCTCGCGGACGATGTCCTGCGTCGATGCAGGCGTCGAGAGGGCCGTAATGAGATTCTTGATGCTGATCTGATCCGCCGTCGTCTTGAACGCGGTGAGGTTGAATCCGGACACCTTGCGGAGGACGAGTATCTGCGACTTCAACGTGTAGCGGGTCTCGGCGCCTACCGCAAGCCCGTCCACCTGCCTCAGAAGCGCGATCCGCTCCTCGGCGACTCTGTTTGCGATTGCGCTGTAGGCCTGCTCGATTTCCTGGTCCGTGTCCGCAGGGTTTTCGCCAGACTCTATGTCGAAGGTCAGAGCGTCGCACTTCCCGGACAGGAACGTCACGTCCAACGCCCTGCCTTGCAGTGATTCCACGGGGATGCCCAGTTCGGTCGCGATCGCCTCGCGGTATCTGACCTTCGCTTCTTCCGCACACCTCTTGCATGTGATCAGGCGCCGCACGCCCGCGTCGATCTGCGGACGGAAGTCCTCCACGATCGCCATGGCCTCATCCGGCGACTGCGCGGCGACGAGCTGCGCCTTAAGCTCCGGGTGGCGAACAAGAAGCCTTGTTGCGAGGGAGATGCTTTCCTGTTCATTGCCCGTCGCCTGGAGAATGGGCCTGACGACCTCCATAAGGTAACGTTTCGCCATCTCGCGTTCGATCTCGGCGACAAGCGCCGGCCTGACATTCGCCGCAGTCTTGCGGACGTCGCCGTCACCACCCTCGTTCATGCCAAAAGCGGTTTCGATGTCACTTGTCTGGATGAGCGAGCTGAAACGGATCCTCGGCCCCAGCAGGCCCGCGCCGTAGCGGGCGCGCATTTCGGCCATGATCCCTTCGCGGAGCGTCTTCATCTCGTGCGTGAGCAGCAGTTCCTTCCGCGGAATATTTCCGTTCGAGTCGAGGCCTTCGCAGGCGTTGCGGTTCGCCTCGCGCGGCGAGAGGGCCGGAATGTACGCCTGCCTCTCGTTCGGAATCGGCTGCTGCACAACCTGGCCAGCCAGCGCGGCGACCTCAGGACTCTGGCGCAGAGCATCGCCATTGAGCATCTCCCCTGCGGCCGCGCGACTCGCCAGCTGCGCGACGAGCGCGATGGCGGCATCGTCGGATATCCGGTTGACGAGCGACAGCGTCGCCCAGTCGTCGATTCCGCCGTCGTAGAGCAGCCCCACCGCGATGGTGCGCGCCTTGAACGCGCCCTGCGGATCGTGCGGGAGGGCGTTCAGCCACCTCATGGCCGACTCCTGGCCCGCCGCCAGCGCAATGCGAAATTCGCTGCGGACGGCCAAGGTCGCCTCGTTGGGCTGGCGCTCTCCGCGTAGCATGGCGAGCATGTCGTCGAGCTTCTTGATGCAATCCGCCTCGCTCATTCCGAGGGAGAACGTGACGTTGAGCCCGGTGCTCCGCTGCTGGTAGTCTATCGTCGCGTTCGGCTCGTTCGACGGATTGTTGTGCGAACGCCTCAGGATGTGCGTCTTCATGCGATCCGCCGCCGCGATCAGCCTATCGCGCTCCGCGCCGGTGGCGAAATGCACGCCGCCGCCGATGACGGCCTGGATGTCGGAAATGCGCCGGTCGGGGGTGAGGGTGCGCTGACGCATCATCTCGGCGTAGATTTCGCGGCGCGTCCGCGCGAGCTCGTCGCGGCCGGCGTTGTCGTAACGGGTGTATATCTCGGCATGGGAACGGATCGTGCCCGCACCGGCGTGCGCGTTGATCGTGTCTGCATAACGGTCGAGTATCCTGCGCACCTGCTGGCGCGTCAGCGGACGTATGCTGCGGGCGGAAAGCGCCGTGTCGCTGGGGTTGGCCGGCGCAAGGCCGAGTTCCTTGCGGACGTGGTTGATCTCGTTAGCGTCCACCCCGTTCTGCGAGAGCGCCCTGACGAACGCATCCTTGATCGCGAGAATCTCCGCATGGGATATGGTCTTGTCGTTGCTGCCTCTGAATGTCAAGTGGTGGTTCATCTTGCCGAGCGTCGTCGCGCTCGTGAGCTTCACCTCGCCGGCGTTGTATTCGCCATCTGAAATCGACTGGAACTCTTGAATCGTGATGTTCACGTTCGCCAGATTGATTGTGTTTGCCATTTGTTACCTCCTGCCTTTATGACTTTGAAACCTTCCAGCCTGTATACACGCGGCAGGCGGAAAGGGTTCGCCTTTTCTTCATCTTTTCTGCCTTGGCGAGAAGTATAGCATATTTTCCACCCCATAGACAACGCATCAAGCGAATGAAGGCCCACCAATTTTCCAAGCTTTCGCTTTTGGAGATCCCCCCAAAAACTCATCCGAGGCTCCAGCCGTTGTGGTGCGGGACCACAGCAAGGCGGTTGGCGTCAGCGTTGTCAGGGAAACGTTCGGTCGAGGGATCCCACCTGAGCGAGGCGACGCCGAGCCGTTCGCAGATGTTCGCCACGTGCGCGATCGTAATCGAGCGGTGTCCCACGGAGCACGGACACGCCGTACGCCCGCCGGAATAGATGGCGTCAATGAAGTCCATCTCATGCGAACCGCCGCCCTTCGGACGGTAAAGATGCACGTCTCCATCCCTAAGGTCCCGCTTCTCGCTCCATTTCTTCAGGAACTCGGGGCGACGCAACTTGCCGCGCGAGACGAAGAGGTCTCCCTTCCTGCCGTGGAAATTGATGCCGTTCTCATTTTTTTGCGAGACGTGCGCGCGGAATCCGTTCGCGTACACCACGTCGAAGGAATAATGCGCCGCCCAGTCGAAGATCTTGTCGGCCGGGTCGCGGTCGTGGACCATGTTCTCGATGGCGACGGGACCGCTTTCGTCCATGCCTAGCGTCCACTGAAGGATGTCGAGGTGGTGCGCGCCCCAATCGGTGATCATCCCGCCGCCCGTGCGCGAGTTCCAGCGCCAGCACATCGGGTCGTGGATGCCCTGGATGAAGGAATTGCCCTCCCAGTGCTGTGCGGGCCCCTGCCACATGTCCCACATGCCCTTCGGCGTGAAATAGTCCGGCACCGGCCACAGGTCACGGCAAATCGACTTCTCGTGTCCGTACATTCCCTTGTTGCCGCCGGGCAGGCCGATCTCGCACGACATGCATTCGCCGATGTAGCCGCTCGCCACCAGCTCGGCCGCCACGCGGAACTCGCTCGCGCTGCGCTGCTGCGACCCCACCTGGAACGTCACGCCCGTCTCCTTCGCCACGCGCACCATCTCCTTGCCTTCGGAGATGCCAAGAGCCATAGGCTTCTGGCAATAGACGTGCTTGCCGGCCCTCATCGCCATGATCGACTGGATCGCGTGCCAATGGTCGGGCGTCGCGATGAGAACGGCATCCACCGACGGATCTGCCAGCACCTCGCGGAAATCCGCCACCATCCGGCAGTCCTTGTTCGCGTAAAACTCGTCCACATACGCCTTCGCAGGCGCACGTCCGCACGTCTTCTCGCCATGGTAACTGTAATTCCCCGCGCTCAGCACTGGATCGCACACCGTCGTGACCTGCACACGTTTGTCCTGCAGGAACCTGTCCATGTTCGCGAACCCCTGCGTGCCGCAGCCAATCACGGCCAGGTTGACGCGATCGCTGGGCTTCGGACGCCGTGGCTCCGCATTCCCGATGTTGAACGTCCGGCATCCACCCAGCGCCAGCAGCCCGGCGCCGATAAAATCTTTTCGTGTCACTTTCATCATTGCTCCTTACTTCGCCCTGAACAAACGCGTTTCGCCGAATCGAAAATCGACATCAACGATCGGCCCCTTGCCGACGGCCTTGCCCGTCAGCGCATCCTCAACCGCCGCCGCCGATCCGAAGTCCAACGGCATGATTCCAGCCTCTTGGGCCTGGACCAGGACGTACCCCTCGGCCGCGCAGACAACGGCCTTGCCGGGCGGCGCGTAGAGATGCACTCCCGCCGCCTTCGCCCGCGCGGCGATCGCGGAGGCGGTCAGCTCATCCGGCGATTCCACCTCGAACACCTGCATGCCCGCGCGCCGCTTCAACGCGTCAAGGCGTGCGCGGCGTTCGGGCGCCAAATCCCGCGCGTACACGATGAACATCAGTTTCGCGGGCGGAGGATTCTCGAGGACATCGCTCAGGAGATACCGTCCGCAGGAAGCGCCGCATGTGTCGAAACCGCGCCGTGCGAGCAGAGGACGCATAAGCTCGGAGGAATCCCAGGCATTGCCCATGAGGCTCTCCTCGTCAGCCACCACCGCGATCTCCGGCGAATACGGACACTTCCGCGCCAGCAAAGCGCGGTCGATCGGATTGAGCGCGCGGCGGACGTCCCATATCTCCTCGTCGCGGAACCACCCGTGTCCGAAGAGATCCATCCACCAGTCCCCGTAGCCGCACAGAACGCTGACTGCCGAGTTGCGGAGAAGCTGGTTTCTTGTGATCCACGGCGAATCGTTTATGAAACCAGAACCGCTATAGTTGTTGATCGGCCAGACGCGAATGTCCTCGTGGTGCGTACGCATGTCATCCTCATTGATCCAGAGGAAGCCGTTGCGCATGATCGTCTCGGCCGCACTCATGATGGGCGTGGAGCCTGGCCAGACGCGATCAGTATAGCTGATGGGGGCGGAGAAGCCGTCGATAATGCCCTCGCCGTGCTTGAGCAGCCAGTCCACGAAGAAATGCCCCGTCTCGGCGGCGCCGGCCTTCGCGGCCCCGAGCTCCCACGTGTAGCCGTAGTAGGAGAGCGCGAGCGACTTGCCGGACGATCCCCGCTTCACCGCCACCCCCAGCTCGCACAGGAAGCTCGCCATCTCCTCCTGGCGGAACCGCCCGAACTCGATCACCCGCCGATCCTTGACGGGATCCCAGCGGCGGTTCGGGCGAATGGCCTTGCGCGCTTCGGGAGACGGCACCTCCGCCGTCGCGGCGTCCGGCGCGCCGCGCGCCGCCAGCCAGGCGCGGAAGGCGTCGCGCGTGTGGACGTCGTAGCCCGAAAGGTCAGCGGTCTGCGAGAGCATGTAGAACCATTCGGCCGAGTTCTGCCCGGTCACCTGCAATCCCGCGAAGTTGCGCGGGTACTTCGCGGAAAGATGACGCGCCAGCTTCTCGACCGCCACGCATGCGGCCTTGCGGTACGGCCGCGCGGAGACTGACGACATGCCGATCGTGAAGCCCCTGTCGAACTTCATCTTTAGCGAGGGATCGCGCTCCAGCATCCATGCCGGCGCGTTCGCGCTGACGCGCGGGACGAGCAGCACGTTCGGATTCGCCGCAATCAGCGCATCGCACAAGCGGTCGAGCTTGCCGTAGTCGGTCTCCTCGCCGTCCGGCGCCCACCAGTTCTCCCAGCCCCACGAGGTGTCGGGCGAGAACGTGACGAAATCCACGCCGGCCCCGGCCGCCATGCGCGTCGTGTCGCAGAGCGTGTCGCCGTAGGGGAGCGGCAGGACGCGCTTCGCGCCGTCCGCCGCCGAGTACGAGACCTCATGCCTGAAGTACGTGCGGAAGCGCACGGCGCGGTGGGTTACGTGGAAGTGGTAGTAGTGCCCCTTCTTGAACCGCAGGCCGTCGCGGACGAAATGGCGAGTCCGCTCCTCCCCCGCGCAGGGAAGCGCATTGGTGGTCCATGTCGTCCGGTCCTCGAGGAACGGGGCGGAGAACCACATCGGCTCGTCGTCGTCGAAGCCGTCGATGGCGACCCGCCCCGCATCGGTGTCGACGTCGGGCTTGAACGGAATGATGTAATCGTGCCTGAGCGGCTGGGAAATGGGACCCAGGCACGACGGCGAACCGTAGTAGAAGCGCGGCGTGACGGCCTTGCCGTCCACGAAGATGCGCGGCCCGCCCGGCGTCTGCCGAACGCGCACTTCAATCCCCGGACATAGCGGCAGGGAACCGTCCGGAGACGTCTCACGGGCGGCGAAGCGGAAATCCCGGAAGATGCCGTGGCGATGGCGCAGCCGCACCGACAGCTTCAGATCGCCGTCTGCGTCCGGCGGCAGATCGAAGGCGTCAACAAGGCGGAACGGCCCCGGCAGCCACGTTCCTGGATCGACGCCAGTCTCGTGCACCATGATCTCTCGCCCAGTCCCGTCGGCGACCACAATCTGCGCCGCATACGGCAGGTGAATCCGCGCCACGCCCTTGTTCACGCCCGAGAGCGACACCGTCACGCGCCGTCCGCTGCGCTGTACTGTTGCCTCCTGCGGCACGAGGCGCGCGCCGGCATACAGGTCGAGCTTCCGCAGGAGCGGATAGTGGACGGGATCGTCCTTCAGCTGCCATGGCGAAAACGGACACGTGTTGACGACCGTGACGTGGTTCGTGAGCATCCATTCCACCGCATGCGAAAGGTCCCAACCCTTCCCGAGGATCGACTGCGCATCGCCGAAGAACTCGAACCAGACCGGACGGTCCTTCCACACATCGCCCATGCGCGGAATGACGTCGTACGGCTTTGTGCCGATCCAGCGCTTGAAGTGCCACGGCGACGCCACGCCGTCGCGGCGCAGCCCCACGCGCGCGGTCGGCCCCTCCCCGAGCGCGTATTTCAGCACCTCCCAGTCGTCGGTCATGAACACGATCGGCGTCTTCTTGAAGTTTTCCAGATACCAGTCCGCGTACTGCTTGCGGATCTCGAACGGATACTTGCGCGGCGGCACCCACTTCAACTTCGCCCGGCTCTCCGCCGCCACGTAGCGATTCGTGTCAGGCGGCAGCCCGCCGCAATGCCATTCGCCCCAGTGTCCATAGCTGCCGAGATCCAGTCCCGCGAGGCGCGGATCGCCGTCATACCGGGCGGCGAGGGCCTTCACGAAGCGCTTGTGCGCCGCCATGAAGACGGGGTCGTCGAACACGGGCGTGTGGTGCACCATGTTCGTCGGCTGTCCGTGCAGGACCTTCGGCACGAGGAACGGCTCGTCCTTCGCCCCCTTCTCGAACACCCACGGCGGCGTCGACCAGCCGTTGTTGCTATGTTGGCTTGCGCACATGATGCGAAACGATGCCGGCAATCCCTTGGAAGCCGCGAACGCGAGCAACTCGTCCAAGGGCTTCCAGTTGTAGCGCCCTTCCTCCGGCTCAAGCGATGCCCACGAAAGGCGGCAATAGACAGAGCCGATGTTGACGACCGGATCCGTCTGATTGAACGACCACTTGCCGCCCATGGTCGACCAGCCCTGTCCGGGGTTCCGGATCACGCCGGTCTCTTCCGTGAACGTCACCGTACCGGCCGTCGCGCACGCCACGGCGAACGCCACGCCTGACAAAACATGCATTTTATCGAGTTTCATACTGTTTCACCTGTAAGTTGACCAAATAGACATGTTTACACTTCTTCCGCCAGCACGCCGTACAGTATTGGCCTTGTTTTCCCCATGCCGGGTATTATAGCAAAATTTCGCAGGTCCATGCGGGGCATAAATCCGCATGGGGCGACCGGTAGGGCGGTCGAACCTGTATCGCATAGGAGAGCGGTCCCCTAGATGAGAGACCGTAACGTCTTCAACGTCGTTTCGAGGTTTTTAGCAAGATCCTCCGGCCTGCCCCAGCCGCCCTTCCCGGGTTCGCAACTTACGCCGCCCGCGAATCCGATCGATTTGAGCGCCTCGAAGTACGGACGCATGTGGAAAACTGTTTCCGGCTTTTCCCCCACGAAGTTGCGCGTCTGCCAATCTGCTATGTGGCAATGCCTCAAAAGCCCCTTCGCCTCAACGAGCGAACGGGGCGTCTCGCGACCGGCCATCATGTGGAACAGGTCGGCGATGAGTTTCAGACGCGGCGAACCGACTTCATCGCAAACCTGTCGGGCCTGCCACACGAAGTTTATGAGATTGTCGCCGTTTGGTCGAAGGGGCTCAACGAGAACCTCCATCCGATCAAGATCCTTGATCCTGTCGCAGAGTATCCTGCAGAAGTCGACAAACTGCACAAAACCCTTCTCGGTGTCGGGCTTCGGACCTGTCAGCCCGAGCGGATCGCCCGGCACGGTGCGCGCACCGTTCGAGCCGAACACGATCAGGTTGACACCGACCTCAGCCGCACGACGGAGAGCTATCTCGCCATATTTGAGCGCAGGCTCGAAATCGGCATTCGGACCTGTCACGCGAAACTTCGCCGGAAGGAAGCTGTTGCAGCACCTGAGCGGAATCGGGAGCGCAAGGATTTCGTCGCGAAGGCGCTTCCACTCCTCCTCGCCCTTGTCCGGCGCGAAGCACGGCGCCACCTGGCCTTCGATGAAGTCGTAGCCTATCGACTTCATGAGCGCCGCATCCGAAACCGGACGGCACGCGCCAATCAGCATCCTGCCGCCGCATTTCTTCGCCGAACCGGACGAAGCACACCCGGCAAGCCCGGCAAACGCCGCCGACGAAAACAAAAACTCTCTCCTGTTCATCATTTCTCCTTTCACTTTCAACTCTAAACTCTCAACTCACAACTCTCAACTAAACATGCCCCCAACCAGGCTCGTACTCGCGGTTCCAGAACTTCATCGCCTCCTTCTCGGCGGGGATTCCGGTCACTGGATCGACGTGAAGAGTCATCCCGGAGCGCACGGACAAATTGGCGAGGTGCGTCATGAGCGACGAGCGGACGGAATCCACGACCGGCGAGTGCACGAGCGACGGATTGTGCGCACGCACTGCGTCGGTAAAGTTCTTGATGTGCCGTTGGTCGAGTTTCGGCTTCCACGGGTTGCCCGGCGCGTTGGGGATGTCGCTCGTGCACTCCTCGGCGCGGACATCTTCGGGACGCCACTCCTTCACGACTGTCCCCTTCTCGTCGTAGAGGATCACGTAGTCGTGCGGATGGAAGTACATGGAACCTTTTGTTCCGCATATTACCGCGCCGCCGTAGATATCCATAGGCTTCTTTCCCGGCAGGCTTGATATTCCCTCCCATGTAATCATCTTGTCGCCGGGGAACGCCATCGTAAGCATTTGCAGTCCGGGCCAGTCCCAGCCGGCGTCGCCGTTGCAGCTGCAGCCGAGTGCGGAGACGCGATCCGGAAGGTCGAGTCCCATCGCCCAACGCGCAACATCGATGTAGTGGACCGCGCTGTTAGCTATCTCTCCCGTGCCGTACTGGAAACTCCAGTGCCAGTTGTAGTGCACGACGTTGGTCTGGTATGCGGCACGCGGCGCCGGGCCCTGCCACAGCTCCCAGTCAAGCCACTCCGGCACTGCGGCGGGGACGCGCGGGCCTATCGGCTTGCGATTGTTATGATACCAGCAGCGCCCGTACTTGATCTCGCCGATGATGCCGTTTCGCAAAGCCTCGACGGCGGGACGGTACGTCGACGAGCTGCGGCGCTGGTTGCCCATCTGGAAAACGCGGCCCGTCTTCTTCTGCACGTTGATGAGTATGTCGCCTTCGGAAGGCGTGAAGGTACACGGTTTCTCGCAGTAGATGTCCTTGCCAGCCTCCATCGTCATCCACGCCATCGGCGCATGCCAGTGGTCCGGCACCTCGGCGAAGACGGCATCGACATCCTTCATCTCAAGGACGCGGCGGATGTCGACTTCCTTGCGCGGAGACTTGCCCGCTATTCCCTTGACCTGGTCCGCCGCCCAGTCGCGGGCGCGCGAATCGACATCGCACACGCATACGACCTCAAGCCCCGGCATCCCTGCGGCATAACGCATCGGGCCTTCGCCACGGCCCTTCGCGTGTACACCGGCAAAACAAAGCCTCACGCGGTTGGACGGCGCATCCGCCCCCCAGAGTATCTTCGGCGAAATGCCGATCAGCGACGCCGACGCCGCACCTCTAAGAAAATCTCGTCTTTTCATCATGGACTTCTCCTTTTGTTTATTGTTGCGTTTTTGCCTGGAAAACCGTCATCGCGCCGCCCGTCTCGGCCTCTATGGAAAATGCGCCGGAAGCCGCCGGCACAAAGAACTGGTCGCCTGGCTTGACCGGCATGTCGCCGGATGCGCATTCAAGCCGTCCGTGCCCTGAAAGGACGTAAAGCCCCGAAAAACGCCCCTCGGCCGCAAAGCGGCAAGAACCAGAAATGTCGATTCGCTCCAAAGAAAAGCAGTCTGTCCGCGAAGTGCCCAGGATTATGGTGCGGACGAAATCAGCCGTGCGTTCCGCCACCTGCGGCTCGACCATGTACCGCCGCCTGGCTTCAGCCTCGTCGCATCCATCGTAATGGAAGCACTTGAACATGTTGTCAAAGCCGATTCCGTAGTGGCAGGCTTTGTCCGAAATCACGAATCCCTGCGGCGTGACCTTCTCCGTGCGGAACGTGTAGTCGGTCGGCTCCTGTATCTCGACAAGGAGGCATCCGGCGCCTATTGCGTGAGGCATGCCACCCTCGATGAAGAACGTGTCCCCCGGCTTCACTTCGATGCGGTGGAGCATGCCGAGCATCGCCGGGATGTCCTGACGGTCGAAAACATCGCGCCACGCCGCCTCCGTGATGCCAGACTTGAAACCCATGTAGACACATGGTTTTTCACCGTCTATCTCGCGGCATCCTACGATGTGCCAACATTCCGTCTTGCCGAAAGACGAGTTAAAGAACTCTCGCGCCTTCGCTTTGTCCGGATGGCACTGCACGCCGAGCCGTTCCGCAGCGTCGATGAGCTTCACCAGAACACCCAGCGACTCGCCCATGCGGGCAACATGTTCCGCCCCAAGCGCGGCGCCCGGATCGGCCGATATGAGATCCTTGAGCGTCATATCGGCATCGGCAAGACGGTTGAGCCCCTCGACGACATCCTCGCGTCCGGCGTTTATCGCCCGCACCGTGGAGATTATCCAATCCTCGGGGAAATGGGTGTCTTCCGTAGGGGAAATGCCGTGGAGTTCATCAAGGAGCTTTCCGCCGTGGTATGTGCGCCACGCACGTTCGCTCTTGAGTCGGATTGGAGAATCGTATGTCATGCTCATTTCCTGCGGTCACGCGGGGACGCGTGACCCTACCTTTGCGGCGGTTTCATCGAAACCGCCCTACCGTCTGCGGATGTTGTCGCCACCGGGTTCACCGACTTCACACGGTCGACGACGAGTTTGCGGAACTTCGGCGAAAGCATCGCGAAAAACGCGGTGAAGCCGGTGACCCGCACAACAAGGTCGGGGAACTTCAGAGGGTCCTTGTCTGCCTCGAGAATCCGCTTTGCGTCGATGATGTTGATGTTTAGGAGCGTGTTGCCGCTCTTCAAGATACCGCGCACCATCGCGCACATCTTGTCGATCCCCTCAGCGTCGTTCGCGATCATCGGATCGACCTCCAGCTGCACGGGGGCAGTGTTGCCATGGCCGGGCTGGACGGACGCGATGGAGTTGCACATCGCGGTCACGGCGCCGTCCGCACGGAAGCCGCTGTTCGGATTCGCCCCGTGGTTGATCGGTTCGCCAGCCTTGCGCCCGTTCGGCGTGGCCTTGAGAAGAGAGCCGAGAAGGATTGTATTCGACCAGGAAAACAGGCCGGGTATGAAATTGACGTGCCTTGGATCGTCGGCGTGCTGCTTCACAAGATCGCGCACGAGCGATGTCCACAGCTTTGATATCCTGACCGCCCATCTGTCACCTGCGGTATCTCCGCCGCCGTAGCGCGCGGAATGCAGCATCATCTGGCGTATGCGCTCGCCGTCCTTGCCTGCGTAGTCGGCGTCGATGTAGCGCTTCAGCTCGCCGTAAGACAGTTTTTTCTCCACGTCGCACCGCTGCTCAAGCGCGGCAAAACTGTCGGCTGCAACCGCGATTCCGGCGCCGTCGATGCAAATGTTGTAGTAGTTCGCGCCACCGTCCGTGATGTTCACGCCTTTCTTGACGAGGCCGTGCTGCATAAGGTTCAGTATCAGCTCCGGCTGGCTCTTCGTCTGGTGGTTGAGGTGGTGCATAACGCCGCGCCCGGTAGCATCGACTGCTATCTTGAGGTGCTTTTCGTAAAGTTTCCAGAGCGCTTCTGCCGACTTCTCCCCTTCACCGGACATCATCTCGTTCCACGCGACCTCGAACACCATCGCGAGATTGACCTTGATGGTGTCGTTCATCGTGTACTCCATGCCCGGAATGCACATCCAGTGGCATCCGGCGGCAACGCGGCGGCGCGCGAGCTCCTTCGGGTAGCCGCAGCGCATGAATCCGTCCATCAAAGCCTTGTCGCTCGAATACCGCGGCCAGCCCTGCTTGTTCTTGAAAAGAAGCTCGACCGACCGGCGGAAGAATCTGGGGTCGATCTTGTCGTGCACGCGGATCGTGAGGTTGGTCGCGACGTTGAGCTTGTCCGCCGCCTCGAGGGCGAGATAGGAAAGGTGGCATGTACGATCATTGTCTTTCTCGTCCGGACCGGAGAGCTGCCAGTAGCGGCTGTCCTGCAGGAACATGCAGGCGAGGTAGAACACGGCTTCGTCGTCCGCAAGCCGTCCTGCGGCCACATCGCGCTCGTAGAACGGATTGAAGAGATCCTCAAGCTGCCCGCCTGCGCTGCCGCGGTTGTACGTGCGCGAGACCATCGAGAACCAGCAGCTCCACTGCACCGCCTCGCGAAAGGTGCGCGGCGGCTCAGATGCGATCCTGAGGTCGATCTCGCCCATCGTCCGCAAGTTCTCGGCGAGCTGGGCGTTCCGCTCCTCCTTCGCGAACGCGAGGATCTCCTCGCCTGCGCGGCGGATGAATGCGATGATGTGCTCGACGACGGCGATTTCGGCGTCATAGAACTCGCGATGGGACTCGTCGTGCTTTTCGCGCTCATCTTTGAGTTCGGCGAGGATCCCGCCCCACCCCTTCTCGAAGCCGATCTGGAGGTCGGGGGTGAAATGGTGGCAATTGTCGATCCCGGATATGACCTGATAGCGGTCGAATATCGCCTGAAGGTCGGGATATGCGTAGTCTGGATTCCACTTTGTGCCGGCGGGACGCAGCCTTTCGAGGAAGAAGAAGCCCTTGGCCGTGAACGCATCCAGCGCATCGACGTAGATTGGATGCTGCTCAAGTATCGTACAGTAGTTCTCGCTCCACGCCTTGTAGCCGTAGATGGAGCCGTTTGGATGGTTCGGCTTGAGCTTGTAGTGAAACTCGTCCTGCTCGATGAGGCCGTAGTCGTCCTCGTCGGCCCCGCCAGCCTTCGCCTTCTCCTCGGTCTGCGCGATTTTGCGCTTCCTGAGAAGCGCGATGCGCTCGTCGTACGAGAAGCGCCGCTCTGCCGGAAACTCGTTGATGAAATGAATCTTGCCCATGTCAGCCCACTTTCACTTCAAGGCCTTTTACATCTGCGAGTGCGTCGCGGAACTTGGCGAGCTCCCCGGCGGAATAGGGCTTCGCGTCCGCAAATGCATTCTCAACGCCAAGAGCCTCGCACTTCGCGCCAACGAGCGGATTGAAGTTCAAAACCTCGTAGCGCACGATGTTGTCCATCTTCGCGATGTACTCGGCGATCGCATGCAGGTTCTCGACGGTGTCCGTCACGCCCGGGACGAGCGGAGTTCGCACGACCATCGGTATGCCGAGCTTCGAGGCACGGCCGATAGAGTTGAAAATCGTCGGATTGTCGACCCCGGTCTGCTCCATGTGCGGAATCGTCAGGTTGAGCTTGAGGTCGCACATTATGAAGTCCATGCGCTCGAGGACAGGGCGGATCGTCTGCCACGGCAGCGACATGTTCGTCTCGACCGCTACACTTACGCCCTCGGCGTGGCAGGCGTCGGCGAGGGCCGCGACGAATCCGGGGTGCAGCATCGGCTCTCCGCCCGAGACGGTCGCGCCGCCGCCAGACTCGGCGTAGTACACCTTGTCCTGTACGATTTCGCGCATGACATCCCCCACCGTCATCTCGCGCGACGACATTACGCGCGCTCCCGACGTGCATCCCTCGGCGCACTTGCCGCAGCCGATGCACTTCTCCCTGTAGAAGAGCTCCACCGGCTTCATCGGAATCGTCTCCGGGTTGTGGCACCACGGGCAGTGCATGTTGCAGCCCTGGAGGAAGACGGTCGTGCGGATGCCCGGACCGTCCGTCAGCGAAAACCGCTGTATGTCGGTGACGAAAGCCTTCATGTGCGCTTCCCTTTCTCGTCGAACGACGCATGCTTCCCCGTAGGCACGTGCGACCAGTCGAGACGCTTCAGGGCCTCGTCGTTATCCGGGTAGAAATCGATCCAGAGGTAGTGGCAGTGCTGTCCGGCGCGCACATCGACGCCGTGTATCGAGCCAAGCGGTATGTAGAGCAGCTCGTTGCCCTTCATCGGGACCTCCTCGTAGTCGATGAGGACGTCCATCTCGTTCTCCTCGAAGCTGAAGAAGAACTGGTCGAGCATCGGATGGTCGTGGCTCTTCACCGCGTCGATGCCGTACGCCTCCACGGATCCGAGGGCGAAACGCGGTATGCGGCGCTGGTCGATGCAACTTCTGGAAATCGTCTTGTCGCTCTTGTTGCGGTCGCGGTACTGCTTGGAGTTGCGGTATACCTGGATAAGCGGGAACTGCGTATGGTACTCGGCCGCAAGCTTGTCGTCCTCCCCCTCGCGCTTGAACCAGCGCACTTCGAGAATCTGCAGGTCCGCGAGCGCATCGACCGTGACAGACTGCGATGGAGACGGCACGAACACGACCCGCTCGTGGAATATGTATTCGTTGCCGTCCGTCGAGAACTTCGCCTCGCCCTTCAATACGACCAGCACATGGTGCCCGCCGAACGGCTCCAGCACGAGCGAAGACCCGGCGAGGACGGTGTGGTGGTACGGCTCCGCGCCCGGTATGCATCCGTCGAGGATTTTCCTGGACGCGTTCTCCCGCGCGTCGAAATCGAACTTTACCTTCTGTATCTCCGGCATGGCTACACCTTTGAGGTAATTGCATTAAGCTTCTTACGGACAATCGGAACAAGGAACGACACGGCGACGGCGGCCGTTGCGGTCAGCAGAGAGGCGCGAACCCACTGGCCATATACCCAGCAGCCTACGCCGAACATGAGCGAATATACGGCCAGTGCGCCCAGCGAGACGCACACGAGGCCCCAGCCGATTTCGCGTCGGCTTGTGCGTACCCTGGACCTGAACTCCTCAAGGCTCGCGGTCTCCGTCATCGGCGTCAGGAGCGTTACCGACACCCAGGCGGCCGTCGTTATCGCCATCACCACGACGAGCCGCTGCCAGGCGAGCATCTCGGGATGCGCGACCTGAAGGTAGACGGCGACGATGAACGAAACCGTCATGGCGGTTATCTCGCTCCAGGCGTTGATCCTCATCCAGAACCACCGGAGCAGGAAGATGAGGCCCGTGCCGGCGCCGATCTGCAGGATCAGGTTGAAGAACGCCCCGACTGATGCGAGGATGTTCGTGAGGAACGCCGAGGCAAGCATGAGGACGACGACCGAGACGCGCCCTACTACAATCAACTCCCGTTCACCGGCATCCCTGCGCACAAAGCGCTTCCAGAAGTCGTTTGCGATGTAGTTCGACCCCATCGAGAGATGCGCCGCCACCGTTGAGAAGAGCGCACCGAGCATCGACGCGACGACGAGCCCGAGCCATCCGTTCGGGATGAACTTGAACAGCGCGGGATAGGCAAGGTCGCCCTTCACCATATTCTCGGAGATGTGCGGGAACATGGCCTTGAGGGAGGCGAGGTCCGGGAATATGATGAGCGTAGCGAACGCGGCGAGATACCACGGCCATGGACGC
>Ga0310786_10002534_pt1 | contig 27798 bp, 19 predicted proteins | sample AusTroGonzalo_MG_FD_203881 | JGI IMG/M metagenome (GOLD analysis project Ga0310786, IMG submission 203881) | Bovine rumen microbial communities from tropical cattle in Woodstock, Queensland, Australia - Gonzalo_03 (v2) (version 2) | ecosystem: Host-associated > Mammals > Digestive system >...
TAGTCGGTGGCTTGAGCAGCGCTTCAACGGCTCCTCCCAATCAAAATAGTCGCTGTACTTCTGTGCCTCATCGCTGTCTTTCTTTGCCTTTATGACACGTGAAGTGATGAATGCCTCACGGCGGAATTCCGCACGGACACTATTGCGGTTTCGTTCGTCCTCGCTGACCTGTTCAGCAATGATGTCCTGGGCTCCCTTTAGGGCTGAAGCCACGTCAGAGATCTCGCCAACGACAAAACGCCTGGCAGCCTCTGCCGGTCGCTGTTCCCGCTGTAGCATCAGCAGTTGTGCCAGCGGTTCCAGACCTTGCTCGCGTGCCACTTGGGCACGGGTGCGACGGCGTGGCTTGTAGGGAAGGTAGATGTCCTCCAATGTGGTCATCTCCCAGCAGTCGTTGATGCGTTGCTGTAGCTCGGGTGTCATCTTGCCAAGTTCTGTAATGGTCTTCACAATGGTATCCTTGCGCTTGGCAGTCTCACGCAGCCGTTCGGCGCGGTCGCTGATGGCAGTAATCTGTACTTCGTCCAGTCCGCCGGTCCGTTCCTTTCGATAGCGTGAAATAAAAGGAATTGTACACCCTTCGTCCAACAGCTTGAGAGTATTCTCCACAGCATGTTCGTTTAGATGCAGCTCATTGGCAATGAGTCGGGTGAAGGTCTTGATCATATTCTGTTTTTTAGTATTATTCGTTGAGTGCTCCACAGTAAGGGCAGATTCCCTTTGAGGATAAAGGTCTGCCGCAGTTGCCACAAATATAATGCTCACGTGAAATGTAGTGGTAGCGCCATAATGCGTATGCTACATAGATTAGCAATAGTGGATAACCAATATACCATAGTGTTGTCAGGCTGAAAACGATATAGTTGATGGCACAGACGGCAGCAAGTCCTGCTATGTACAGCAGGGCGTTGCTCAAAGTCAGTCGGCGATAGAGGTCGAACAGTACGGCCACTCCAACAATGATCATTGCCCAGACCGACGTGACGAACAGGCCAAGAACAGGTGGAAGGGCAAACGGATTGAGTGAGGGATGATAATAGAAGTGTCGCCATGTCTCCGGGCCAAACATCTGTATGGAAGCATACAGGGTAGCCGATGATGCTACGAGCAGACAAAGTAGGGTGGGATAGAACGAACCGATGTCGTGGAAATGTACGATGTATGCATGACGACGGTTCAAACGGAACAGCCCATAGATAGCGCCTGCTATTACGAAGAATGCTAGGAATATGAGCAAATGGCTGTTGGAGAAAAAGTCTATGAATTGCGATATCGGGTCATCTGGTGATACGCCTTGCAGCATTTCGTTTTCTCGTATCCAGCCTTGTGTCAGCTGGTCGCGTGCCACTTTTACCCAGACGGAATCAATAGAGTCCTGAGGGTGAATGTTGATGTCGGCTACGACTAACCGGTCGTCTTTCTTCACTGTCACCGAATCCTGCTCGTCAGTACAGAGCATCATTGTGTCAGCATTGACCACAAAGTTATAGCCTTGTGTATAATGGTGAGTCGTGAAGAACGAGATGCTGTCGATTTGTTTTTCTGTCAGGTTCCAGGCATCAGGTGTCTGCTGACGATGGTTATAGCAGGCAACACTAAGGAACAAATGACAAATGACAAATGACAAAACAATCAGCTTCTGTAGAAGCCGACGGCCACACCAATTACTCTTGCGCAACGATGGTGCGCTGCATTTTTTGTTCTTCATTTCTCAATTATCATTTAGGGCAGAGCTGGCATAGACATTCATCTGACAATTCTTGCAGTCAAATTCCAGACGGAACTTTCGTCCATCACCCAGTTGCAGCGAAAGCGGCTCGTGCCATGTCGGTTGTTTCCCACCACGTCGCAGACAGAAACCAAGCGAATAGCGGAGACAGTGACGGCATTGCATGAGCAACGCTTGTCTGCTGCCTTTTTTCTCAAAGGCTGTAATCCCCTTTGTGTTGTAGAAATCGGCAGCTAACTGGTTGGCGATGTTGTATAGATAGGGTTGCTGATAGGCTGGGGCAGGAAGACGGGTAGCCTGTTGTTGAATAATATGTGATTCAGAAGCGACGGCCTCATGCTCCATTAACTGTGCCACGACATGACGCCGCATCTCAGATAGCTTGCTGTTGGGAATAAAGAATCCGAAATCATCAGGTAGTGTCACTTCTGTGCATACAAAAGGAGTGCCGCCTAGTTTGCTGAGTTCGCGGATGATATTTTCACGTTGTGATGTCTTGGCCTCCTGATGTTCAATACGGAAGGTAAATGTCTTGAGGAAACCATTGGAGCCAGAAACACTCAAGGTGAATCCCTCGCCGTCGCCATGATCAGGCAAAACACCAAGTCGGAACGTTACAGGAATCTTGCGTTCACTGCTTGGTCGTGACAGTATGCGTTCGAACTCTACGTCATTGTTGCGGTAAAGTGCCATGCCTGGGCGCAGTGATGATGGCATCTGTTGTGGAAACAGACGATTTCCCTCAACTCGGTTTACACGAAAACCTTCTAACGCGCGTACATTATTATATATATTAATATAACATATTCCGTCACCATTGGCAAATCGGGCTGTTCCCGCTACGGTGAACGATCTGCCACGTATCTCTTTTACTGTGCCGACAAACTCGCCCATGGCCTTCGGGGTGTCAGGCGAGAAAATGTCGGGTTGTCGCCCATGAAGGAAATAGGTGGTGAAACCACGGTTGAACGTCTTCCTTAGGTTGGGCGTGAAAGTATAGGTGCAACGCCCCAGAGATGCCCGTCGGTATTCGTGAGGGTGTCGGCGGATAATGTCGTTAAGTTTCTCGCTGTAGGCGGCCGTTACGTTCTTGACATAGGTTATATCTTTCAGACGACCTTCAATCTTGAATGATGTGGCACCGGCAGCAGCCAGTTCTTCTATGTGTTCACTGAGGTTTAAGTCTTTCAGTGACAGTAGATGACGATTATGTTCTATGACTTTCCCATCGGCATCGACCAAATCGAATTCAATACGGCATACCTGTGCGCAGGCTCCTCGGTTGGCAGAGCGTCCGAAGCAATGATGCGAAGCATAGCATTGTCCTGAATAGCTGACGCACAACGCACCATGGACAAATACTTCGAGAGGCATGTTTGGTACGTCAGAATGAATGGATGATATCTCGGCAGCAGATAATTCCCTTGCGAGGACAACCCGTTGGAAACCTAATTCCTGTAGCCATCGGACTTTATCTGACGTGCGGTTGTCTGTCTGTGTGGAGGCATGCAGGGCAATAGGGGGGAGTTTCATGCGCAGGAGTCCCATGTCCTGAACCAATATGGCATCAACACCAGCTTCATAGAGCTGCCACAGTAGTTGTTCCGTATCGGATAACTCCTCATCGTAGATGATGGTATTGACCGTTGCATAGACTTTAGCAGCGTATTGGTGTGCGTAGTTGCATAATTGGTGGATATCATCAATGGAATTGCCTGCTGCGACTCGTGCTCCGAATCGTTCTGGACCGATATATACGGCATCGGCACCGTGGTCAATGGCCGCGATGCCGCATTCCAGATTCTTAGCGGGGGCAAGGAGTTCGAGTTCACGCATGAGTTACTCAATCTTATTAATATCGTAAGGAGTCTCTTGATAGACGTAGTAATTAATCCAGTTGCTATAGAACAGATTGGCATGGGCCCGCCAACTGACGATAGGCTTTTGGGATGGGTCGTCGTTGAGGTAGTAATTCACGGGAAGCTCTACGTCGTCTCGGATGTCCTTGTCTCGTCGGTATTCTTTGTCGAGTGTATTGGGTGCATATTCCAGATGACCGGTAATAAAGAATTCACGACCGCCACGAGCCATGACGATACTAGCCCCACATTCGTCAGAATCGGCAATGAGTGTCAGGTCTGGATGTGCAGTGATGTCATCGCGATGTATTTCTGTATGTCGGCTGTGAGGCATTTCAAATACGTCGTCAAATCCTCGGAAAATGGGTAACTGAGGTAATAAGGGATATTGGCGGAAAATACCAAACATCTTCTTGGGTAAGGGATATTTGGGAATGCCATAATGAAAGTAAAGTCCGGCTTGCGCAGCCCAACATATATACAGGGTACTGGTGACATGAGTACGTGCCCACGAGAAAATGGTCTTCATCTCATCCCAGTAATTCACCTGCTCGAAATCCAGCATCTCTACCGGTGCTCCGGTAATAATCATACCGTCAAACTTCTCATTTCTCATCTGCTCGAAGTCACGGTAGAACATCATCATGTGTTCAATGGGGGTGTTTTTAGGAGTATGGCTCTTCAACTTCATAAAACTGACCTCTATCTGTAAAGGCGTGTTTGACAATAGTCGTATGAGGTCGGTCTCTGTCGTAACTTTAAGAGGCATGAGGTTCAATATGACGATTTTCAGGGGACGGATATCCTGCATGTGAGCACGGGAATAGTCCATGACGAAAATGTTTTCCTGCTTCAATAGCTCTATGGCAGGAAGTCTATCGGGTAGTCTTAAAGGCATTGCTTTTTAATTTTGAAAGATTTAGTCAACTTTGATTACACATACAGATACGTTGTCATATCCGCCCGCTTCAATAGCAGCACGGCACATGCCACCGGCATCACAACCATTTGCAGCCAACTCTTCTATCTGTGGGTCGGGAATCATATCATTCAGTCCATCGGAGCAAAGAATATAAGTGTCGCCTGGGAGAATGTCATCAGTGAACTCGTACATATCAATAAATGAATTGTGGCATCCTGCGCCGATACAGTTAGTGATAATGTTAGAGTGCTTTTTTGTACCCGTCATGTTGTTTAATGAATGGTCGGTAGATAGCTGTACCAATTGTCCGTCACGGAAACGGTATAGACGGCTGTCGCCACAGTTAAGCCAATAGAAATGACCACTATAGTAGATGATGGCAATAAGCGTGGTTCCCATTTCACAGACAGATGGATCGCTGATGCCTTTGGATTCAATGATCTTATTCATGGAGTTCAGCCATTCTATCATCATCTCATTCAAAACACCTGAAGACAAGCCGGAAGGTAAGTCATGAATGAAAAAATGAAGGTTGGTAAGTGTCTCCTGACTGGCAACCTCACCGGCATTGTGGCCTCCCATACCATCAGCCACCGCGATAATGAAACGGTCGATCGATCCTGGCCATAGCTCTGTCTGATAGGACTCGTTACGGATGAAACGATCCCATACCAGCACCATGTCTTCATTGTTACTCCTGATGCATCCTACGCTGCTGCTGGCTGTTATTTCAAACTTCTTCATATCTTTCTCTATATCTATAATTGTCTTTGTTCAATAGCTTGTTCTCAATCTACTGTAACCTGCATGCTGATATTGGCAATGGTAACGATGTCGCCATTCTTCAGTGACATCGGAACGTCAGGCTGTAGAGCCCGGTCGTTAAGCTTGGTGCCATTTGAGGAATGCTTGTCGATGATACTCCATCCTGTATCGCTGTTATAAACTAATTGTGCATGAACGCCTGATACATACATGTTCTGTTCGAAGTAGTTGGTATAGGGACCCTGACGACGACCAATTACTGCGCCTTGCTGACCTACAATCCGTATGTCGAGATTGGCATTGTATAAAGTCAACATTGGAATGTTATGGGAATTAGTAATAGAAGCAGCTGGATTAAAACTTGTACTACCAGCTGTCGTAGAGCCTGTCACATAGTTACGTTGAGAGTATCCGTTGACAGTCCCATACGAATTGTTCTTGCTTTTCAGCTCATCCACATCAATCATGAGACCGCCACAATAGATGCAACGGCGTCCTTTACCTACTCTTCCGCAACTGCTGCAATAGAGCAAGGCCTGACCACATTGGTCGCAGAAATGGGAATCGTCTTCAATCTCTTCCTTACAGGTCGGACATATTATCATAGTTCATCAAACTTTATATCTTCTGGTTCTATTATCTGATAAGTCTCTGGCGTGATTTCTGACCGAGGCATGGCTGCGACACGCATAGACAACTGTTGTATGGTCGCGTCAAGCATGTTGCGCATCTCACGGGCATTTCCAAATGACTCGTCTCTGGTGACAACCTTACGACAAATAAGGTCCATAAGTTTGAACTCTGCACCTGGTGACAAGGTGTATTGTTCTTTTGCTGCCATTTTCTTGAAAATGGCCAACAACTCGTCTTCGTTATAATCGTCAATATGAAGCTTATGGGTGAAACGGCTGGCAAGTCCGGTGTTGACGGCTAGGAATTCATCCATCTTATTCTTGTATCCTGCAGCAATGACCACGAACTTTCCACGGTCGTCTTCCATGCGTTTCATCAGGGTGTCGATGGCTTCTTTACCATACTGATCATTTTCAGCAGAAAGCGTATATGCCTCATCGATGAAAAGAACACCACCCATCGCTTTGTCACACATGCTGTTCACTATCTTCGGAGTTTCACCCATGTATTTACCGACCAACGTTGCTCGGCTGGCCTCGATGACACGAGAGGTGGGAAGAATCTCCATGCTTTGGAGAACCTCCCCCATCTTACGGGCTACAGATGTCTTACCTGTACCTGGGTTTCCCGTCAGAATGAAGTTCATGGATAGTTGCTGTACCTTACCGGCTCCAATGGCTGCTCGCTGTTTCATGAACATGCTTTGCACGGCCAGACGCCGGATCATGTTCTTGACGCTACGCATGCCGACAAAATCGTCCAGTTCATTAAGCACTTCGTCCAACGGACGGGCGGTTTCGCTCTGAGCCATGGGCAAATCGGCAGTGGTAATACGATACATGTCTGCCTCATTGAACTGAGGATTGTTGATTTCACCAATGAGGCGCTGACTTTGCTTCTCAACGGTCTCGTCAAAGATGCGACGAGCTTCGCGGGCATTCCCGAAGTTCTTGTCACGCCGCAAATACAGCTGTTCAAATTGCCTGTGTATAGCGCCTTGGGTTTCTTGGTCAACGGTGAAGTTCTTCCCTTTTGCTAAATTCAGGAATATCTCTGTCAGTTCGTCAGGCGTGTAGTCGTCAAAGTGTATAGTTTGGGTGAATCGGCTCTTCAAACCAGGATTAGAATCGATAAAGTCATGCATCTGGTCTGTATATCCAGCCACAATACATATAAACTTTCCGCGGTCGTCCTCTAATCGTTTCAGTAACGTGTCAATGGCCTCATTGCCGAAAGCGTCATTATCGTTAGATTTCAAAGTGTATGCTTCGTCAATAAACAAAACACCACCTAATGCGGTGTCGATAAGTTGGTTCGTCTTAATGGCTGTCTGGCCACTATAGCCTGCCACCAATTTGCTTCTGTCTGCTTCTACCAACTGACCGCGTGATACGATTCCTAATGTATGGAAGACGTCTGCCATGATTCTGGCAACAGTGGTCTTACCAGTACCGGGATTTCCTGTAAATACATAGTGCTTGCCTGAGAAGGTGTTTTGTTCTCCGCGTTTTATTTGTAGATTGAGGTATGCAGAAAGGTTCGAAATCTCCTTCTTCACAGCCGACAGGCCTACAAGACCATCCAGTTTCGTAAGACACTGGGTGTAGTCCACTGCTTGGGGAGTTTCATAGGGGATGTCATCAACCGTAATGGTCATCAGCTCCTCATTTGTCATGGTAGAAATGGTTACCTTCTGCAGACGTTCAGCCTGTTTACTACAAATCTTGTCAAAGAGTTGGCGCATCGTTCGTCCATTGGCAAAGTCCTTGTCACGGGAATTGTACAGTTCGGTAATCATTTTCCGTGTCAACTCCTCGGCCTTGGGTTCAAATACGTATTTCTTCTCCTGAGCGAATAGCAGCATAATCTGTAGCAGCTGCTCTGGTGTGTAGTCGTCAATATCAAGGAAATAATTGAAGCGGCTTCTGAATCCAGGGTTGATGCGGAAGAGGTTCTCCATTTCCGTACGATAACCAGCGGCTATTACTACGAATCTACCACGGTCGTCTTCCATGCGCTTCATCAGCTTCTCCAATGCTTGTGCTCCCTGGTTGTCACGTTCACCACCTTGACTGACGGGCGCCAAGGTGTAGGCTTCGTCAACGAAAAGGATACCTCCCAGGGCTTTGTCGCAAAGGCGGTCGACGACCTTCGGTGTCTCACCCTGATACTGGCTTACCATTTGTGCGCGATCAACTTCTACAACATGGCCACTGTCCAAGTAACCGATTGCAGCAAGGATTTCTCCTAACTTACGGGCAATGGTTGTCTTACCGGTACCAGGATTTCCGGTTAGAATGATATGCATGCCCATCTTCTCCTGTTCGCCTAAACCGCGTTCAGCTCGCTGTATGTTGTTTTGGATTGCATAAGCCATCTCGCGGACGGCTTTCTTGACAGCATCCATTCCGATGTATTTGTCAAGGTCACTGAGAATCTCATCCAATGTCCGAACAGCGGGAACATAGCCTTTAATGTCATCTTCTTCTACACAAGTTGCCGTAGCACCACGACTGATGAAGGATGTGAAGATGTTCTCTGCGGTCTTGTTTGCCACATGGGCATATCCGAAGGTGTCGTCCTTGGTCTTAACCTGGTGTTTGAAGAAACGCAACAACTTATCATTGGCGGCAGGCGAGTAATCCGTGAGTCCGTATTTTGTGCGGAGTACGGATTTGCATATCTGGCATAACTCCACAGGACCGGGAGTCGGCAGGCGGAAGGTGTATTTGAAGCGATTCGCAACAGCAGGATTGCTCGTCAAGAAGTCTTCCAGTCCTTTGGGTAATCCAGCAATCACGACAATGGGGTTGTCTTCCCAGTGATCCATCTCAACAAAGAGCTTGTCAAGCGGGTTCACCTGATTTGAATATTTGTCGGGAAGCAATTTCTGAACATTGTCAAAAAAGAGGATTCCGTTACGTGCTTTTTTGATGTTGTCGTCCCAATGGTCAACGAAACGTGAATAGTCAACGGCATCAACCATGGTGAGTTTGGGCTTCTCAATGATCTTATGCTGATAGAAATAGTCCCTGAGAATCTCTGCCAATGATGTCTTTCCGGTTCCCGTTTCTCCGATAATGATAGCATTGACGCTTAGACGTACTGTCGAAATGTCTTTACGTGAATGTAGGAATGTATAAGTGTCAACGATTGTCTTAAGCTGTGTTTTTACATCTTCCAAGCCGACCAATTTGTCAAGAACATTGGATACCACAAGTGGCTCTCCACACCACTTGCAGTACTTGGCTATCGACCTATTTGCTTTATGACAATGCTCGCAATTCATTATTCAATATCTTTTTGTATCTGTTTGATCATTTTCGCAGGACTTATCCGAAGATTCTCCAAATCCGGATTACTTACATTCAGTAACTTGGGACTATAGATAAACAATTCCGTAATCATGACAATCACGAGCAGACTCCACATGACGTAATGGAGTATGGATTCACTCGTTACAGAGCGTATCTGATTCTGTACATCATCGAGTAATCCGAATTTTGAACTCTTGAAACGGTAGGACTTTGTCCTGAAAGTATAGTAAAGGGGTTCCAGCAACCCAGACTTGATGTCGTCGGTAAGTACTGAGTTAATCAACTGGTGATCGTTCTTCCTGTCATTTCTGAAATCTGTGAAATAACAGATGAGAACATAGGCTGCCGTGATGAGTAATACGGCAGGAATGAACATTCCCGGGTGGGAGTGATGCATGTACTTCAGCAACCAGATGGGTATGATTGAAGTAAGCATGCCCACCAAGCCCCACAGACATGACATGAATACTCCGAAGCCACGGAAATATGCCCTGACAGCTACAATTAATGCTGTCATGCCACCGAGTGGCAGACCTATTGTAAAGAGGGAATAGTAGAGTAGATAGTCACGGCCGGAGATACCGACAAACAATACCAATGCGGTCCAAATGGCCACAAGTCCATAGAAAGCACAGAACCAGAATTTTTCCTGCTTTTGTGCCCTGATATAGTCATTTTGGACGTTATTAAATCTCCTCGATGTTTCTTGCTTGGCATTGATATACCTGCGATAGTATATCTGTTGGCCGTCAATCTTGCCAAGCTGCATAATCCACCGTTCCAGTGTGCGCTCATAACTATATTGCTCGCTGAAATCTTTGAAGGGATCCTCATGGTACCATACCGAAAGCCACTGAGCGAACGAACCGTTACGAATTTCAGGTTTTATTTGTGGATAAAGACGGGTATCTATCTGTGAACCACTAGATAGCTCTGTTCCGTCAGCCAGAACATAGACAGGAGTGACGCCTAAGATACGGCACATCCTGTATGCTGCCGTACGTATGTCGTAAGCGCTTATGCGCTCTCGATTCTCTTCGCTCTTCATGTCGAAGTTGCTGGCTGCAAGGCTGAGCTGTTCATACCAGCCATGTAATTGCGCATAATACATGAAACGTCCATTGGGGTCAGCATAGTCAACTACCTCAGCTTCCATTTCTGCGTCGTTCATGTGTTGCCAACGTATCAAGTCCTGCTTCAGTACTTCACCGACCTTTTCGGGTGTGTCGGCAGAGCGCAAATCATAGGCCGCATCCCGATAGACATTATACAATACTTTGTACGCTAATTGCTTGGAGTATTTTTGGTCTGCAGTCATGATACGCAGTGATTCACATGCCATGTGGTCTTCATGGCTATACATCCATGACAAAAGACGTCCGTCGGTCAAACTGTGCCAATCATCATCCGTCATGTCAAAATTACCGAATGCCTTCACAATATCAGGCAATGATGCAGATGCGTATTTTGGCAAGAATGGGATGGTATTGTCAATCTCAAACACTGTACGTAAGATAGCGACTCGGCCGTCAAAGCTATGCTTGTGTGTGAAGTAGTTACGGAGTCGTTCTATTTCTGCAGATGTGTGAGATTCCAGATACAGCCAAAGACTGTCATTCCTATCGCGGAGTAGGATGCTATATTCCTCGATATTACTCAGCATGGACAATGCTACGCTATGGACATTGTCGCACATATTTCCCTTTACGTCCTTGTAGGGGAATGTGGGCTCCATGGTATAGACTGATGCCATCAAGCCTGCGTGTTGGTCTGCTGGATACCGATTCTGCACAATATCTTTGACAACAGTACTGAGCTTGACGTTGCCACATTGCTCCAACCAAGCCGTCAGTCGTCCTCCGTACAGATAGCCGATGGCCAGTTTCTCATGTTTCAGAAGTAATGGTATCAGCTCATGGATGTTGTCAGCTACGACATTGTTTTCCGGGTCAACAATGAAACTCTTGTAGCGCAGGATGGGTGATGAGATATCGACTTTGGGTGAACCTCCAAGGAACCATTGTTCCACCTCGTCGTAAGTCCAGCGGCTTTGGGGATTTACTGCTGTCAGACCTTGAATCAGCATCTTTATCCGGTCTGGCAGTTCGTTGATTCTTGGGATACGCCCCTCGTTCTTCTTGCGCATCATGGCGCGCTCGTTCAAGTTCATTGGGTTCTCACCCAGCCAGAGAGTCAATAATGTAATACCCAAAGAGTAGTAGTCAACAGCAGCTGTGATTTCCACGACACCGTCAATGACGTCGCTGTACATCTCGGGAGCTGCATAGACGGGAGTACGGGCTTGGGTTGTGCGATGCATCTTTTCATCGTCCTTTACCATCGAGGAAATACCAAAGTCACCTAGAACAATCTCTGTATGTTCCTCGTCCCTGAAAAAGAAATTGCTGGGTTTGATGTCTTTGTGTATGATGCCATTGTTGTGACAGAAAGCCAAGGCCGCTGCTGCTTGCAGAGCAATGCGTCGCATCTGGTTTATGTCACCGTTTAACTTGTAGTCGTTAAGTGTTCCGCCGCGTAGATATTCCATCAACTCATAGTCGCGGTTTTTTCCGTCAACGTAAGTCTTTCCAAAATCCAAAAGTTTTACGACCATCTCCATTTCCATGTTCTTAATGACCCTGAGGATGGACTTCTTGATGGAGAAATTTGGATAATATACCTTAAGCACGTATTCGTTGTCATCCTTGGCAACAAGGAATACCTGCGCCTCTCCCGAGTTATCGCTAATACAACGGACATTTGTGTAATGCTGCCCTTTCAGCACAAACTCGTCTGCACTATCTGGACTTGCATCAGTGACTACTGATGGTCTTCGTGTTGACTCTAAGAAGGCTTGTGGCATGTCAGCATTCCTGATCGTTGTGCCATCAGCCATCTGGTCAGCAGGTCTTAGCGTTTTAGGTTTCAGTGTTTTATCCATTATTGGTGGTCGTCTTTTATTTCTTCTTTTGTGTTTTTACCGAAAATCACCCACTTTCCGCCAAGCTGAGGCTTGGCACAGCCACAAGGGCTACTATGCATGGCATGCTTGTAATTGCATACCCATGCCAATCTTACTCCCGTCGGGCGACTTGCCATAGCATAGTTTCGTGCCATTACAGGCGAGGCTGACTGGGGTACAGCCAGTTTGTCGAGTATGGCAGATAGCGATTTGATTTTTTCTATTTTTGCAGTTGCAAGTTCCTCCTTTGTCATGCGTTTTGATGGAGTGGGGGGCTCTTTCAGCGTTTCCCCCTTGTCTTCTGCCAGTAATCTGAGCACACGTTCACGTAGTTGTGCGTTTATCTGGTCTCTCACGGTGTCGCGTTCTGAGGTGGTGGGAATCATGTCGTCTAATGATGAGTATTCAGAAGCCACCTGCAGTAACTCAATGTAATCCGGATTCTTTTGCAGTTCCTTCATCAGTTGCTTGGCATCCTCTGTCAGGGCCGTACCGCATTGCTTGCAAAAGGCGAAGTTATTAAGAGTGCGGCAAACAGGACACACGATACCGCCTCTCGGACTGCCGCATTCAGGACAATATGCTACGTTTTCTCCGATATGTGCTCCGCAGAAAGAGCAGATTTCTGGACGGATGTAGCGATGGCATGCCTCACAGTAATCAGCATCCGGGTCTATTTCCGAACCGCAATGAGGACAAGCCATGGCATGCAGTGGCTTGCCGCACGAGGCACAGAACATGGCCTCAAAGTCATTTGTCGCACCGCAGTGAGGACACTGAATGGCTGTCGCCGCCTGTTGTTGTACTTGCTGATTCGATTGTTCTTCAGGCTGTTCCTGCGTTTTTTGTAACTCCGGCCGTAAGGTGTTCGAAGGCCTGTTCGTTTTTAATATGTTGGAAATATCTTCGTTTGCCATACGCTGTGAATAGTTAGACAGTTGCAAAGATAAAAAAAAAAATGAATTAAAAAACAAAAACCGTCGCAAATTTTCATTTGCAACGGTCTTTTATATAGTTTTTTTGTGTTTTTACCACAATGGGAGGCGTTTTTCCTTCGGAATATACATTTCGTCACCCTCTTTAATGCCGAATGCTTCGTACCATGCGTCAATGTGTGGTAGGGCACCATTTACACGCCAGCGACCCAGTGAGTGGGGGTCACTCTTAGTGCGATTCCGGATTTCGGCCTCAGTGATGTTGCCAGCCCAGACACCGGCATAAGCCAGGAAGAAACGCTGCTCGGGTGTCAGTCCGTCGATGACGGGAAGGGGATTGTTTTTGGTGGCATTCTTGAATGCGGTGAAAGCTACCTGTAAACCTCCGTGGTCGGCAAGGTTCTCACCCAAAGTCAGACGGCCATTGGCCTTCAGGTCAGGCAGAACATTGATTGCCGAGAAGAAGTCAGCGTATTTATCTGTGCGGGCAACGAAGTTCTGACCGTCAGCCTCAGTCCACCAGTCATGCATGTTTCCATCCTTGTCGAATTGACGTCCCTGGTCGTCAAAACCGTGGGTCATTTCGTGTCCTATGACAACACCGATTGCACCATAGTTGAAGGCGTCGTCAGCTGTCGGGTCAAAGAACGGAACTTGCAGAATTCCAGCAGGAAAGCAGATTTCGTTCGTGGTAGGGTTATAGTATGCGTTGACGGTCTGTGGTGTCATGTACCAGTCGTCTCTATCAACGGGTTTTCCTGCCGTGTGTTCGATGTCCCATGCATTCCAGAAACGGCTGCATTCCTTCATGTTCTCATAGTAGGATTTCGTGGGGTCGATGGTCAGTTTTGACAGGTCAATCCACTTGTCGGGATAACCGATTTTCACATAGAATGTATTGAGCTTCAGAAGGGCATTTACCTTTGTTGAATCGTTCATCCAGTCTTGTGCGGCAATACGCTCGCCCAGGGCAATCTGAAGGTTGTGTACCAGCTCCTTCATGCGCTCTTTTGACGATGCGGGGAAATACTTCTCTACATACATGCGGCCAAGTGCCTCACCCATCACTCCTTCTACCTGGTTTGTGGCACGCTTCCAGAGTGGATAGTTCTCCTTTCGGCCGGAGAGTACCTTGCCAAAGAACTCGAAGTTTGCCTGAGCCACCTGTTCGCTCAAGTAGCTTGCTGCTCCCTGAATCTGACGCCATTCCATGTAGTCACGATAGGTGGCAGGGGTGAGCTTGGCTACCACAATGTCGGCACCTGCCATGAAGTCAGGCTGTCCTACGACCATTTCCTGAATATAGCGACTCTCAATGCCTTTGGCATTCATGAGCTTCTCTAACTGGAGATGTGGATATTTGCTGTCAAACTCGCCAAGTGTCATCTTGTTGTAGTTGGCCTGCGGGTCGCGGAGTTCAGTACGTGACTTCGATACCTTGGCCAGAGCCGTCTCCACTTTCATGATGTTCTTCATCTTCTTTGTTGCAGTTCCTTCACTGAAACCGAAGAGCTTGAACATGCGTACGATATGTTGCTTGTAAGCCTCGCGGATCTTGGTTGTGGCCTCGTCATTGTCCAGATAATACTCCTTTTGTCCGAGTGTGATGCCACCTTGGTTAATGCTGAGGATGTTTTGTGTGGCATTCTTCTCGTCAGCTCCCATTCCTGCGTAGAAGAATCCGGTGCCGCCATAGGACGTTAGTTCCAGTTGGATGTCGAACAGCTGTTGTACCGTCTTGGCTTTCTCCATACGCTTTATCATTTCCATCACAGGGGCTGTGCCTTCTTGTTCGCGGCGTACGGAGTCCATAGCCAGTTTGTATAGGTCTGACAGTTTCTGCTCAATGGTGCCCTTTGCATAGGTGTTGGTTTGCAGTTCCTTCAGGATGCCGTTAATACGTTTGTCATTGTCTTGCGCCAGGCGGTCGAAACTACCGAAACGCGAATAGGCTGCAGGCAGAGGATTCTTCTTCATCCACCCTCCGCAGGCATATTCATAGAAGTCTTTACCAGGCTTTTCAGCCGTGTTCATGTCTGTTAGGTCAAGTCCAGACTTTAAGGGAGTCTGCGCTTGTCCGGCAATAGCCATTGAAGCAAATGCCATCATTGTTAATAATTTTTTCATTTTTGTTTTTTTTAGTTGGTATGATATGATTTAGTCTTTATTCCTCTATTCTTACCAGTTCCAGTTCCTCCGACAGTTTCTCCCACCGTTCAACTTCCTCGTCAAGTGCATATTTGGTTGACGTGTATTCGTTTACTAAAACCATGTCCGAGGCCTTTTCCGGATCCATCAGCAGTTGGTCAAGCTCCTTTAAGCGACGTTCCATGTCGTTGATCTTGCGCTCACTGTCTTCCACAGCCCGTTCAGTTTTACGCAAGCGGCGTTGCAGTTCTTTGTGAGCGGCATAGTCCTGCTTGGGCTTGACAACGGGCTTTTCTTTTTCCGTTGAGGCCTTTGGGGTAGTAGCTAATGGCTTCTTGCCTCCCAGCTCGTTCAACTCCTGAATCTGCCTGCTCTGCAGGAAGTCATAGATACCACCCAGATGCTCGCGTACCTGACCGCCTCCGAACTCATAGACTTTGGTTACCAGTCCGTCGAGGAAATCTCGGTCATGGCTGACGATGATGGCAGTGCCGTCGAAATTGCGGATGGCTTCCTTCAGAACGTCTTTCGATGCCATGTCCAGGTGGTTGGTGGGCTCGTCAAGGATGAGCAAGTTGACTGGTTCCAGGAGAAGGCGGATCATGGCCAGTCGGCTCCGTTCGCCACCGCTAAGCACCTTCACTTTCTTGTCGCTGGCCTCTCCTCCAAACATGAATGCACCGAGGATGTCGCGGATTTTCAGTCGGATTTCTCCCTTTGCCACGTTGTCAATGGTTTGGAATACTGTCAGATTCTCGTCAAGCAGCTGTGCCTGGTTTTGGGCAAAATATCCGATTTGAACGTTATGGCCGATTTTCAGTTGCCCGTCGAATGGGATTTCTTCCATGATACATTTGACGAGCGTTGACTTTCCTTCACCGTTCTTGCCGACAAAGGCCACCTTCTCACCGCGTTTGATGGTTAGGTTGACATGCTCGAAAACCACGTGTGCATACTCTTTGCGGACCTCGTCGCAAATGACGGGATAGTCCCCGGAACGCAGGCACGGCGGGAATTTGAGGTGCAGGGCAGATGTATCCACCTCATCTATCTCGATAGGGATGATTTTCTCCAGTTGTTTAATCTTCTGCTGAACCTGGACGGCTTTCGTGGCTTGGTATCGGAAGCGCTCAATAAACTGCCGCATGTCTGCCATCTCCTTCTGTTGGTTTTCGTAGGCACGCATTTGCTGTTCACGGCGCTCACGTCGAAGGACGACGTACTCGTCATACTTCACTTTATAGTCGATAATCTTGCCACATGAGATTTCCAGTGTGCGGTTGCAGACGTTGTTAATGAAGGCACGGTCATGACTGACCAGTATGACGGCTGACGATGCTGATGTCAGGAATTGCTCCAACCATTGTATTGACTCGATGTCCAGATGGTTTGTCGGCTCGTCGAGGAGTAGCACGTCAGGCCGTTGCAGCAGGATCTTTGCCAGTTCAATACGCATACGCCAACCACCAGAGAACTCGCTTGTCGGTCTTTCGAAATCCTTCCGTTGGAATCCCAGACCCAGCAGCGTACGTTCCAGTTCTGCCTCCAGGCCCTCGGCTCCCATCATCAGAAAACGCTCGTGTTCCTGGGTGTAACGTTCTACCAACGCCATGTATTCATCGCTCTCGTAGTCCGTTCGCTCATTCATCTGCTGTTCAAGTTGTTTCACGTGTTGTTGCATGGCAGCAACATCAGCATAAGCCTTTTGGGCTTCTTGGCGGACCGTCGTGTCGTCAGCAAGGATCATGACTTGTGGCAGATAGCCCACCTTGGTGTCCTGGGGTATGCTTACCGTTCCCTCTGTCGGTTGCTGTTGTCTGCTGATAATCTTGAGCAGCGTTGACTTGCCGGCACCGTTCTTGCCGACTAGTGCGATACGATCTTTGGGATTGATCGTAAAGGATGCATTTTCAAATAGGGGCTTTGTGCCGAATTCTATCTTTAGGTTTTCTATCGAAATCATGTTTTATCTTTTTCCAATGTGCAAAGGTACGAATAAATTACGAATATACAATTTCCTTCTGCAAAATTATTGATAGTCCCTTCATTCTTTCGTGAAACAGGACTCCTATTTGAGTTCCAATTCCTGTTGCAGACGGATGATCTCGTCTCGGTACTGGGCTGCTTGCAGGAAGTCGAGACGTTTGGCAGCTTCCTTCATCAGACGCGTGGTCTCGGCAATGCTCTTCTCCAGTTGTGGGCGTGTCATGCGCTGTACGATGGGGTCGGCAGCAAAGGCACCTACGGATGAAGGCTGGACGTTCTTGGTCGCGACTTTCGCGCTGGAGGACGAGGGCTCGCCGTTGGGCAGGAGCGAAGCGCTTAGTGCCTTGCGTATCTGTGTTGGCGTGATACCGTGCTCCTCGTTGTACTTCATCTGTTTGGCGCGTCTGCGCTGTGTCTCGTCTATGGTGAGCTGCATGCTGGCTGTTATCGTGTCAGCATACATGATGACCTTGCCGTTGACGTTACGGGCAGCGCGTCCTGCTGTCTGTGTCAGTGAGCGGTGGTTGCGCAGGAATCCCTCTTTGTCCGCGTCGAGGATGGCCACGAGTGACACCTCGGGCAGGTCGAGTCCTTCGCGCAGCAGGTTGACACCCACCAGCACATCATACTCTCCGCGCCGCAGGTCTTCCAGTATCTTCACACGGTCCAGCGTAGCCACATCGCTGTGGATGTAGGCCGTGCGGATGTCGTGGTTGAGCAGGTACTCGCTGAGTTCCTCCGCCATACGCTTTGTCAGTGTTGTCACCAGTACGCGCTCATTGCAGTGGCTGCGTGTCAGTATCTCGTCCATCAGGTCGTCTATCTGGTTCTCGCTGGGACGTACCACTATCTCTGGGTCGAGCAGGCCCGTGGGTCGTATGATTTGTTCCACCACCACGCCCTCTGCCTCGTTGAGTTCGAAGTCGGCAGGAGTGGCTGACACATAGATGACCTGATGCACCAGTTGCTGAAACTCGTCGAAATGCAACGGACGGTTGTCGAAAGCCGCAGGCAGCCTGAAGCCGTATTCCACCAGGTTCGTCTTTCGGGCCCGGTCTCCACCGTACATGGCATTGAGTTGCGGCACGCTGACGTGACTCTCGTCAACGATGAGCAGATAGTCGTCGGGGAAGAAGTCGAGCAGGCAATAGGGGCGCTCGCCAGCCTGACGGCCGTCGAAGTAGCGGGAATAGTTTTCAATGCCGGAGCAGTGGCCCAGTTCCTTGATCATCTCCATGTCGTACTCCACGCGTTCCTTGATGCGCTGCGCCTTGATGGGGTCGCCCATCTCCTCGAAGAACTCCACCTGCTTCACCAAGTCGTCCTGTATCTGGCGGATGGCGATGTTGGTCTGCTCCTGTGTCGTGGTGAACAGGTTGGCAGGGTAGAGCTTATATTCGTCAAACGAGGCCATGCGTGTCATGGTGAGGCTGTCCAGTTCCTCGATGGCATCAATTTCATCGTCCCAGAACGTGATGCGTAGCACCACTTCGCTGTAGGCGATAGCCACATCGACGGTGTCGCCCTTGACGCGGAAAACGCCGCGTTTCAGCTCTATGTCATTACGTACATAAAGCGCAGCTACTAGCTTGCGCAGCAGTGCGTTACGGTCGAGCACCTGTCCACGCTTCAGCTCTATCACATTCTCGTGAAGGGCAACGGGACTGCCCATGCCGTAGATACAACTGACCGACGAAATGACCACCACGTCGCTGCGTCCCGACATCAACGACGATACTGCCGACAGTCGCAGGCGGTCAATCTCTTCGTTGATGGCCAGGTCCTTTTCGATGTAGGTATCTGTGGAGGGCAGGTAGGCCTCCGGCTGGTAGTAGTCATAGTAGCTGACGTAGTACTCCACGGCGTTCTGCGGGAAGAATCCGCGCATCTCCTCGTAGAGCTGTGCTGCCAGTGTCTTGTTGTGCGAGAGTATAAGAGTTGGCTTGTTCACGTTGGCAATCACGTTTGCCATCGTGAACGTCTTGCCCGAACCGGTCACTCCGAGCAGCACCTGCGAACGGTCACCTCGTTGCAGCCCGTCCGTCAACTGCCGAATGGCTTCAGGCTGGTCGCCTGTGGGCTTGTATTCCGATGTCAGCTGAAACTTGTTCATAGAAAGTGCAAAGATACAAAATAATTATCATTTCAAGTACAGTGACCGGCAAATTATTATCAAATAAACGTTATATTCCACGGGAATATGCTAAAATTCGTTCCAAATACTTTGATAATTGTTAGAAAATGCGTACTTTTGCACGTCAAAAAATAAAATATGAAGAAATCGGTCATTATGTTGATTTGTGCCCTTGCATTGTTTACCAGTTGTGCAGGGGAATTCAATCGTGTTTATAAGTCCACTGACTACGACTATAAATACGAATATGCCAAACAACTGTTTGCTACCCGTAAGTTTAATCAGGCCATAACCCTCTTGCAGGAAGTGGTTCAGATGAAAAAGGGTTCCGAGCAGGCCGAAGAGTGTCTGTTCCTCCTGGGAATGGCACTATACAATAATGCTGACTACGAGAGTGCTGCCTCCACCTTCAGGAAGTACCACCAGTCGTATCCGCGTGGCATCTTTGCCGAGCAGGCTTCTTTCTATGTGGGTCAGTCCCTCTACGAGAGCACTCCGGAGCCCCGCCTCGACCAGACTCCTACGCTTGGAGCGATCAGTGCCTATCAGCAGTTCCTTGACTATTATCCCGAGAGTCCGCGACGTGCGGAGGCTCAGGCGCGTTTGTTCGAGTTGCAGGACAAACTCGTCGTTAAGGAGCTCCTGTCAGCCCAGCTCTATTACAACCTGGGTGGCTACTTCGGCAACTGCACCAATGGCGGTTCCAACTACGAGGCCTGTATCATTACTGCCCAGAACGCCCTGAAGAACTATCCCTATTCTCATTTGCGCGAGAAATTCTCCGTACTGATCATGAAGAGCAAGTTCGAGCTTGCTGAGAACAGTGCCGAGGAGAAGCGTCTCGACCGCTACCGTGATGCCGAGGACGAGTGCTACGGTTTCCTGAATGAATATCCCGAAAGCGAGGAAGCCTCGAGGGCAGAGTCCTATATCAAGAAATGTAAGAAGATAACAAACGATTAATTGTATAATAGTATAATAAAGATGGATTACAAAAAGTCAAAAGCACCGGTTAATACCGTAACCCGTAACATCATGGATCTTTGCCGTGATACTGACAATATCTACGAGAGTGTTGCTATCGTTGCCAAGCGTGCCAATCAGATTTCCGTACAGATCAAGGACGACCTGAGCAAGAAGCTGGCCGAGTTCGCATCGTATAACGATTCTCTGGAGGAGGTGTTCGAGAATCGCGAGCAGATAGAAATCTCACGCTACTACGAAAAGCTCCCGAAGCCCACGCTGCTTGCTACGCAGGAGTTCGTAGAAGACAAGGTATATTGGCGTGACCCCGTTCGCGAGGCTCAGCAGGTCAATCAGGACTAACCCATGATACAGCGTATCCAGACCGTTTATCTGTTTCTGGCCGTTGTGCTGACGGTGTTGTGCCTGTGTCTGTCAATCGGAACTTTCTCTGCAGCGGGAATGCCTGTCGTGCGGGAATATAACCTTTGGGTGACCGATGTGCTAGGCGAGCACCATTTTACCACATGGCCGCTCTTTGCTGTTCTTGTGCTGTCGTCCTCCATTGGGCTTTGTAATATCTTCCTGTTCCGCAACCGCAAGATACAGGCTCGTATCTGCCTGTTCAACGTGTTGCTGATTCTGGGCTGGTATATTCTTTATGCTGTCTTCAGCCAGACGCTGAACACGGTAGCCGATGTGGTTGAGCTGTCATTCCAGCCTGCCATAGCGGCATCATTGCCTTGTGTGGCCATCATCTTCTATTTCATGGCCCGTCGCGCCATTCTGGCTGACGAGAAGTTAGTGAAGGCAATGGACCGAATCCGCTAAGAACTACGTGAGCAGGTTCGACCGAAGGTCACACCAGTGATAACAATAACAAGAAAGGCTGCGCCTCGATTTCCGAAGCGCAGCCTTTTTGTATGCAGTTACGGATAACGTTGCCGTTATTTGATGTTCGGCTCTTCGAGTCCGATACCCTTCTTCTTGTCCACCACCTTCAGCAGCAGGCCCAGCAGCAGGGCTGCCACGCCGAGGGCTGCCAGCATGAGCAGCGGGGCGGTATAGTTGAGTTTGGTGGGGTCTTCAACGCCGGGGTTCGTCTGGTCGAGCACCTTGCCGATGAGCAAGGGGAAGAGCCACAGGCCGATGTTCTGAATCCAAAAAATGAGTGCGTAGGCCGAACCGATGACCTTGGCATCGACCAGCTTGGGCACGCTGGGCCATAGTGATGCGGGTACCAGTGAGAACGATGCGCCGAGCACGAGGATGGTCAGATAGGCAATGGCTACGCCACCGACGGCACTACCCTTGAAGAGGGGCAGGATGAAGGCAAACGTCAGGTGACAGCCGATGAGCAGCAGCGAGCCCAGCACGAGCATCGAGGCTGCCTTACCCTTGTGGTCAACATAGGAGCCGAGAATCGGTGTGATGAGCACGGCCAGCAGGGGGAACACGGCGAAAATGGCCTCGGCCGACTGACGCATGAAGCCCATGTAGCAGTAGGTGACGAGGGCTACGATGGAGAGTCCCAGGAGACCGTATTTCGTGGCAGGCTTCTTCTGAAAGTTTGATGCGAAGCCGGCAGCAGCTACAATGAGCATGATGATGTACTGCACGATAGTGACGCTGGATGATGCCCAGAACGAGTCAGCAGCAGGCTCCGTCAAGTCGAGGTTACACTGCAGCATGTTGACGGCATACTTCTGGAAGGGGAAGATGGCCGAGTAGTAGAGCACGCAGAGCAGTGCTACGAGCCAGAAACCGCTGGAGGTGAGAATCTGTCCCAGGTCGGAAATCTTGAACGGATCGTCCTTCTCCTCTGCCTCACCAGTCTGTGCGTCCAGCTTGCTGTCCATGACGAAATAGACAATGGTCATGATGAGGGCGATGCACATCAGCACCACACCGAAGGCTACTGAACGGCTGACGCTGACCTCACCACCCAGACGGGCGAAGAACGGTGAGAAGATCATACACGTGGCAACACCCAGGCGGGCCAGTGCCATCTCGCTGCCCATAGCCAGCGCCATCTCGCGGCCCTTGAACCACTTCACGATACCGCGGCTGACGGTGATACCTGCCATCTCACAGCCGCAGCCGAAAATCATGAAGCCGCAGGCAGCAAACTTAGCCGAGGCAGGCATTCCTTCGTAGAAGGGGCTGACACCCAGTTCGTCGAATACGGGGATGTAGTTGAGGTTGTTGGTAAACCATGCTTCCAATCCACTGCCAGCGAACGACTCGCTGACGGCGTACCACTTGATGACGGCACCCACGAGCATGACGACGGCCGAGAGCACAGCGGTGAAGCGTACACCCATCTTGTCGAGGATGATACCGGCAAAGATGAGGAAGAATGCGAATACGTTAAGGAACACCTCTGAGCCCTGCATGGTGCCGAAGGCCAGCGAGTCCCATCCGCGGGTCTCCTGCATGAGGTCCTTGATGGGTGAGAGGATGTCCATGAAGATGTAGCTGCAGAACATGGCGAGTGCCAGTAGCAGCAAGGCGGTCCACCGCATGGCAGCGGAGTCGCGTAGCGTTTTTTGAATTGCTTGTGACATTATTTTTTAATTTTCGTTATTTCGTTATTACGTTATTACGATATTATGTTATTTCGTTACTTTAGCCATTTGTCTAGCCAGTTGAAATAGGTGCGCTGCCACAGAATGCCGTTCTGGGGCTTCAGCACCCAGTGGTTCTCGTCGGGGAAGATGAGCAGCTGCGCCTCGATGCCCTTCATGCGGGCGGCATTGAAGGCTGACATGCCTTGTGTGGCATTGATGCGGTAGTCCTTCTCGCCGTGGATGCAGAGGATTGGCGTGTCCCACTTGTCAATAAACTGGTGGGGCGAGTTCTTGTAGGTCTTGTCGGCATTGACCGTGCGGTCGCCGTTCCAGTAGGCATCGTCATACTCCCAGTTCGAGAACCAGTTCTCTTCGGTCTCGGTGTACATGGCCTCCAGGTTGAAGGCACCGTCGTGGGCAATGAAGCACTTGAAGCGCTTGTCGTGGTGACCAGCGAGGTAATAGACGCTGAATCCGCCGAACGAGGCACCTACGGCACCCAGCTTGTCGCGGTCAACGTAAGGCAGGTTCTGGGCGGCATCGTCGATGGCTGTCAGGTAGTCGCTCATGCACTGTCCTGTCCAGTCGCCGCTGATTTCCTCGCACCACTCGGAGCCGAAGCCCGGCAGTCCGTGACGGTTAGGTGCTACGATGACGTAGCCCTGCGAGGCCATAATCATGAAGTTCCAGCGGTAGCTCCAGAACTGGCTGACGGGGCTCTGCGGTCCACCCTCGCAGAAGAGCAGGGTGGGGTACTTCTTGGTCTCGTCGAAGTTCGGCGGCAAGATGACCCAGTAGAGCATCTGCTTGCCGTCGGTGGTGCTGACCCAGCGCTGTTGTACGGTGGGCTTGTCCAGCTGGTCGAGGATGTGCTTGTTCTCCTCCGTTATCTGTGTGATGACGGTCTTTTCGGGTTTCTTCGTGTTGGGTGTCACCACGTAGAGGTCAGCCGGAGCCGTGTAGCAGTGACGTTCCATGAGCAGCTGCTTGCCGTTGCCGATCATCTGTAGCGAGCCCCAGTCGGCCCATGTGTCGGTAAGCTGCTTCACCTCGCCTTTGTGAGTGATGGCGTAGAGGTTCTCCGTGGCGTGCCAAACGCCGATGAAGTAGATTCGTGCGTCCTTATTGTCGCTCCAGCAGAAGTCGTCCACGTTCGAGTCGAAGCCTTCCGTGAGGAACGTCTTCTCGCCTGTCGTCAGGTCGTAGAGACACAGTCGCTGGCGGTCGCTCTCATAGCCGTCGCGGGCCATCGAGAGCCATGCAACGTACTTGCCGTCGGGCGAGAACTTCGGGTTCTGGTCGTAGCCTGGCAGGTTCTTCAGGTTCTCCGGCGCATTGACGGCCTGCGTCTTCAGCGTCTTCGTCGGGTCAACCTCGGGGGCCACGTAGTCGGCGGGCTTGCAGAGATTGGTAGTCTCTCGCGTACCTATATTATATAAATAGATGTCGGAGTCGGTCGATATGCTGTATGCCAGTCCGGTCTTCTTGCGACAGGTATAGGCAATGAACTTCGAGTCTGTGCTCCAGTCCAGCTGCTCTATGCCGCCGAAGGGCTCCATGGGGCATTCGAATGGCTCGCCGTCGAGGATGTCTATGCCGTCTGTGGCAATGGTATTGCCGCTAACAGAATAGACGAAGGGATGCTGTATCGACTCCACGTAGTGGTCCCAGTGACGGTACATCAGGTCGGTGACCAGTCGTCCCGTAGCCTTGGGCAGGTCCGTGGGGTTCTCCTTGATGATGTCGTGGAAGGGGATGCTCTTCAGGATGATGACCTTCTGACGGTCGGGTGAGAACTTGAATCCCTCCACGCTGCCGTCGGTCTGCGACAGCTGCTGGCGGTCGGTGCCGTCCGCCTTCATCGTCCATATCTCTCCACCGGTCATGAAGGCCAGCGTCTCGTTGTCCAGCCAAGCGGCGTCCGTCTCGTTCTTGCTGCCTGTGGTCAGCAACTGCTTGTTGCTGCCGTCGGCGTTCATCACGTAGAGCACCTGGTGGCTCTTGTTCTGTTTCACACTATAGTAGCCCACCTGATAGACAATCCTTTGTCCGTCGGGCGAGGCGGCATAGCCGCTGATGCGTCCCATGGCCCAGAGCGCCTCGGGTGTCATCGTACGGCTTGTCAGTTTGATGTTACTCTTCCCAATCACGTTGTCTTGAGCTTTTATGTTGCCGCCCATCGTCAACAGCATGGCGGCGAGAATTACTACATATTTCATAGCTTTTTTCTTGTTTTTCCTGCAAAGGTACAAATTTTTTCTCTGAAGTGCATAGTTTTACAATTATTTTAGTATATTTGCACCAACAATCTAAAAGATAAGAGACCAATACAAGCATTTTTATTTATTTTATTAACATCAATAACAATTAGAAACTATGAAAAAGAAATTAATGGCAATCGCAGCTGTTTTCTGCTGCGCAATGACAATGACAGTATTCACTGCCTGTGGCGATGACGATGACAAACCTTATATTGACAACAAGAAGCCGGTGGCAGTGTCGATGAATTATGCGTTTGAGACAACCTCAGAAACGCTCAATGTCTTTGACCTGACCATTGAGTATTACGATGCCAATGGCACGGTGCAGACGGAGCAGATGACAAATACCCAATGGCAGAAGTCGCTGCGGACAAAGATTCCCACCACAGTAGGTGCCCGCCTGTTGATTAAGCTGAAGGATGGCATTGACGTTGCCAGTATGGAGAAAGTAACCGTTTCCTACGGCTATGAGTATAAAGGTCATCCAGTATCTGCAGACAATTCGGTCGCAGGAACCGTCATAGGTGGTAGTTCTGGTACAAATCTCACCATGAAGGGTGACAAGGTTTCCGAATATTTGGCTAAGCACTCCGACGGCCTGGTGAAGTACCTCTACAAGTATGCCTCTGACGGCAATGCCGAAAGTGGTAGCTGGTAAACAACAATAAGATAGCCTGAGCGTTTGCTCAGGCTTTTCTTTTACTTTTTTACCTTTTTACCCTTTTACCTTTATATTACTTTTTTCTCACCGGGTCACAGGTCAGTCCGCAGCCCAGTTTCTTGAAAATCTTACGGTCCACCTCCGAGAGCATCACCGTGGAGTGTACCTGACAGCCGCGCAGCTTGGGCAACTGCTCCAGCGCCTGTCGGCACTGGTCGTCATCCTTCGACAACACGCTGAGTGCCACCAGCACCTCGTCGGTATGCAGTCGTGGGTTCTTGCCCCCCAGGTACTCAATCTTCGTCTTCTGGATGGGCTCAATCATCCGCTGTGGAATCAGCTTCACCTCGTGTCCGATGCCAGCCAGATGCTTCGTCGCATTCAGCAGCAGCGCTGCGCTGCATCCCAGCAGGGGCGATGTCTTCGCCGTGATGATGGTGCCGTTCTCCAGTTCTATGGCCGCTGCCGTCTGTTCCGTCAGCTCCTGCTTGGCCTGTGCTGCCACCGTGACGCGACGGTAGGCCGTGGTAATCTTCGCCTGGTTGAAGAGCATCAGGATCTTGTTCACCTCACGCTCATTGTCCGCACCGTCGGCCAGCTTGTTCGTGGCGTCGTAGTAGCGGCGTATAATCTCCTCGCGGCTTGCCTGACAGCACACCTCATCGTCCGAGATGCAGAAGCCCACCATGTTGACGCCCATGTCGGTAGGCGACTTGTAGGGATTCTCGCCATATATGCCCTCGAAGAGTGCCGTCAGCACGGGGAATATCTCGATGTCGCGGTTGTAGTTGACGGCAATCTTGTCGTACGCCTCCAGGTGGAACGGGTCAATCATGTTCACGTCGTTCAGGTCGGCCGTGGCAGCCTCGTAGGCAATGTTCACGGGGTGCTTCAGCGGCAGGTTCCACACGGGGAACGTCTCAAACTTGGCATAGCCGGCACGGATGCCGCGCTTGTTCTCGTTGTAGAGCTGGCTGAGGCATACGGCCATCTTGCCGGAGCCAGGACCGGGTGCGGTGATGATGACCAGCTGTCGGGTAGTCTCCACATAGTCGTTCTTGCCGAATCCCTCGTCGCTGGCAATCAGTTCCACGTTGTGTGGGTATCCGTCGATGAGGTAGTGCACGTACGACTTGATGCCCATGCGCTCCAGGCGGTGGCGGAACTGGTCTGCGGCGTGCTGGCCGTTGTAGTGTGTGATGACCACGCTGCCCACCATGAAGTTACGGTCCATGAACTCCTCGCGCAGACGTAGCACGTCCTCGTCGTAGGTGATGCCCAGGTCGGCGCGGACCTTGTTTTTCTCGATGTCCTCGGCGCTGACCACGATGACTATTTCCAGCTCGTCGCGCAGCTGTGCCAGCATGCGCAGTTTCGAGTCGGGCTTGAAGCCAGGCAGTACGCGTGAGGCATGATGGTCGTCAAACAATTTACCGCCCAGTTCCATGTATAGCTTGCCGTCGAACTGTGCAATTCTCTCGCGGATGTGCTCCGACTGAATCTTGAGATACTTCTCGTTATCGAATCCTATTTTCATTGTTTTTCCAAATTTCATGCAAAGGTAGTGCAAACCGAGCGAAATGCAAAATAAAATCCTATTTATTTTCACTTCCGAGGTGCAGCCTACCTTCGACCGATAGGTCAAAGTACGAATAAGCGAGAAGAAAACCAAAATATTTTTCTCTGTTAAGTGCAGGATTTTGTAATTTTGCCGTTATAATAATAGATAGTAACTTAAAAATACGGATGATTATGAATAAATGGCTGATAAACTTTTGCCTGTGCATCATGGCGCTTTCACTCTTTTCATGCTCGAAAGAATATGACGATAGAATAAGAAATTTACAAACTCAAGTAGATTTAAATGCTGTGTATGCTTCATTGAGAGGAAAGTATTATGGTTCCTGGTGGATTAATGATGAACAGGTAAGTGATGGCTCTTCATGTGTAAGA
>Ga0310786_10002535_pt1 | contig 27790 bp, 13 predicted proteins | sample AusTroGonzalo_MG_FD_203881 | JGI IMG/M metagenome (GOLD analysis project Ga0310786, IMG submission 203881) | Bovine rumen microbial communities from tropical cattle in Woodstock, Queensland, Australia - Gonzalo_03 (v2) (version 2) | ecosystem: Host-associated > Mammals > Digestive system >...
TGCTGAACAACTCGATGGTTAACAACGCCTATCTGGTGGAGCTGCTGTCGAACGTCAGTGGTAATCCCCCTGAAGAGGGTAAGTGTATGCGTCGTGAAACGGCTGCAAGTGTCTATGACTCCGTGGAAATCGTTACTCCCGACAAGATGCCGAACACCGTGTTCTGGAAAAAGTACAAGGATAGTGATAAGAGCATCCGTGTGCTGAAGGACGCTACGATTCCGCCGATGATTCACCTGCTGCCGAAGTTCATGCAGTTCAACGCCATGACGAGCACGGATATGGAGGTGATCTCCAACCACTTGTCAAACTCTATCCACGAGCCGTTTGTCAACGGTAAAGAGATTGTTGAACGCGATATCACCTGTAAGAATGGTTATATCCATAAGGTGAATGGCGTCATCGAGTCTTCGCCGAACATGGCTGAGATTATTCGTACGAACCCGAAGACGACGATGTGGTCGACACTGCTCGACCGCTTCTGTGCACCTTATTTTAATAGTGCTGCCACGAAGGAGTTCAACCGTCTGTACAACAACGAGGATTCCGTTTTCGTGCTGCGCTATTTCAGCTCACGCTCGGCTGGAGGCAACTCTCTGGAGTCTGATCCCGACGGCCATACCGACAATGTCACCGCCCTGCTGAAGTTCGATCCGGGATGGAACCAGTACATGTATAGTAACACGGACGGTAAAGACCTCCACTACGACTGCGGTGTGATGATTGTGCCGACAGACGAGGCTCTGCAAGAGTGGTGGAACAACGAAGGACGTGACTTGCAGGACAACTACAAGGAGTGGGACAGCATTCCCGATCCTACCATTGCCAAGCTCATCAACGTGAATATGCTTGAGAAATTCACCAGCGCCTTCCCCTCGAAGTTCGACCTCGTGCTGAACGATGCTATGGAGCCTCTGGGTATCACGCCTAAAGACGTGGCTGCATGTTACATGGGTTGTAACGGTCTGGTATACATGACAAACAAGGTCTTCATGCCGGCTGAGTATGCATCGGTTATCTATCCCGCACTGGCCCACGAGAAGACCATGAACGTCATCTACTGGAGCCTCTCGGGCGCTGAGACAGCACCGTCACGCTACAACTTCCCGTTCAACTACCTGCCTTACCTGCTGTCTATGGACTCGCGCTACAGCCTGTTGCTGCCGACTAACGAAGCTATGCTGTGGTATGTAGACCCCGTTACCTATGGTGGCCAGGATAACACGACGGGTATGGATGCTCCGTCGCTGCTGCAGTTCTACTATGACAAGAAGAAGAACATTGATGAGCGTGTGCAGGCTTACCGCTACAACACCACCATCGATGAGGATGGTAATATCACACTTGGTACGCGTACACAGACAAGCGTGAGTTCAAAGGTTATCCGCGACCGTCTGAAGATTCTTGCCAACGACCTGATTATCGTCGGCGACGTAGAGGACGGACATGAATATTATAAGACGAAGGGCGGTTCGCTCGTTCGTGTCACGAAGGGCGAAGACGGTGGTCTGAACTTCGAAGGTGGCTGGCAGATGGAGAAGAACCACAAGAAGCTGGCTGTCAAGAGGGAAGAGATCTTCACGAAGAAGAACGGTAAGTCCTACCAGATCAACGAGCAGATGCCGCTGGCTGCACAGGGTAGTGTCTATCTGACGCTGAGAGATAACCCCGAGTTCTATGAGTTCTATGAGCTCTTTGCTGACGAAGATGCCAAGTTGACGTCTCAGTCTCAGCATGGTAGTGATTGTGGTCAGAAGAAGCAGGGCAACAGAAACGTTACGCTGATGGATAACTACAACTACACCGTATATGTTCCTACGAATGAGAGTGTCCGCGAGCTCATCGATGCCGGTGTGCTGCCCACATGGGACGACTATCGCATGATTGGCGTCAAGGCTGTCGGTGACGGCAAGGATGATGAAGAGACACTGAAATACGACGAGAAATACAAGCAGTTGTGTCAGGAGTTGAACATCCCCGATACGCTCCAGTATGATTCGAAGTTCATTGCTGCAGCGAAGACTGTTATCAAGACAGTTCTTGACAACTTCCTGCGCTATCATATTCAGGACCGTTCGATTGCTGTTGACATGGCTCCGGATCTGTTTGACGAAAGAGAAGAGGCTGATGGTAAGGTAACACGCACTCCTCTTTACGTGAACTCCTTTGAGACAATGACACGTAACCCGAAGAACAACCGATTCTTTGCTCTTAAGGTGGACAATAGCAACAAGCAGATGACGGTGACCGACGCTACGAACGAGGTTCATCACGTCGTAAAGGCTGACGGCCTGTACAACATCGTCTGCCGTGAATATTGGATTCAAGGTTCTGATGCTCCGAACACCGCTACCATCTACTCGATGTCTGACGCTGTGGTGCATCAGATTGACAGTCCGTTGCTGTCACCGCTGGTGAACAAGACAACGTCCTGGAAGAAACAAATTCTTAATGAAATGGGGAGGAACTAAGTTATGAGAATATTCAGAACTATCATATTGCTGATGGCGCTATTGGCTACTACAGCCTTGCGCGCACAGTCAATCTCGTCGGTTCACGGTACTGTGAGCGACGATATGGGGCCGTTGATGGGCGCCACGGTTTGTGAGATTGACGCCACTGGGCGTATCATTAACTCGGCCATCACTGACCTGAATGGTAACTTCACGATGAAGGTGAAGAACGCCAATGACAAGATCCGTTTCAGCTATGTAGGCTTGAAGACACAGTCGCTTGCCATCGACCGTACGACGTACAAGATCCGCATGACTTCGGCTACGCAGTTGAAGGAGGTGCAGGTGACGTCGAAGAAGCGTGTCAAGGGTAACGGCCTTCCTATTCCGGAGCGTGAGTTGTCCACGGCCTCACAGAGCCTGTCGATGAAAGAGTTCGAAGGTCTGGCCATCACCTCTGTCGAGGAGGCCCTGCAGGGACACATCGCCGGTCTGGACATTATCGCTAACTCCGGTGACCTTGGCTCTGGTTCTACAATGCGTCTGCGTGGTGTCGCCACCATGTCGGATGTTACCGGTTCAAGCCCGTTGGTCGTCGTCGACGGTAACGAGCGCGACGAGCTGGGTAGTCAGGTTGGTGACCTCCAGGGATCGGACTTGAACGAGAAGTTCTCGGAGCTGTTGAGTATCAACCCTGAGGATATAGCTGAGATCCGCGTGCTGAAGGATGGTGCTTCTGCAGCTATCTATGGTGTGAAGGGTGCTAACGGTGTTATCGAGATTACCACCAAGCGTGGTGCTCGCGGTAAACCACGTCTGGGCTATTCGTTCAGAATGACCGGTACCTACCAGCCGAACAGTAATTACAAGATGCTTAATGGTGACGACTACACCATGCTGCTGAAGGAGAGCTACTTCAATCCTGAGCAGAGTGATGCAGCCTCGGACATCCCTGAGCTGAACTATGATCCGACATTCTCGGAGTACGAGCAGTACAACAATAACACCGACTGGATTGATGCCGTCTCTCAGTTCGCTATCAGACAGCAGCACAACCTTAACGTCAGTGGTGGTGGTGAGATGGCTTCGTTCCGTATCAGTGCCGGTTACGAGCACGATAAGGGTACGACCATCAAGACCAACTACAACCGTTTCACCACACGTGTGAATCTGGACTATAAGGTGTCTGACCGTATTCGTGTCAGCACGAACTTCGACCTGACTTATCAGAAGAACTACCAGAACTACAGTGGTCTGTTGGACATCGCCCGTAAGAAGATGCCGAACATGAGTATCTACGAGCAGAATCCGGTGACGGGTGAAGATACCGACGCCTATTACACGATGCTTCAGAGTGGCTCCAGCGTCTTCAACAACGACCAGAAAGGCTATGCTAACCCTGTGGCCGTGGCACATCTGGCAAAGCGTATTCGTCGCGCCTATGATATGCGCCCGGACCTGATTATCAGATACCAGCTGCTCGGCCTTGACGAGGAACACTGGCAGTTGAACTACACGGGTAGAGTGGTGCTGAGTACTAACAATACTTATAATGAGAGCTACTATCCTCAGGTTCTTACCACGAAGAAGATTAGCGATGGCGTGAACGACGCCAGCGAAGGTTCCAGCAAGAACGTTCAGTTCAGGACAAGACATGAGCTGACATTGATTCCTGCGTTCAAGAATAAAGACCATTCTGCCATGGTGATGGGCTTCTTCGAGATTACCAACAACTCATCAAGCAATCAGGACCTGAGCAAGCAGGGAGCACCTACGGGAATCTCTACGACCAAGGGTGGCGGTAAGATCTCGAGCATGAATAGTGCATTCAACCCGGACAGCCGTTCTATGTCATATACGGTGACCAGCCACTACGCCTACAAAGGACGTTACATAGCTGACTTCACCCTGCGTGCCGATGGTACGACGAAGCTTGGAAAGGATCACCGCTGGGTGTACAACCCCTCTGTCTCTGGTAAGTGGATTATCAGCGATGAGAAATTTATGAAACCCACAGAGAAGTGGCTCTCCATGCTCGCTATCCGTGGCAGCTGGTCTCGCGTAGGTAATGCCAACATCTCTGACTTCCTGTTTACGTCGAAGTATGAGTCAACGAATGATTCTTATATCGACATGGCGGGCATGAAACCCAGTAACATCCGTCTGTCGGACCTGAACTGTCAGTGGAATACTGATATGAACCTCGGTTTTGACCTCGGCTTCTTGAAGGATCGTCTGTCACTGAACTTCGAGGTTTACCAGAAGACGTCCACTGACCAGCTGATGTCTAACTACCGTATCCCCTCTAATGCTGGTTTCAAGACTGTGCCCTACCGTAATACCGGTAAGTCACGCAACACTGGTTGGGAGTTTACGGTCAACACGAACCGTATCGTCAAGGCGGGTAAGTTCACAATGGATATGAACGTCAACTTCGCCAACAACCGTAACGAGATCCTGGAGATGGATGAATACCTGCTGAGAAACAGAAACTCTGACTTCGGTTATACCAATGGCGAGACCCTGACACGTGTGCAGCTGCACCACCCGCAGGGCGCTCTCTATGGCTTCCGCTACAAGGGTGTCTATCAGTATAACTACTCAACGGTGCAGTACATGAGCGAGGAGGAGCGCAACGAGTTCTTCGCCTCTGGCAAGACAGCGCCTGTCGTGATGAACGAGAAAGGTGAGGTGGTGCTCGACGCACAGGGTGATCCTCTGCGTATGATGTTCAACTACACCATCGATTCTCAGGGTAAGAACTACAAGTTCTGTGGTGGTGATGCCATCTATGAGGATATCAACCACGACGGTCAGATCAATGCCCTTGATATCGTGTATCTCGGTTCATCACTGCCTAAGTTGTACGGTGGTTTCGGTTTCAACTTCAACTATGGACGTTGGCGTCTGACCACACAGTTCGTCTACCGCTTGGGTCATAAGATCATGAATCTTGCCCGTCTGAATGCTGAGGCCATGACTGGAAACAACAACCAGAGCGAAGCAGTGAACTACCGTTGGCGTAAAGAGGGCGACATAACGTCTATTCCTCGCGCCATGTATGGTAACTCCAACTACAATACGCTGGTCAGCGACCGCTTTGTGGAGGACGCATCATTCGTGCGTATGCAGTCTCTGAATTTGAATTACTCGTTCGACAAGAAGCAGCTGAAGTGGATTGGCCTGAACCGTGTAACGTTGACGGCCAGTGCCCAGAACCTGTTCACGCTGACAAAGTACACGGGTGTCGAGCCTAACAACACCGGTACTCCGGCTATCGACAACAACCCGACGCCATTGTCGCACATGTACACATTAGGTATTAATGTTGAATTCTAAGGGAGGAAAGATTATGGAAAAGAGTATTAAAAACATAAAGAAACTGAGTCTCGTAGGACTTGTGGCTCTCATGGGCTTCATGCAGTCAGCCTGTACGGATTTCCTGGAGGTAAAACCCGAGAATCAGATTGTGCTGGAGAACTTCTGGACGGACAAGAACGACGTCCACTCCATTATCGCAGGCTGCTATACTGCCTTCCAGAGCGATGCCAACGTCAAGCGTATGATGGTTTGGGGCGAGTTCCGCAGCGACAATATCTATGTCGGTGTGAATACTAATAGCGATGCCAGTCTGGAGAAAGTTCTTCTGGAAAATATCGATGCGAAGAATGACTACACCAATTGGGATGGCTTCTATGACATCATCAACCGTTGTAACACCGTACTTCTCTATGCACCGCAGGTGGCAGAGAAAGACCCTGCCTACACGCAGAGTGAGCTGAGGGCCGATATGGCAGAGGTTATTGCACTGCGTTCACTGGCTTACTTCTACTTGATCCGTACGTTCCGCGACGTACCCTATTCGTCTGTGGCATACACTGACGACAACCAGAAGATGGATCTGCCGGCATCACCGTTTGAGGTGGTCCTCGACTCGCTCATCACCAGCTTGGAGTCTATTCAGAATGATGCCATAGATATCTATCCGGAGGATAAGCCCAAGTATCAGACAGGACGTATCACCCGCGATGCCATCCGTGCCATGCTTTGTGAAATGTATCTGTGGAAGCAGGACTATGACAACTGTATCAAGTATGCCGACATGGTTATTGAGTCGAAAAAGAAGATGGCAGAGGACAATCGCAAGAAGTCGAAGAACTACAACCAGTCGAAATCTTCTGGCTCGCAGCTCTACGAACTCACGAATGGCTATCCCTTGATAGAATCGCAGCAGGAAACCGGTCTGTATTTCGGTAACGCCTACACGACCATCTTTGGTAGTGACAACAATGTATCGGAGAACATGCAGGAAATCATCTTCCAGCTGATTTTTGATGACACCCCCAGTGAGTCGCATATGAAGGCAAATGGTGCTGTCAACAGCTTCTATGGTAACAGCCAGGATGAAGGTCTTGTGGCTCCTCCTGAGTTTATGCTGAAGGAGCGCGACGAGACAACCGACCGTAAGGTCTTCGCAATAAAGAACCAAAAGGTGGATGCCCGTCTGTATGAGAACTTCAATTCTACGGAAAAGCGTATTGTGAAGTACACTACCAGCAGAATCACCATCAATGCCCAGACAAAGACTAATCCGAGGGCAGAGAACATCAGCCGCTATTCGCAGAATCAGAATGGCTCGAATTGGATTATCTACCGTCTGACGGACATCATGCTGCTGAAGGCTGAGGCGCTGACCCAGAAGATGATTGAAGGTTCTGATGATAATGTGGTAGAACACAACAAACCATTCTTGGCTGAGGCCTTCTCATTGGTTAATGCCGTGAACAAGCGCTCGGTATGTGAACCGTTCGGTACCCAGTTAGTCGATACCCTGGTGAGCGACGATTATACTTCGAAGAGCCTGATGGAGGAACTGGTCTTGAAAGAGCGTCAGCGCGAGCTGATGTTCGAGGGTAAGCGCTGGTACGACCTCGTGAGACTCTCACGCCGTACTGGTAATACAACCGATCTTTCGAATGCAGCCCTGCTTAAGGCTGCAACCTCTCAGGATCTGATTGCTAACAAGCTGGCTAAGATGGATGCCATCTATTGGCCATATAACCTCGAGGAAGTCAAGGTGAACAAGAATCTGGTTCAGAATCCTGCCTTTGACAGTGGCGAGGACAAGAGCTATAAGAAGAACTATTAAAGAAAGGAGAACTACGATATGAAGACAATAACAAAGATAAAGAAGCTGGGGCTGGTAAGCCTCCTGGGGCTTCTGGGCTTCATGGGCACCGTAAGTTGCAGTGAAGACCCCGACGACAGCAACTTCTACACCTTCACAGGTGAGATGATGAGCGACTATCTGAAGAACCGTCCTCAGTTCAGCGAGTTTTACGAGATTGTAGGTCGTGCTGGACTGACTGATATGCTGTCAACTTACGGTCAGTACACCTGTTTTGCACCGACGAACGAAGCAGTTGATACTTATCTGAAAGAGAAAGGCTTGAGCAGTATTGACGACCTGACCAATGCCGACTGTGATACGATAGCACGTACCCATCTTGTACAGAATATCTATAATTCGTATGAGATGCTGGATGGTAAGTCGCTGGCAAACCGTAACCTGATGGGCCGTCCCTTGACACCTTACTGGCATGTGGATGAGGATAGCATCTTGTCTTGCTACATTGAGGACAAGGCAAAAATCATTAACGATTTGAGGGATGACTCCGTGGAAAATGGTATCATGCAGCCTGTCAACACTGTTATCGAGAAGTCGAACAAGTATGTTGACTATCTGCTGGAACAGAACCCGAAGATTAGTACCTACTTCTCTGCACTGAAGGCAACGGGCGTCTATGACGATATCCTGAGTATTGAAGACTTCGAATACAAGGATACCCGTGAGGAAATGGTTAAGGCAAAGACGTATAGATACCGCTACACTTCCCACGTGTGGACGGAGATAGCCTGGGTGCCTGACCAGAAGACGTTGGGTCACACCATCTTCGTGGTCACTGACTCTATCCTCGAGGCCAAGTACAACATTGCCAAGGGCGACCTGCACGCATTGTACGAGAAGGCCTGTGAGATTTACGATGAGGTTTATCCCGAAGACAAGGACAAACCCGGTCACAGCTTCGAGAACCTAAGAGACTCTGTGAACCCGCTGCGTCGATTCATGCAGTATCATGTGCTGAACAAGTATGTGGCCTCCGTACCCGACCTGACACCGCTGGACTATCGTGCAGTGAGACAGACGTCTACGTCCGTGAAGACCGTTGGTGTTGATGAGGATTTGATCAACCCGTGCGACTGGCATCAGACTATGCTGCCACACACTATGCTGAAGGTAGATAAGGTGACGGTGAAGGAGTATCTTGGCTCCAGCATTGCTGATGAGCGCTATATCAACCGCCGTTACGATAAGGACTTCCAGATTGAGGGACAGTGGATTGATCCTACGGCTGATCCTGATTATGCTCAGGATAGTCCTAACGGTCACTACTACTATGTGAGCGATATCGTAGCCTTCAGTGATGAAGTGCAGAACACGGTGCAGAATGTCCGTATCCGTATGGACTTCTCAACGGTATTCCCTGAGGTGATTGGCAACGGCCTGCGCTATGAGGGTACCTTCGTCGATGATGCAAATAGTGTGGCCGACGATTCTGCCACGCCGAAGAATGGACGTAACTACTGGTTCCCGCCAGGGTACCTGGATGGCGTGTCGTTCAACTATCCTAACTGTTACTTCGTGCTGCGTCGTCCGCACTCTACCTTCGACTCTTGGCAGGGTGACGAATGGAACCTCTTCGGTGACTACGACTTCACGTTCCGTATTCCGCCAGTGCCTTTCACCGGTGAATGGCAGTTGCGTCTCGGATTTGCTGCCGAGCCTACGCGTGGTGTGATGCAGGTGTATTTTGATGGCGTACCCCAGGGTATACCTCTTGATATGACGAAGAATATCGATGATGCTGAGATGTATCTTGGCGACCGCTTCATTACTGCAGTTGCCACGTATGACCAGCAGACTGTCGAACAGAAAGCTGAGCAGCAGAAACTGCTGAAGAACCTTGGCGCATACCTTGACGGACGTGCCTTGTTCAGCTTCCCCAACGATGGTAGCAGCAAGAGTCCGTTCATCACTCATGCAGCCCGCTATCGCCGTATTCTCTGCCAGACTAATATCGATGCAACGAAGGACCACTACCTCCGTTTCCGCGTGGCTAGTAACGGTCTGCAGGGTAACAACAACGAGTTCATGCTTGACTACTTAGAGCTGGTGCCCAAGAGTGTCTATGGTGTCGACGGTACAGGCGACATGGAGGACGATCTGTAATTAGAATGGAGCATTTAAGCGAAAATAGAAAACAGATAATTATGAATACAAAGAATTTATATAGAAAGGTGTTTGGGTTGGCGCTGGCCGCCCTCACCTTCACAGCTTGCTCCGACACGTGGGACGACCACTATGAGGGTTTGTCAGAAGGCGTCCAGGAGGGCTCGCTGTGGCAGGCTATCGAGAAAAACGGTAATCTGAGCAACTTTGCCAGTGTACTGAAGGCCTGTGGCTTCGACAGGTCACTGGCCAGCAGTCAGGTGTTCACGGTCTTTGCACCGACGAACGACCAGTTCTCAGCCGAGGAGGCAGCATCGCTGATAGCCGCCTATAATGCTGAGAAAGATTTGGTGAGCGAGGAAGACAACACTATCATCAAGGAGTTTGTAAAGAATCACATCGCCATGTATGCTCACTCTGTTGCTCCTGGTGTTACTGACACATTGTTGCTGATGAATGCCAAGCGTGTTCCTTTCTCAGAAAGTAACATCGCAGGAACAGCTATTACAAGTGACAATACCGCCAATCATTATGAGAACGGCGTGTTGTATATCATCGGCAACCAGATTGAATTCAGACCGAATATCTTTGAGTACCTGCGTAAGGATCCGGAGCTGGACAGTCTGCGTAGCTTCATGTACAGCAGCCGCTTCTATCGTAAGGAGTTCGAACCAAGCCTGAGTGTGGCTGGTGGTTATGAGAAGGGACATACGGTTTATCTTGACTCTGTTTTTACTCAGGTCAACGAACTGTTCAATTCCCGATTCCTCTATGCACGTCTGACCGATGAGGACAGTACTTATTGGATGGTGGCACCTACGAATGATGTATGGCGAAAGCTGATTGAGGAGTATGAGCCTTACTTCAACTACCATCCGACGACGACGGATCGCGACTCTTTCGCCTATACCTTCCCCCGTCTGGCCATCACTGCCGGTACTACATTCAGTGAGACGCTTAACCCGGCAAGAGCTCTTACGGACTCTGCCAGGTCGACACTGGCTGTGGGTGGTGATCTCCGCGAGAGCGAGTGGGGTCTGCCGTTCCTGCGCTACTATCAGTTCGGAACGCTTGGCAATAAGAGCACACACAAACCGTTGCAGAGCGGTGGCGTGCTGGCTGATACCCGTGATGTGGAATGTACTAACGGTATCGTGAAAAAGGCAGACCAGTGGAACATCAACCCGCTGAACACCTTCAAACAGGCCATCGTGATTCCTGCCACGGCCCGTTCTGCCATCCAGGAGATGAGTAAGGAGAGGAACGATCAGACGAAGGAAATTGAGGAGATCGTCACGCTGGCAGCACTCGACGTGCCCAACAGCTCTCCCTACTATGGAAAGATTTGGGGTAACCGCTTCATGCAGTTCAGACCCAAGAAGACGTCGAACGTTTTCTTCCGCTTCAACCTCACGAATGTGCTGTCGAACATGGGGTATGACGTTTATATGGTAACGGCTCCTATCCTGGCCAACGATAGTAACGCTACGGCCATCCAGCGACTGCCGACGAAGTTCACGGCTCATATGTGCTTCCTGAACGAAGCCGGAAAGAAGGACTCTGTCCAGCTGGTTTCCAAGAAGCAAGTCAACACGGACATCGTGGACTATATCCTGCTGGCAGAAGACTACAAGTTCCCGTTCTGTACTTATGGCCTCCGCGAGAGCACACCTCAGGTGTCGTTGAGAATTGATACTGACGTCTCGGCTACGGAGTATCGTCGCTCCACCTTTACCCGTATCATGAACATTGCATATATCATGCTTCTTCCTCATGGTACTTCGTGGGCTGATGATGAGTACTTCTACATCATGCCTCATGGCGATGGTGAGACGATTAAGATGTCGAAATGCACAGAGTTATTAAATCTCGAAGAACAGTAATGCTATGAAAAGATATATATTATTCGGACTTTCCCTGCTGATGGCCTTCCCCGTATGTGTCTCAGCACAGGATGATGACATGGAAGAGGAGGAGATCATCACCACCCGTGTCGTCAAGAAGAAGCAGAAGAAGTATGACACCCGAGTCGTCCGCGGACAGGTGAAGAGTGGTGTCACCGGCCAGCCCGTCAGTGGTGCTATCGTTACAGCTGATGGTGTCGATGGCTATAGTGTCCTTACCGAGGACGATGGCAGCTATGAGCTGAACGTCCCCGTATTCTCGACCGCCGTCTATGTGTCGACGACCGACTATACGCCTGTACGTTTGGGTTTGCGGACGTCAGAGAAGCAGTTCGATGTACTGCTTTATCCCACGACCTTCAAGGCTGACTACGGTAAGCAGATAGATCCTCGTAACGACCATGTGGCCACGGACTTCAAGTACACGAACAGTGCGAATATCAAAGACGAGATCCAGCAGCAGCTGGGTGGTCAGGTATATACCGTCACTCGTAATGCTACTCCTGGTGTGGGCAGCGTGATGTTCATTCAGGGTCTGAACTCCCTGAATGTCAATGCACAGCCGCTCATCGTCGTCGATGGTGTCGTCTTCGACCAGCAGTATAACCGCACAGTACTGCATAGTGGTTTCTACAATGATGTGCTGTCGGCTATCAATCCTGCCGATATTGAGAAGGTGACGGTGATGCGCAATGGTACGGCCCTTTATGGTGCCAAGGGTGCCAATGGTGTTATCCTCATTGATACCAGACGTAACAAGTCGATGGCTACGCGTATCACGGCCAATATCTCGGCTGGTGTAGTGCTGGAGCCTAAGTTCCTCTCGGTGATGGATGCCGATCAGTATCGTAGCTACGCTTCTGAAATGCTGAAGACTACCAATACCCAGATTCAGAAGTTCAAGTTCCTCAACGAGGATCCCGATTACTATTACTACACGAAGTATCATCAGAATACTGACTGGAAAGACTATGTCTACCGTACTGCCATGACGCAGAACTATGGTATCAACGTCGATGGTGGTGATGCCGTGGCAAAGTACAACCTGTCGGTCGGTTATACCAGCCAGCAGAGCACGCTGGAGGACAACAACATGAATCGTCTGAACGTCCGCTTCAACACGGATATCTCGCTGACAAATGAATTTGACATCCGTTTCGATGCTTCGTTTGGTAACATCACGCGTAATATCCGTAATGATGGTGCCCCTGAGAGTTATGATGACGGCACGCCGACGGCACCTGGCTTCCTGGCTTATGCCAAGAGCCCGTTCCTCAGCCCCTATAGCTTTGGTATGGGAAAGCTCAGTAAAACGTATTTTGATACGGAGCAGGAGTCGTACCTTGACGAGGCCTTAGCCTATTACTCCAACTATAACTGGCGTTTAGGTAACCCCGCAGCCATCAACGAGTATGGAGAGGGTAGATCGAAGAACCGTTTCGAGAACTCTCTGCTGAACCTGGCTGCCATACCTCGTATTCAGCTGACACGTAACCTCGCTATCCAGGAGCATTTCAGCTATAACCTGGTGAACTCCAGCGAGAAATTCTACATACCTATTTACGGTACGCCGAGCTACTATGTGGCTGCCCTCGGTGCCTATCGTGAGAACGAGGTACGCTCTATGGCATCGAAGCAGAACTCTGTGATGAGTGACACGCGTCTGGAGTGGGAGAACCGTTACAATGCCCATAGCATCCGCCTCTTTGGTGGTGCCCGCATCAATTGGGAGAGCTACACGATGAGCTCGCTGCTGGGTTACAACACTGGTAACGATAAGACGCCGCATATCAAAGCAGGTTTGCCGAATTCGAGTGATGTAAGTATTGGTGACTCTTGGAACTCACTGGCATGGTATGCACAGGCGAACTACAATTTCCGCAACCGCTACTATCTGCAGGCCAACTTCACGGCCGAGGGTTCATCACGCTTCGGTAAGGATGGTGGCAACCTGCGCTTGTTCGATGCTGCATGGGGCCTCTTCCCCAGTGTGCAGGCTTCTTGGGTAGTGAGCAACGAGCCTTGGCTGGCAGACAATAAGGGCATCAACTATCTGCGTCTGACGGCAGGCTTCGATGTCAGCGGTAATGACGACATCGACTACTATGCTGCCCGTAACTACTTCCGCTCTTATCAGATGTTGGATGCCCGTTCAGGTCTTGTCTTCGACGGCATCGGTAACACGAAGATCCAGTGGGAGACGACACGCCGTTTCAATGTCGGCCTTGAGACAAACGTGGTTGACAACCGCATCGGCTTTAGCATCAACTACTTCCGTTCTGTCACCGATAACTTGCTGACTCGTCAGTCGCTGGGATTCCTCTCTGGTCTACAGGAGAACTGGTCGAACGGCGGACAGCTGAAGAATGAAGGCTTCGACGTGACGGCTACTGCAAAGATTGTGGCTACTAAGGATTGGCAGTGGCAGGCTGGTGTCAGCATTGGTCACTACAAGAACAAGATTACCGAGCTGCCTGATAACAAGCAGTTTGTTGAAAACGAGGTCTACGGCGCTACCATCCGTACACAGATTGGTCAGGCTGCTAACCTGTTCTACGGCTACAAGACTGAGGGTGTCCTCGCTACAACGGCCGAGGCAAAAGAAGCTGGTCTCTACATCCTGAACGAGAATGGTATCGACCACGATATGTTCGAGGCTGGCGACGTTAAGTTTGTAGACCTTGACGGTAACAATGAGATTAATGAGAATGACCGTACTATCATTGGCGACCCGAATCCCGACATCTACGGAAACATCTCAAGTGCAGTGTCGTTTAAGCACTTTAAGCTTGACCTGCGTTTCAACTACTCGTTGGGCAATGACGTGTTCAACTACCAGCGTATGCAGCTGGAGAGCGGATCACGCTTCATGAACCAGACCACCGCTCTCAACCGCCGTTGGCAGGTGGAGGGTCAGGTGACGGACATTCCTCGTCTGTCTTTCCAGGATCCGATGGGTAACTCTCGTTTCAGTGACCGTTGGATTGAGGACGGTTCATACCTGCGTCTGAAGAGTGTAACACTGAGCTATGACCTGCCGATGAAGTCTGAGTATATTCAGGGTCTGCAGTTCTGGATTCAGGCTAACAATGTATTCACTCTGACCAAGTACTTAGGCTCCGATCCCGAATTCACCATGACCTCCAGTGTCATTGGCCAGGGTATCGACGTGGGGCAGCTGGCCCAGAGCCGTTCGTTTGTTGCTGGAATCAAAATCAACCTCTAATACAAGACGATTATGAAAAGGATATATATATTCATTACTGCACTGCTTGCCGCTGGCTCTTTCACGGCTTGCTCAGACTTTTTTGATCAGGACTCCGAACAGGTTGTCTTTGCCGAGACGGAACACCTGAATCAAGCTACCGACACGATGTACAGCGTTGTTGGTATCGTCAACAAGCTGCAGTCTATCGCCGACCGTACCATTCTGCTCGGCGAGGTGCGCGGCGACTTGGTTGACGTTACAAACACAGCCAACAGCGACCTGCGCGACCTTGCAATGTTTAACGTAAGTGACGAAAACAGATATAACACGCCGAGTGACTATTATGCTGTTATCAACAACTGTAACTATTTCGTGGCACATGTTGACACCGCACTGAAGAACAACCGTAACGAGTATATCTTCATGAAGGAGTACGCTGCTGTCAAGGCTATTCGTGCATGGACCTACCTGCAGCTGGTTCTCAACTATGGTAAGGTGCCCTTCATCACTGAGCCTGTGCTGACGAAACAGGATGCAGAGAAGCAGTATCCCTTCTATGGTATCGAGGATGTCTGCCGTTACTTTATCAACGACCTGGAGCCGCTGGCAGAACGCTACAAGCGTGAGTATCCCAACTACGGTTCTATTGCTTCTGTGAACTCATTGATGCTCTGGTTCCCCATCAACATTGTCCTGGGTGACCTGAATCTGTGGCTGGCCACTCTGACCAACAATCAGGCGACCTATCGTGAGGCTGCTCTGCGCTACTACAAGTACATCAACGAGCGTAATGGTGACAACTCCTCCGATCCTATTGGCTTGAACATGGAGACTTGGGATCCGGGTACTACCGAGTGGAGCTATCCGATGAGTGGCATGGGATCTATCTCCAATTTCTATAATGAGCGTAACGAGAATCCTGGTGGCGAGCTGATAACCCTGATTCCTGGCGACTCTCTGCGTGCTGACAACAACTATAGCCAGTTGCGTCTCCTTTTCAACTCCCAGTCGGATAACAAGTATCGTGTGAGCCTTGTTCCTTCGCAGAGTATGATTGACATCTCTGAGGGGCAAGAGCACTGCGTGTTGAGTTCAGACGGCCGTTCTTCCTACTATTCTCAGAAGGGTCTCACAGAGCACCGCTCGGGTGACCTCCGTCTTTATTATCTCCTCGACGACGACGGTTACTATACCGACCGTTCCACGAACGAGCGTATAGAGACGCAGTACGTTGATAAGTTCGACTCAAAGAACATTCATATCTATCGTCGTACGCAGATTTATCTGCGTCTCGCCGAGGCTCTCAATGGCAGTGGTTTCCCCCGCATGGCCTTCGACATTCTGGCAACGGGTCTGAACAACAAGATTATGACTGACACCATCGGTATGGTGGGCCCCAACCAGGATTATAACATCTATAACGTTTATAAGTATTGTACGCCTGCTGATTCTGCATGGGTTAGCCAGTTCGACTTCCCCACGGCCCGTTATGGTATCCTCACCGAGGAAAACATGGTCTTTGGTGGAGCCGCTAGCACCGTCAATACGATGGGTATCCATTCTCGTGGTTCTGGCTGGACGCCGATGAACGAGTTCTACCAGCTGCCCGAGGACGAGACGCTCACCGAGGATGAGCTTCGTCCCATCCAGCAGGCCTTCGTCGACAGCCTCCTGCTGAATGAGAATGCCCTGGAGATGTGCTTTGAGGGTACACGCTTCTACGACTTGATGCGCTATTCTCTTCGCCAGCCGAATCCCGGACAGACAATGGCCAAGTTCATCTACGGTCGTCGTGGTGAGGCAAACCGTGACATCATGCGTGGCGAGATTAAGAAGAACCTGGAAGACCAGAAGTCTTGGTTCCTGAACTGGAACGGAAAGATTGGTTTCTAAGCATCTTCCTTCAATGATAAAGAAAAGGGCTTCCCTGAGCGGGAGGCCCTTTTCTTCTGTTTCTGTCCTTGAAGTTCCTTTGTCTAAGCCCTAATGCCGTCTTATTCCGTTTCCGTCATGGTCGAGGCTATCTTGTCGACGTTCAGACTGCGGGCACTGGCATCGAAGATTTCCTTGTAGAGTCCTCCCTGGCGATAGACGTCATCAGGTCGTCCTCCTTGTACGACGCGTCCCTGCTCCAGCACGTAAATCCGGTCGGCATCGATTATCTGCCCGATATTGTGCGAGATGATGATGACGGTGCGGCCCTGCTTGATGGCATCTATACTGGCCTTGATCTGCTCGGTGGCTATGGCGTCGAGGCTGGCTGTTGGCTCGTCGAGGAAGATGATGGGCGGGTTCTTGATGAACATTCGGGCAATGGCTATGCGCTGTTGCTGTCCGCCGCTAAGCTGCAGTGCCGTTGTCTCAAAACCGTTGGGCAACTGCTTAATCTGATCGTAGATGTAAGCCTGCTTGGCTGCCCGCACGACATCGTCGTGGGTGGCCTGCGGACAGCCGTAGCGTATGTTCTCTTCGATGGTGCCGTCGAAAATGTGGTTTTTCTGAAGCACTAGCCCCACATGATCGCGTAGCCACTGCGTGTCCCAGTCCTGCAGTGGCGTGCCGTCGAGGGCGATGGAGCCACCTTGTGGCTGGTAGAACTTGTCCAGCAGGTTCACGATGGTGCTCTTGCCGGCGCCGCTCAGTCCCACGAGGGCAGTAATCTTGCCTGGCTCGATATGCAAAGTAACATCGTGAAGAGCCTTTGTCCCGTTGGGGTAGCTGAAGTCCACGTGGCTCATCACGATGTCGCCCCTGACCTCGGCGGGCTTCTCGTGGCCGCTCTCCTCCACCTCGTGGTCGGCATGCAGGATGCCGAAGAACCCCTCGGCGTAGATGAGGGCGTCGTTCATGTCGTCGTAGATGCGGTGCAGCTGGCGTATCGGTGCGCTGACATTGGCGAAGAGCATGACGTGGTACATAATCTTGCCTATCGACATCCCCGGGTAGTCTATCAGCACGAGGTAGGCCGTAAGGATGATGATGAGCACCGTGCCTATCTGTTCCAGGAAACTCTTCAGACCATTGAAGAAGTAGCTCTGCTTACGGGTGTTCAGCTGCAGTCCGGTCATCTGCCGCTGCAATGCCTCCTGTCTACCTGCTTCTATCTCTTCGCGGTTGAACGACTTGATGACGGTGATGCTCTCCAGAATGTTCAGTATGCCTTGGCTCACGGCCTGATGTCCGCCGAAGATGTTGCGCCGTCCGCCCTTCATCCGTCCTGCCTGGATGTACGTCACCCAGAAGTAGATGGGGACGATGCACAGCGCCACCAGTCCCACGTAGACGTTCGCCATGAACATCAGTCCCAGGGCCAGCACGGCGCTGGTGAACAGCGGCAGGATCTCGATGAAGAAGTTGTTCACCGTGTTCGACAGGCTCATGATGCCGCGGTCTATGCGCGACTGCAGCTTACCCGTCTCGTTGCCATCCTCGGCGAAGAACGCCATGCGGAACGAGAGGATGCGCTCCACCACCTTCAGCGACAGGTCGCGGCTGACGAGGATGCGCATCCGCTCGCCGTAGTAGCGCTGGAAGAACGTCACCACGGCGCCTACCACCTCCTTGCCCAAGAGGATGATGCTGATAATGGTCAGTATTTTGACCGCTTGAGCCCACTGGAAACCGCCGGGAGTCTGTATCAGCGCATTGATGGCGTCTACGGCGCGGTCGAGTACCACGGCGTTCACCTGAGCCATGAGCGACCCTATGAGTGTCAGCACCAGCGTCACCACGATGAGCCAGCGGTAAGGCAGTACAAAGGGTAGTATGTTCCTGAGCAGTCCCCAGATGTTCATGCGTCCTTGCGTAGCAGTCTGTTCGGTCTTAGTCTTGTCCATAATAATTGTTATTTTGCTGGCAAAGATAAAGAATTTCTGCCGTATTTGTGTCATTTCTCGTTTTTTTTTCCTAACTTTGCGCACAACAACGAACTAGAGCAATTACAATGAATAAGAAACTATTGACCATGCTGATGCTGCTAACTGTCTTCATGACGGTGGGCGCAGCCAAAAAACAGAAGAACGTGACTGCAGAGCCACAGGACCCTAACGAGATGGTGGCCTACCTCTTCACGTACTTCAACAGCAACGCTCCCGAGGACGAGCAGATCTGCTACGCCATCAGCGACGACGGCTACAACTACACGCCGCTGAACGACGGCGTGCCCGTCATCGAGAGCGACACCATCGCCCTGACACAGTGTGTCCGCGACCCCCACATCCTGCGTTGTGAGGACGGCAAGACCTTCTATATGGTGGTCACCGACATGAGGTCGAGCCTCGGCTGGTCGAGCAACCGCGGCATGGTGCTGCTGAAGTCGACCGACCTTGTAAACTGGACGCACTCCACCATCAACTTCCCCACACGCTACACGAAGACATGGAAGAACGTCATCCGCGTCTGGGCGCCGGAGACCATCTACGACCACCAGGCGGGGAAGTACATGGTCTTCTACTCGCTACGCACTAGCGACGCCAAGTCCTACGACAAGATCTACTACCAGTATGCCAACAAGGACTTCACGGACCTGGAGGGTGAGCCGAAGTGGCTCTTCGATGCCGGTAATGCGACCATCGACGGCGACATCGTCTACAACGATGCCGACCAGCTGTACCACCTCTTCTATAAGCAGGAGTCCGGCCGCGGCATCTACCAGGCTGTAGCCAAGCAGCTGACGGACAATTGGCAGATGCTCGATGGCAACGTCGAGCAGACGAAGGAGGCCGTCGAGGGCGTCGGCGTCTGCAAGGCCATCGACGGCAAGTCGTGGATCATTATGTACGACTGCTACGGCAACGGCCACTACCAGTTCTGTAAGTCGGAAGACCTGAAGACCTTCAAGTTCATCCAGAACACCGAGATGAAGGGTAAGTTCACGCCCCGTCACGGTACCATCATCCCCATCACGCGTGCCGAGAAGGAGCGTCTGCTGAAGGCGTTCCCCAACCACAATCAGCCCATCCTCACGGGCTTCCATGCCGACCCGGAGGTGCTCTACTCCACCAAGACCAAGAAGTACTACATCTACTCGACCACCGACGGCACCCCCGGTTGGGGCGGTCACGACTTCAGCGTCTTCTCAAGCACCAACCTCATTGATTGGACTGACGAGGGCAAGATGCTCGATGTCAAGGGCGACCAGGTGAAATGGGCTACGGGCAACGCCTGGGCACCAGCCATCATTGAGCGTAAGGTGAAGGGCTCCTACAAGTACTTTTTCTATTTCTCCGCCCATAATCCCCAGACCAACCGCAAGGAGATTGGCGTTGCCGTCAGCGACAGTCCCACAGGCCCCTTCGTCGACTCTGGCGCACCCATCCTGACCGATGCCGACCGTCCCAAGGAGGCGCGTGGCGGACAGGCCATTGATGTCGACGTGTTCAAGGACCCCCGGTCGGGCAAGTGCTACCTCTACTGGGGCAATGGCTTCATGGCTGGTGCTGAGCTGAACGACGACATGCTTTCTGTGAAGAAGGAGACCATCACCCATCTGACGCCAAAGGGCGGCAATCTGCAGACATGGGCTTTCCGCGAGGGCGCCTACGTCTTCTACCGCAAGGGCACGTACTACTTCCTCTGGAGTGTCGACGATACCGGCTCGCCCAACTACCACGTCTGCTACGGCACGGCGAAGTCGCCCCTCGGCCCCATCACCATCGATGAGAGCAGCTACATGGTGATTAAGCAGAAGCCCGAGGACCAGATTTACGGTACCGCCCACAACTCGGTGCTCCAGATTCCCGGCCGTGACGAGTGGTACATAGTCTATCACCGCATCAACAAGCACTTTGTGAATCACGAGCCGGGCATCCACCGTGAGGTGTGCATCGACCGCATGACCTTCGACTCTCAGGGACGCATCCTGCCTGTCACGCCAACGCTCAACGGCCCTGCCCAATAAACTGCCCAAATATGATTGCCAGAAGAACCATATTACTACTCACCATCCTCCTTGCTTGGCTTGGGGGAATAGGAAGTGTGTGGGCAGATGTCAATGTGAGCACATTCGCGGAACTACAGACGGCTCTATCCGGCAACGAGGCCATCATCAACATTACTGCTGACATCACCGTTACGTCACAGCAGACCATCAAACGCGACGTCACCATCGATGGCAAAGGTCATACCCTAAGCGTTCCCACACCTTACTTGAACGAAGACGGCACTGCAGCCACGGGCGCATCATCAGGAGGTGTCTTTACTATCAATAGCGGTCGCGCCGTAAATCTAAAGAACATGACCGTCATGGGCGGAACATGTACAGCAACCTCTGCAGCAATTAACAACTATGGTACGCTGACTTTAGACCATGTTACGATGATTCGTTGCAACCGAGGGTTATACAATTATGGAAGCGGTGCGGTAGCTGTGCTGACGAATTGTGTGCTTATTCGAAACTCAGCTGCTTATGGTGGCGGCTTGCTGAATGAAGCAGGACAATTGTTGATGGACTGCTGCTCGTTCTCAGAAAATAGTTCTACGAACTCGGGCGGTGGTGCTGCAGAAAACAAAAGTGGTGGCATCATGTACCTGAACAACGTCACGATGTCGAACAATTTCTGTAGTGAGAAGGGAGCACTTAATAACTACGCCGCTAATGCGGATAATCAATCTACCATGTATGTCATGAACAGTACCATCACCGGTAATGTGACACGTGATCAATTTGGTGCCATAGCGAGAAATGGAACTAACGGAAAGGTGAATGTGGTTAATTCCATCATCACGGATAATTATTACAGTAACGGTGGAGCTTGGGGACAAAACGATGTGACGGACGGCAATTATGCTTACTGTGTTGTGGAACATCATGGAGGAGGTGAACTAAATGACTGTGTGTATGCAACAAACGACAACGTTTTCCAAGGCTATACCGACAGCGGTATTTATACGACAGTAGGTACAACAACTGCATTTGACCACACCACTTTGGTTTCAACCCCAAGCGGACAATACGTTGCACCCGTATCTCCGACTGGACCGGCAGCTTCAGGCGGTACGCTGACATACTTCAGCTACACATTAGAGCCGACATTTTCTGTATCCATGTCGTATGATAACCATGGCGTAAACACGCCTTTAGGCGAATTGACTATATCAACCGATCTTGTCACCACAAACCAGGACGGCTCTACCAGGGCAACCACCGACCCGATTCCTATCGGCTCGGCAAAAGTGTCATCACCTGATGTGGTTTACTATACCGTTAGACTCGGCAATGGTATTAGCCATGGTAGTGTGACTGGTGCCACGTACTACGGCGACACCTACGAAGGTGGAACGAGCATCACAGTGACTGCCATTCCTGACAACGGCTACGTCCTTAAGTCATGGACTGTCAACGGCGTAGAGGATACGTCAACCAACAATCCATATACTTTCACCCTCAACTCAGATGTCATATTGGTACCCGTATTCCTCAAAGATATTAATGGCACTAATATCACTGTTACCGTAGAGCAAGCCTACTTTACCGGTAGCGCCATTACGCCTTTAGTAACTGTTAAAGACGGAAACACAACGCTGACATCAGCAGATTACATCATCAGTTATAAAGGCTCCACACTCATTGATGCCAGGACCTATGTAGAAGAGATTATCATCACAGGTAAAGGAAACTATCATGGAACGAGAAAGGCCAATTTTTCCATCCTGCCACGTCATATCTCGGCAGCGACCATCACTGTTGCAGATATGGAATGGACAGGAGGCGTGTTGGCAAAAATACAGGGAGCAGCCGAAGGCTACACCATTCAATACAACGGCAACAACTTGACCTTGAACGACGACTATTCTTTCTACACCTCTCCTGCCACAATACAGGATGCCGGTACCTATTTCATGCACTTCCTGGGTTTAGGCAATTATACTGGTACCATCGTCAGGACTTTTAATGTGAAGAAGGACATCAGCAACCAGAACCAGACATCAATCAGCCTAAGGTCGCAATATCAGATTATCCCTGACGGAAGTACAGAAATGACTCCTGTCATAGAGGTCACGGATAACGCTACTGGCAACACCTTGGTTCAAGGTACCGACTTCGATATTTCGCCGACAGTAATCGGTGCCGATGTCAGCACAGTGGTTACAATAACTGGCATGGCGCCCCGATACAGGGGCAGCACTTCTCTCCCCGTTAAGGGACTGAAAGAATACTATGCCAGATCGACAGAGCCTAATACTAGCGTTTTTGACATCCATCTGACAGAGACAACAGCCACGGGGGCTAATGCCATGCTGGGTAACGCTGCCCATGGTGCCGTCATCGATGCCGGCACGACAGGGCTGACACTCCCAGCTTCCGTAACTTTTACGGAGCTTGGGGCTACGATAGCCATCACGGGCATTGAAGACAGTGTTTTCGTGGGATGCGGCGGCCTGCGGTTTATTGATGCTGTTGCACTGACGGACTATGTCCCCTCAACCCTGCTACGTGACATCAAGGCCTCGCCGTTCTATGGCGTCCCCAAATAGGCGCTGGTCTTCCTAAACGGTACCACCTTCATAGGCGAGAACTATGTCTATTATCCGGGTTCCGGTACAAACTATTACTGTGATGTATTTAAGGTTTACGACGATCAGGACGGTAATCAGTTGGGCTTTCAGGAGGCTACCGACTACAGATGGGCCTTCGAGAACCCCCATGCTTTTACCGCAAATACCATTGTGAACACTCGTATGCTGATAAAAGATCAGGCCTACACCACCTGCCTGCCCTATAATCTGCCCATTCCTGCCGACTTGAAGGCATACACCATCGGTGTGTCGTCCAACCAGCTCGTCGGCTTCGAGGAGGTAACGGCCCCCATGGTTGCCTATACCCCCTATGTAATCATTCCTACTGCCAGCGGTCAACCGTTAGGTACGGAGAATGCCTTGGTACCGGTATTTGTGGCAACCGACGATGAGGCTAAGAAGCTTAACCCAGTATCGTCTCATCCCGATAGCCCTGAAACGTTCACCATGGGTGGCACCATGCGCTACATTGATGGCGCTGATGCCGAGGGTCTCTACATCATGCAGGGTAGGGATGCTAACGGCGTCGGCTCATGGAAACGTATACAGGATGGTAACGGTTCCTATGCCGATACCGACCACAGGTACTGTGTGCTGCCCATGCGTGCCTATATCAAGAGTGGCGCGACCCTTAGCCGTCCTCTCTTGAGATCCACCTTCACCAACGGTGTCAGCGAAATTCAGGCAGCGGATAGGAGTGAGTGTGTAGAATCCCTCTACAATCTTCAAGGCCGTAAGATTCAGACCCCACAACGAAAGGGCATATATATCAAGAATGGCCGCAAGGTCGTGATTAATAAAAAATAAAGCTATGATGAAGACATTGAAGAGATACAAACTCGCCATCATCACCCTGCTGATGCTGCCCACAGTAGTATGGGCTGATGATTATATTAAAATCATGGGTACTGTGTATACGTCCGATAATATGAGTGCCGATGAAGTAACGGTTCAACCTTCCAGTGAGGCAACGCTTTCTTCTGGCACTATTACCTACAACAAAGTGTCGCATACCGTGACGTTAGATGGCGTTGTGGCCCATTGCAATTATGACACAGAGTTCATATCGAACCGGCGTACAGACATGTCTCTGACGGTGATTGTCAATTCCGCTTGCACTATCAGCGGTTGGTATATCATTGATATCGATAATCAAGGCGATGGTCCGTCTCATCCTACCGACCTGACTGTTAAAAGTGCAAACAACCAACCCGTTGATCTGAACATTACGACATCAAGTGCTGATTTCATCATTACAGCAGGTAGCGTGGACTGTAAGCTCATCAATCTGAATATCAATTGTACGTGTCTAAACGATGCCAATCGTAGCCTGATATACTTTAAGCACGACAATCCAACTGTAGAAATCTATAACTGCTACATAAGCGTTGACAAACTTTTTCATACGGACAACTCCGCTAATCCTAAGATTGATTGTTATGGCATGAAATGGTTGTCTGGAGATAATCAAGGAACGCCTTTTGTATTCAAACGCGAAATCAATAGAAACGCATCAACGAAAACTGAAATTACGAATGTGGGGAACTTTTCTCTCACAGAAACACCGTTAGCTACACCCGTCACCAGCAGCATTACTCCTCTTGCTGACTTACAGATCGCTTTCGGAGGGGGCAGCATGACGCCAGCTGATGGCATATCCGTAGAGAACAGTGCAGAGACGAAGGCTTGCAATTTCTCTATTACGTTGGACGACATCTATTCTTATCTGCCCTATAAGAACGCAGGCAATGACTACAAGTTTTTTCTCTCAGAAACAGAAACGGCAATTGTCACAGAGGATAACCCGATAGAAATCTCTTACAACATCGTCTCCAAGTCTGTCACTTCTGATGACATCTCCGTGACGGATATTCCTACACAGATATACGACGGAACAAACGCTGTGACTCCAATTGTCTATATCTACGACAACGGCAGCCTGCTGACTAAAGATGTTGACTATACTGTCAGCTATGCTTCAAACGAAGCAGAAGGTACCGCTTCTGTTACCATTACTGGCAAGGGCAACTATACGGGCACGAAGACCCTGAACTTCGATATTGTCAGCGAATATTTCTCGGAAGGGGGCATCAGTTACCACACCATATCAAGCACAGCGGTCGCAGTAGGCAACTCAATCAATGCGGCGGCTACAACGTTAACAGGCGTGGTGACAGTACCTGATAATATCACCCATGTGTTGGCAACGCCCTTTACGGTGACGGGCATTGAAAAAGGAGCCTTTAAGAACTGTACTGGCATTAAAGGTATCAATATGGAGAACAACGTGAACCTGCAGTTCATTGAGGATGGCGTCTTCGAGGGCTGCACTGCCCTGCGCTATATCGACCTGAGCAATGCTTCGGCCTTTGAGCCCACCAGCCTGCAACGTGACATCGAGGTCTCACCATTCTACGGTGTTCCCAAACAGGCGTTGGTTTACCTGAACGGCACCTCCATCAAGGGCGAGAACTATGTCTATAAGGTGGGTGATGAAGACTACCGCTGTAGTGTCTTTAAGATCTACGATGACTTGAGTGGAACCCAGAAACAGTTTGCTGAGGTGGAAGGTTACAAGTGGGCCTTCGAGAACCCTCATTCCTTCACCGCATATTCCATTGTGAATACACGCAAACTGACAGGTGACAGCTACTATACCACCTGTCTGCCCTATAGTCTGCCCATCCCAAATGGGGTGAGGGCCTATACTCTCGGCGTAGCGTCTGACAAGCTCATAGGCTTCGAGGAGGTTACGGGTACTATGGCGACCTGTACCCCCTACGTTCTCTTCACCACCACCACAGGCCAGCTGTTAGGTACGGAGAATGCTCTGGTGCCTGCGTTTACGGCAACTGATGAAGCAGCCAAGAAGCTTAACCCCGCGTCGACAGTTGGCGAGGACCCGGCGAAGTTTACCATGGGTGGCACCATGCGCTACATTGATGGCGCTGATGCAGAAGGTCTCTACATCATGCAGGGAAAGGATGCCAACGGCGTCAACTCCTGGAAACTGATACAGGATGCTAACGGTTCCTATGCCGATGCCGACCACAGGTACTGCGTGCTGCCCATGCGTGCTTATATCAAGAGCGGCGCGGCCCTTAGCCGTCCTCTCTTGGGTTCTTCGTTTGTCAATGGTGTAAGCGAAATTCAGACAGCAGACAGGCGTGAGAACGCAGATGTCCTCTACGACCTTCTGGGACGCAGACTTCAAGGTTCCCATCGCAAGGGTATCTATATCCTTGGTGGAAGAAAAGTGTGTCGATAGTCAGTAGAGCAGTAGCAGACCGGCGAAGGCGGCGTAGCAGATCATGCGTATGGGGTTGATGCGGAGGTAGCCAGTGCCAAAGGCTGTGGCGGCCAGCAGGGCGCAGCTGATGAAGAACAGCCAAGGGTTCTCCATAGGTGTGGAGAAATTCTCCTTGTTGCAGAGTAGCAGCGTAGCGGCAGCCAGAAGGCCTACGACGGCAGGACGTAGTCCGGCGAATACCGACTGCACAGGCTTTGTCTTCATATACTTAATGAAGAGCTTGGAGATAAGAATCATCAGAATAAGCGATGGCAGCACCAGTGCGAACGTGGCGGTGGCGGAGCCGAGGATGGCCATAAATTGGCCATAGCCGGCATTGTGGATGGCTGTATAGCCGCAGTAGGTGGCGCTGTTGATGCCTATGGGACCAGGCGTCATCTGCGAGACGGCAACGATATCCGTGAACTCTGCTGTCGACAGCCAGTGGGTGCGCTCCACGGTCTCGTGTTGGATGAGTGACAACATCCCATATCCGCCGCCAAAGCCAAACAGCCCGATCTTGAAGAACGTGATGAAGAGGTCAACGAAAATCATGATTCTGTCGGTTTAATGTACATGCCATACAAGTAGCCGGCGAGGCCTGCAATCAGTATGATATAGATAGGTGAGACGCCGAGAAGCCAAATGAGCAGGGCTGAGACGATGGGAATCCAGACATTGCTCCAGCCGATCTTCGCACGCTGAGCCATGCGGAATGTGGGGACGGCGATGAGGGCAACGACAGCAGGGCGGATGCCGCGGAACATCGCGGCGATGACAGGATTGTCCTTGAACGCTGCAAAGAAGATGGCGATGGCGAGAATGATGAGAAAAGAGGGTAGGGCGGTGCCAAGGGTGGTGGCGATGGCGCCTCGCGTCTTCTTGAGCTTGTAGCCGACGAAGGTGGCGATGTTGATGGCAAAGACTCCCGGGCAGCTCTGTGCAATGGCTATCAGGTCGAGCATCTCGTCTTTCGATACCCACTGCTTTTTATTCACCACCTCTTCCTCTATCAAAGGAATCATGGCATATCCACCACCAAGGGTGAATATGCCAATCTTAAAGAAAGTTTTAAATGAATCCCAGTAGATATTACTCTTCACTTTTCACTCTTCACTTTTCACTTCT
>Ga0310786_10002536_pt1 | contig 27790 bp, 48 predicted proteins | sample AusTroGonzalo_MG_FD_203881 | JGI IMG/M metagenome (GOLD analysis project Ga0310786, IMG submission 203881) | Bovine rumen microbial communities from tropical cattle in Woodstock, Queensland, Australia - Gonzalo_03 (v2) (version 2) | ecosystem: Host-associated > Mammals > Digestive system >...
GTTGAAGGTGCGGAAGCTGGTGCGGACGAGCTTGGCATCGGGGCCCTTGCCCTCCAGTTTCTCCACGGCGGCGAGACCCTCGCGGAACTTGATGTTGGCGAGAGGAATGCCGATGATCTTCGCGAACATCTGCTTAACCTCATCGTCGTCGGCGTTGTTACCAACGGCGAGAGCTGCGGCATCATTAGACGGAGTCATAATGAGGTCAGCACGCATTTTGTAACCGATGGCGGTGCGCCACTTGCTGTGGTCCATATCCTCGAGCCATGACTGCTCGTCAACCTCCAGGATGATATTCTTCCAGCCCTTGCGCTTCATAGCACGGACAACTCCACGCACATCCTTGACGGGATCTGCGGAAGAGCCCTCGTGAGCGGTGTCCTTGTTGGAAGCGTCGGTGTACCAGCGGTAGTTGCCGTGCAGGGTGGTGACATTGGCGTCCGGAACCATTGCATAGAAATGCAGGCCCTTGATACCGCGAGGGTTGTTGTCGGCGGTGAGGGAAAGTTCACGGTTGGAGACCATCTGGTCGCGCTGGTAGGTCATCGAGAGCTCGTGGGCATTCTTGATGTCAGTGTGACCATTGAAGAGGAGATCCAGGGCGTACTGCTTGGCAGTGGTGTTCTGGAAATCGAGCTTCTGGACGGCATCGAGATACTTGCGATAGTCGTCTTCGTCCCAGATGAAGCGGGCTTTCTGGACGGGGACAACGCCACGGCTGGACTCGAAGCCTTCAGTTCCGAAAGGAATGGCCTCAGAGTCTTTGTCAGTATAGGTGGCCATCACCTTCAGGCGGTTGCTGACAATCAACTGCTCGTAGTCAAAGGTGAGGCTTGATACAGGATCCCATGAGAATCCGTCAAGGTTCAGATCCTGCAAGTTGCCGAATCCAACAACATCCTTGATATAAAGGCTGTAACTCTTAGCGGAAAGGATTCCAGCTTCTGCCATCAAGGTATAGAAACCTTCACTATATTTATTCATAGTTCTTTCCTCCTAAGATTAAAGTTCGTAATTGAAATCGATGTTCGACAGGGCGTCCTTGTAGAAGTCCGGCATCGCGGGGATGCGGTCTGCGAGGATTGCACCTTCGGTCACGACGGAGATGGTGCCGAGCGTGGCATTGTCGGAATCCACGACAACCTGGCGCAATGAAAGACCGTTCGGAAGAACAGCTGCCTTATTTGCACCAGCTGCTGAGACAATCACGAGGAGGTCGCCATCAGCAAGGGTGCCAAGGTCGTTTGCAGTAATGGTGAACTGATATTTACCAGCATCAGTACCAGTCAGAGGAGTGGCAGCACCAAGTGCGACAGCCTTTGCGGCTACGCCAGCTGAGGTCATCTTGCCGACAATCATACCCTCTGCGGGAATGATGTTGGTCTGAGGCTTCAGGACGAGAGTGGTCGCAGCTGAAGAGACGGCGCCAACCACAGTGAAAGTAGGAAGAAGAGTGACAGTGCCACCCATCTTGTTGAGGCGGACAGGCATACCAGCGGGATAGATATCACCCTTGCTAGCGCCCGAAATATCGAATGTGCCGCCCGCAATCTTACGCTTGTTAACCTCCAGCCACACCGGCATAACGCTGCCGGGATACTGCTTGGTCTCAGGCGAGAAAAAAGCGTTACCGTAGTTGCTCATTTCTGAAAATTTTTTGGTTAAACTTACTGTTCTTTGGGTAGACGACCTGCCTCTTGCAGGCGTTTCTTCTCAGCGCTCCAATCTATTGTGCCATCCTCATCTACACCGCTCGTGTCTGCCACGAAAGGTTTTGATGTGTCAACGCCCTTTCTGGAAACAGCCTTGTTGAAGTAGCCGGTGGCCTTCTCGGCCAGCTCTTCGGCGGTCATCTTGTTCCCGGTGGCCTCATTCAGCTCAACCGCCCGATCCCATGCATCGTCAGCTTCGTCCTTGTACTTCTTGGCGTAATCGCCACCGAAGAACTGCTCACGAGCACCTTCCAGCGCGGCCTTGGTTGAATTGAGGTTTTCCAGAGCGGTAATTTTGTCAGTCAAAGGAGTAACTTTTGCGTCAACGGCGGCGTTAACGGCGGCAGTAATCTGCTCAATGAGCGTATTGCCGGTGCCACCACCTTCTCCACCTTCGTCACCTCCCTCGCCTCCTTCATTACCTTTCTTCTCCGGATGTTTAGCCTTATAATCCGCGAGTGCGCTTTCTGCGGTCTCTTTTGCGCGAGTGAGACCAGCAATTTCACCCTGGATTGATGTGGCAAGGAGTTTAACATCGGCGCCCTTTACAGCGGCATCAATCTCTTCCTCCTTTGTGACAGACCCCTTCGAAACAATGTAATCAGCGAGCCTGCCAATAGTTTTTTCGCTAAGCCCAAGCCCTTTGTATTCGGCACTCAAAGCTTCTTCGATTTTCTTCTTCATAAAAAATTTAGTTTAGGATTAACTCTTTGCCACAAAAATAATAACAAAAATGCTTCATATCAAAATTCTGGCATTAAAATTGCTAGCGACGCGCAACTCATTGTTTTCTACTGCATTATTTTTTATATATTTGCCGTGTATGTTTCGCTTAAAAGACCCGGATATAAAATTTCCACCTCTCTACGAGCATGTGGAGAGAAAATTGCCCACAGTCAAAGATAAAGGCTGGGACAAAGTAGGGAATTTTACGCTTCGAGAAAAGCGGGATTTTATGCCTCAGCCTGGACTACAGGAAAAGTTCTGTCAGTGCGATAGCAATATTATTTTTCTTTGTGGAGCGGCCACAATGGGAAAGACGTATTGTATGCTCATGAAATTTCTTGAGGGAATGGACAAACCGGGATTTTCCGGGAGGTTTATCTCCATGCGTCTTGCGGATTCAAAGAAAGGTACATCTATTTATAGGGATGCTGTCGAGCTGCTCGGAAATTTCGCCAACTGCGAAGTGTCTTCCAGTGACTCTCCGACTTTCGCCTGGTCAAAATATAACTCCGCCGTCCAGCTCATACACTCCAATTTTAATATAGATAATCCAACCGAGTGGGATGATTTCAAAGAGCTAGCCAAAAAAAATCAGGCAAGTAAGATTCAAATAGACGAAGGTTCAGATATGCCGTTCAGGATGTTCACCTACTGGATGTCCCGTAATCGTGATTCGTCTGGAATAAAGCCACAGATAACTATGTCCTTCAACCCGGAATATACGCACTGGACCACAACCCTCCTTCTTAATGGCGGATATATCGACCCGATGACATATTACATAAAGCCGGAGATGAATGGAAAAACAAGATATGTCTATTTCAAGGGTGATGATGTAAATGATGTCCTTTGGGGTGATACACCGGAAGAGGTTGCAGCAATGGCGGGAATTGTCCTATCAGATGCTGACCGAAAGGCCGGTCTTACCGAAAAGGATATGGTAAAATCCTTCACAATGTTCACCGGAGAGGCTTCCGGTAACCTCAAACTTGTCTTCGCAACAGCGGGCGGGTCGGTGGCAAACCTCCACGCCACAGGTGCAACTCAGCGAAACATTCTCAAAGGCGCATATTTCGGTCCGGTCAACAACGATAAATCTTCGATTACAAAGCAGATGATTCTCGACCTTGTAACCAATCCGGTAAATTCGGACGAGAATATGTATGCAACAATGGATATTTCGGGTTCTGTGTCGTCTCAACAACCGGACGCCTGCCAAATGGTAATATGGAAGGGGCTTCGATTTATTGCCATTGAAAATTATTATGGCAGAATGAATGAAATTGCGCCATGGATTATAGGAATGCTCGCAAAATACAATGTCCCGCTCGATCATTTCGCCTTTGACGCTACAGGTATGGGTTTCTTCCTCAAGGATTTTATCAACGCCAACCCGATAACCAGCAACAAGACGGCGCTCCAAGAATATGATGAAAATGGGAACCCGGTAACTTTTGAGCAATATTTTAATATCAGAAGTCAATTGCTCGGCAAGATGAAAGTCTTAATTGAGACCGGGCAAATCAGCACAAGTATGGACTTAAACACAAAGATACCATACGGGAAGAAGGGCGAGCTTAGAACTTTGCGCGACATCCTTTTTGATGCCACGGACCTTTTTGTTGCGACAACGAAAAATAAGCGTATATATTATCTCTCGAAGGATGAGTATAAAAGTCGACATCAGAAAAACTCACCAGACCTTATGGATGCGATATGTTTGAGGGCTTTTTGGGAACTCGACGCCCGCCCGAAAAAGCAGCCCGCTCCCGAGGTTGAGGAAGATGCATACGATGGACTATATAATTACTATGGCATGGGCAGTCCTGCTGTGGTGTACATTGATTAACATATAAAAAATCGCATTATGGATGTTGGTAGTTACATTGATAAGACCAAGAAAAAACCTTGGGTACGCCGCGTAAAGGATGATTCGCCGGGCGGCAGCGGATATAAGCTACAGAATATGACGCAGGAGGATTTCTTAAATGAGGTCTGCTCTGCGGCACATAAGATCAACTCGCCCTTGATGTCCAGAAGACCCATCTATGGTCCGACTGGCGAGAAAAACAAGGACGGTAAAGAAAAATGGGCTATAATAGGATACGATGATGTAGAAACCGTTCCCATAAGCAAGCAGTGGGAGATTATCTCAAAAAAGATCTCTCATTTTGCTGCGGATGGCTTCTGGACCGCTTCGGAGAGTAAGGATGAAGAGGCATTCCAGACTATGATGTCTTGGGCAGATACCGCCGGAATGAAAACTGCCTTCATTGAGGCGATGTGGCACGCCATGAGGACTGGCGATAGCGCCGTCTATTGGTATCAGACCGACGATAAAGACGATCCCCTTCAGTATGAGGTATACGGCTATGAGGAAGGAAGCACACTCTTTCCGCAGACAGATTTTAATGGGAAAAAAATTCTGGCCAGAAAATATAAATTCAACACACACGACGCGGTAGATATCTTTATGCCCGAAAAAATCGAGACATGGATGATGCTCGACGAAGAGATGGATGACTACCGTCAGTTTGTACCAGAGGGGGCTAATCCAGAAAAATCCGAAGATGGCTATACGCTCGTGCGAAGAAAAGACGGTCAAGCCGGTAACTTATGTCAGTGTATCTATTTCCATTTCAATGATATTCCGTCAGGCGTAGTACAACCCAGTATCGAAAAGCTCGAGGATGCAAAGACCTATGTCGGCGAAAATGTGAAAGGAACGGCAATGCCCATCCTGTTCCTAAAGGCCGAAAAACAATCAAGCCTACCGCCGTCAAATCTCGCAAACAAAGCTATCGGAGTTAAAGGCTCTTCAGATAGCCTTGCTCATGCCGATGCAAAATACCTTGCACCACCGGATATGAGCAATATCGCAGATTTACATATCGACGGGCTGGAGAATGATATTCGCGACGGAGCAATGTCAGTGAAGATAGACCCTGAAATTATCAAACAGGGTTCCGACAGTAGCGCGACAATGAAGATCCTCTACGCACCTGAAGTGCAATGGGCGCAGATTCATTGGCCGGAAATATTCAAGTCCGCCAAACAAATGATGCTTGTATTTAAAGCGTTGGTCGGAAAAGTTGAAGGTGATGTTCCGAAATACAGCGAAATGCGCATCTCTGTCGGACAGAATATTTGGATTCCACAGAATGCTAAGGAAGTCCTCGAAATGGAACTCGACCAAGTATATGCTCGTGTTAAATCTCGCAAATCCGCTATGCAGGACATTCCGAACTCTCATATCGGCGATGATATTCAAATCGAGAAGGAGTGGGAGTGGGAGCTAAAGAAGAAGCAGGAATATGGCACGAAGGCTGAAGCGGACGACCCGAAGACCAATCCTGGAAAAGTCAACAACCAAGCCTCTGGTAAAAGCATTCAGAATTAAAAAATGACTATATTTGTACGACTGTTCTAGCCATTTATATTGTGTTATTTTCAAAAAGGGCCGCCCATAAGAGCGACCCTTTTCTTTGCAAAACAAAAACATCAACTATAATGACTTAAAAAGGTCCAGAATCACCATCTGCGGCTCGAGAGGCTGGTGCTGACGCGCCCTCAATCTTCCAGTCGAAACAATTTGCGGTAGTATACCAACGATCATTGTATTCGCGGCTGGTGACATCATAATAGAAGGTTCCTTTCTGACCTTCCTTCAGCCTACCAAACTCCTCGGCTTTGCTGTTACTACACTCCAGCGCAATTTTCTCGTTGTACCTTCCGTTCTCAAATTCTACGACAACGGTCTGTCGTATCCAGGGGCCTCTCTGCCCCATGCCCGTCTGTGCGGGCGGAACCGCTACTATGCGGCCTGTTACTTCGTTCTTCATTTTACTCGTATGTTATATATAGGGGATGTACGCAAATTAAGTGCCAGGAATATCCAACAATGTCTCTTTCTTATATTCAAAGCCATTATCGACAGCAAATTTCTTTGCCCGACAAACCTCGCACATATCCTCACAATTCTGCTCACAAAAAACGCGATAAGCACATTGGCTACAACTCTCAGGTAAATATCTACGGGGTTGCTCCTCCACCTCTTCGTCACCATCGAGAAGACCGACTTTATCCATCAACTTAAGAATAGTCTCGGGATCATCGGCTTGCTCAATATTATCCGCGAGGGACATAGCAAATTCTATAGCCTTGGTGCGAGCCTTCGCCTTACGCTCTTCCATGCTAGCCGTCGGTTCCGCTTTGACTGGCGCCGGATGGAGAAACTGCTCCAAAGTCTCGCTGTATGCTTCAAGATAGGTAATCGCTTCCTTGCTGGCAAAAAATTGCTTCACAGCATCCTCCATAGCGGCCTTCGACTTTGATGCCGCAAAATCCGGTCTGGCAAATGTGACAAAAGCATCCTTCCGGGAGCAGCCAGAGAGAACATACCAAGTTAATGCTGCCATTTCTGGCTGGGTCAACTTGGTCACAAAGCCTTCTGGTCTAAGTGGTATTTTTGAACTGCTCATAAATTAAGGTATTCTTCAATTATTTGTTTGAATTGGTCGAGGGATCGACACAAACGGTAAGCATAGCCTTGTGATTCGACGAGCTTCTGCCAAGCGATTTGATGCTCGGATTGTCGGCCTTTCTCATCCTTATACTCGATGCATAGGCCGTGGAAACCGTTTCGCGGGATAAGCATCAGCGTGTCAGAAACGCCGTGGTACACCCCCATAGAACGGCGTATCGCGCCAGTGATAGCGTTTGAATCCGCCCTGTTATTCTCGTTCGGAACGGCAAAATACAAGCCTCGATACTGGGGATAGTTATTCCAAAAAAACTGGTAACAGGCAGACTGTATCTTACCCTCGGGCATAGAATGATTTCTTTGCTTCGGCTGCTGTTGCGTCTCGATAATCATTCCTCACTCCATCCAACAATTTCATATTTCGACATATCAACTTGAATGGACCAATGAGTCCTATTCCAAACGGCTTTACGAAAAACACTCTTGCCTGTCTCTTTGTTGCGGAGCCAGACTTTGACTTCGATACCGGCGTTGGGATGTATGTCGGGACTTATCCAATTTTTCATAACCAACGGTTTCTTGCAAAGGTAGGAAAATTATTTAGAAGAGAAAATATGGCCGGTCTTAATGATTAATAAGGCGGTTCTCATGCAGCCTATGCTATCTGGCTCATATCTATATTTCTTTGTCAATAAACCTCATTATATCCGGGTTCTTTCCTTTCTTGACGAGACGTTCAATCTCGCGCCGTGTGCGTCGGTCGAAGGTGTACCAATAGTCGCCGATGGTCGCATCCTTGAACGGCTGGGCCTCGTACTCTTCGATGGTCATATTATTTATCTTCTTTGTTTATTTCTACAACTGCAAGCGTCAACTGTCCGACCTTATCGGAATAGATAAGAATCGCTCGATCTTCAATACGACCGCAAACAGGACCAATCTCTGCAACATCGGCAAAATAGTCTATGAGTTCGTGAAAGTATTTCCGCTTCATCTCGTTCGTTACGGCCTTCCTTCTATACTTTCCCGATATCTCATCCTCGGTGGAAAGATAACCGATGTTGCTGTCTTTCCACTCTCCATTCTGGTCAATTTCCTCATAGCCAGGGTCTGGCATAATCGGAAAATCAGGTAATTTTCGTTCCATATCTATTCGGCAAATATCTTCCTGTAATGCTCGCACAGCGCCTCGCGGGTGGGAAAGAGTTCGTTAGCGGTAAAGAACCAGGTAGAGCAGTGATGAACCTCCCCCTTGCTATCGGTGTAATCCCACGACACCAGCGTAACAGTATTGTTGATTTCGGTAATCGTTCCGTTCTGAATTCTCTGCTCTAAATTCAGATATACCCAGCACTTGTCGCCTACTTTCCAGTCTGTTTTCATGCCCATATCCCCCTTATTTCGTTAGTTAACTCGCGGAACCGCTTTAATCTTCTTTTGTGCCTTATTTTCATAATCACCGCGCCTATAGGATGCTTGCGTTTCCATTCTATGACTTTTTCGCTATATATATCCACAACAAAACGGAAAACATCCTCATACGCATCAAACATATCATGGTTACCATCTCTCATTGCGGACATCTTCTTTTTAGAGATGCGCGAAAGAATATCATTAAGAATGGCTATTTGGGGGTCTTTATCTATTTTCATTTCTCGTATTCGCTTTTCTTATTTCTTTGTTACCCAATACCCACTCTCAAGATGCACCAGAAAGCCCCTGAAATTCCTGCACTTCGACTTGAAATACCTCGTACAGTTCATCCCGTGAAGACGGTGAACAGCCGCCGACAGCAAACGGAACTCCTGGATGCGAATTTCACAATGATGCGGCCTGCCTATCTCCCGCATGAGTCGCACCATCAAGTCGATGTCACTCTGCTCAACCGGCTTCGGCTTCATCATATCCTCTATCGCCTTTCTGCTCTGCTCGTCCAGCTCAAACTCGCAAGAGAAGGTCGTTTTTTGCGCCGGAGTCCACCATATACCATCCGTGGAAGGCGCGGTCAGTGTCATATCCATATCGTCGGCAACCCCAAGTTCCTTGAACTCGCCCGTCTCGCGGTCTAATATACCGACTTTACTCAGCCCCCATTCTGGTTTGTTTCGCGTTATTGCCATATCTTTCCTTTTTCACTCTTGCTTGCAATTCTCGTGCCTAAAACAGTTTCGGCCCGATTCATCACTCGTATTCGCTTTTCTCTAAAAGTTTAATCTCGTCCTTCTCTATCAGAACAGCCTTGCCATCTTCGTCCTGCAGCCAGTCTTGAATAGTTTCAATGGCTTCCTGCACGACCGAGAAGGATGGCTTAACCCAAGGTCTTTCGTGCCAGTGAGGGCAACCATCGCAAGGTTCGGCTACAATCTGATTGCCTACGCCCTCTAACATCTTTACGCACACGGGGAATATGTCGCAGTCTACGCGTCGGTTCCGTCTAATCTCAATATCCATAACTACTCCTCCTCCATTTCTACAGTTATCTTCACTCGTTTTCCACGGAATTCGTCGAGATCAAAGGCTTTCGGTCTGTTCTGATTGAATGGAAAATAAAAACTTTGCGGTCCGCAGTTCAAATTGTCGGAGTACGCATCAACTTGAAATTGGAATCCGTTTTCGTCATATTGGAAACCGACGAGCCTTCCTGTTTGTTCTGAAATAATCATATCCTTATTTTTTCTGCTTCTCCCTGCAAATCCCGTGCCACTAAAACAGTTTCGGCGAGGAATCCGACACATCACGCTTAATTTTCACTTTCGACCAAACATTTTTCTCAAATACCCACCAGAACTTCCTTGCGTCAGCCTCAGTCTTTCCCGGATTGCAAGCTAAGTATGCTTTCATACAGTTCCGTTTTGCTTCATCTGGCTTCTTTAAGCCGACCTGGACACAAATTCTATCCATCCGCCAACCCTTCAACCGCATAGCGGCAGCGAACGCCTCAATACTCTCAGCCTCTGATTCCTCCTCTACCTTTTCCAGATGCAACTGATACTCATACTCCGCTGTGCGAAAGACATAGCCACATTCCTTGCAGATCTTCAGCGTGGTCGGAACAAGGCGGCCACAGCCATAATGTCCGTTACAGTCCTTCTTCGTCGTGTCGCATATCTTCATCGCCATCACACCAGATGACGAATGCTCGTCGTGTTGTAGGCTCCACTGCCGGTCTGCCTCGTACACACCAAACTTGGCGAAGTTTCGGCCGGCATCAAGCACCGTAAATTCGTGTTTCGTGTCTGTCACCCTGGAACCGCGCCCAGTCGCTTGCAGATACCTCGTGATTGAAACCGTGGCGAAGTTGAGGATTACAACCTCAATATCACGCTGATCAAATCCTGCGACTGCAACACCGACATTAACCAGCACCTCGAACTTGTGGTCTTTGAAATCTTGAAACACATCGCGCCGCTTGCCGCTATATGTGTCGTCGCTATCGAAGGAACCGGACAAGACATACTTAGCGGAGATCCCTCGCGCATTGAACATCTCTGTCATCTCAATAGCCTGTTTCGCTGATACGCAGAAGCATATAGCCCTCTTATGCGGAGTCAGCCGCATATACTCATCCACGATGCCGGTATAGATAGCCTTATTCTCGAAGCGCATCGCGAGCTGCTTGCGGTTATAGTCGCCTGTGCCGGAGTCGATGTTGAGCCCATCCAACGAAGGTGCGATAATCGAATAATGGTTTGACTTCGCCAGATAGCCTTGCGCGATGAGTTCCTTCGTCGATATGGTCGTGACCATCGCTCTGTAAATATCGCAGAGCTGCTTTTGGTGGCTTCTTCTGGCAGGCGTTGCCGAGCAGCCCAAGAGCCAGACATTCTCTCGCAGATACGGATGAACGAAGTCCGTACTACAAGAATGTGCTTCATCAATAACCACAAAATCAACCGTTTGCAACCAATCTATCCACTCTTGCTTTTCGATTCTTCGCCGAAGGGTCTGGGCCATACAGACGATACACATCCCCGTCGGCACCTTTTTGTTGTTTGGCGTGACATACTCGACTTGAATTCCCATTGCTTCCAGTGCACCACCGTTCTGCGTCAGAATCTCACAGCGGTCTGATAAGATAAGGACTCTATGCCCCTTCTCTATCGTCTTTGATGCGATATAGCTGAAACAGACGGTCTTACCGAACCCACACGCGGCCTGGAGCATTACCCTGCGGTAACGACCCAATGCCAATCTTACCTCCGAAACGGCGGTAGTTTGGTAGTCTCTTAGTTGAATTGCCATGTCAGAATACCACTACCATAGACGGGAACGGTGCTCCCTGCTTTGAATCGTTGAAATGCAGCCGGCCACGGATGAAACGGATTTCCTTGGCCTTGTGATAGATGTAATCGTGGAAGTAAGCCGTGTCTGTCCTGGCTGGTATGAGCATAACCACGACCTCGCAGTTCTTGCTCTCCTCGTAGCACTTCTTGACCCACTTGCCGATCTCGCGCCCGTATGGAGGATTGCAGAACACTCTCCGCCCCCCCCCCCCATTTTTTCGTAAGTCCGTCATCTTCAATAGTATAGTGTTTCTCACACTTAGCGTTCTCGTGCGTGCAGCATGGATCAAGATTGAAATGGAACTCCGCATCCAGCTCCTTGAAGAAGTTGGTCGGAGTTGCCCACTCGTTGCTATTCGATGAAAATAAACCTGTATTGATCATACTTTTTATAAAAATAAAGGCCCCCGGCTTGCACGGGACCTCCGGAACTCAATCCGGTGTGCTGTTTAGGCGGTGCCATACCCTGTTACACTAAGCCTTGTGGATGGGGCAGGACTCGAACCTGCGACTTGGCCTCGTGTATGCAGACATAGCGATCAACCGCCGCATACTCCTACATACACTGTCCCCCTCTAACCAACTGAGGTACCCATCCAAAAATTACTTACCAACCCCATCCTCCTCTCGGACGGAAGAAAAGGGAAAAAAGCAAGTCTGCAAAGTTCGGATTGTTTTGGATGGCACCGCCAAGTTCTGGCATTACATCCGTCATCTTCTCCGGTTGCTCGAAGCATTCTTTAGCAAAGACGCCAATCTCGTCCTTTAACATTTCTGCCGCTTCTTTTTCGGTTTTACCCTCCGATTGAAGGCGCTGATATTTCCCTTGCAGTTCTTTCCACTCCATAACTTCTAATTAAAAAATCGGTGCGAATTTCTCATGCCTCCTCCGCCAGTAGCGGCTGGTCTTGTCCCTCACCCGCACCGAAAGTGGTCAATCCTCGTATGCAGAAAAATCCTCGCCATCGACCTTTACATCGTAGATGGTTTCATCGCAACCGGCAAGGAGTGCTTTCGCAAACAAACGAAAAAAAGTTTCAAACTTGCTTTTGTTACAGTTGTTGTTAATCTCGAATTCTACTTTCATATTCTTTCTCATTAAAAGTCAATTAAAAAGGGAGCGTATGCTTTCCAGGGTTGCGGTATGGTCGCTATCCAGATTGCAGGCGCCAGGCTTTACCCAACGATAATAGCTTTCTTGCCGTTCACAGTGGCGACATCCACCTGGGCTGGTGAAATCATTCTATCAAAAGGACAAAATCCAGTCACATATATCGGGGTTTCATCTTTTAGACCAATCTCCTCGGCGGCTTTCTTCAGTGAACCTAAAGTCACCTTCAGAGAATGATCTTCAAAGACGTTTTTCGGCGAAGTCCATATTTCATACTCACCATCCTTTACTGTACCCCTATCTGAAGGGTCGTCCCAATCAGCCACCGTAAGCTCGCCCGGCCTAATTGCTAGTACGCGGAACCTTTTGCCCGCACCGGGACCTTTTTTGAGCGTAACGCCCTGTGTAAATAATTCTTCTGTAATCATCTTAATCAAGTTTTATATAATGCCAATAATCGTCTAATCTACCAAGTCTCGCAAACCACATTGAGCGAATGCTAGCAAATGACATGCCAAAATGCTTATTACAAAAATAATCAAATTCTTCGTCATATACACCGCCACGATTGTTCGTCGTCCTTATGAATGTCGGTTTACAAACCTTACCATCCAGAGTCTTGAAATAAGGGTCGACACCCAGCTCGTGATTCCAGAAATACTCGTCTATCGCATTGCTGGGGCAGAAGATCTCCGGCGCATATTTTGCCTCGATAGGGAACACCACCTCACGCCTAATTATCGCTGTCTTTCTTTTTGCCATATACAACAAACAAACATTCCTTCGTACTCAACACGCGCTTGCCATTGCCCTCCAGAATCGCATAGCTGCGCCATTTTTCAAAAGCCACTTTCCATGATATGCCATATCTCATCCGACATAACAAATCACACATCTTATCCTGCGGTATCAATGTCACACTCTCAATCTCGTATTCCGGACCATTGAAAAACCTCAGTGTGTCGCCAGTCTTCGCATCGAGAAAGTCCTTTGTCTTCGAATAATACTCTCCATAGGGTAGGAGTATATAATCCAGATAGAACTCGCCCGGCTCCTCATGCATCGGCTTAAAAATCCTCCGCTTCGAGGTCTTTAATTCGAATCGTCTTCCTGCCATATTTTCTCGTCATATCGTGCAAAGCCTGGATATACCCATCCATAGTCCTCACCACCATAATCCTATCTTCGCCCTGGGAAAGAGGGCTGCGGCGGAACTCGTAGGCAAACTCCTGCATGTAAGAAATGAAATCGTCGGTCGTGATTTTGCGCAGATGTGCCGGGACCTGCTTCCAATGCACCTTACCCTCGCTTTTGAATATCTCAATTCTCCCCGGATTGGGATACTCAAGCCACTCCTCGATGCCCATAAGATAAAAACGCATACAGAAAGGTAGGATGTACCATAGGTAGTTTTTCTTGATAATTCGATAGATGTAGTTTTCGGCTAATTTCATAAAGCGGTTCATCCTACCCCATCTGTATAGCGTAAATCGCCACATCTCCCAGTCAAAATCATCCGGCTCGCCAAGGACGCCAAAATCCCAGGCTTCCTTATGCTTCTGCACGAACTCTTTTGCCTCATAGTTGTCCGAAAACTCATACGCATCTATGACCCCATGCTTGAAGCAGAGGTCAAAGAAGCGTATAATCGTCGGGGCTGTGGTGCGATTTAAAGGAGTTTTCATTTCTTGGCTTTAGGTTCTTCGGGTTTCTCGATAAGCTCACCATTTTCAACAACCCATCTGCCACTCTTGAAGGCTGATGGATTGACCGGTGCATCAATCATCTTGTCGATGAGTATAACACGCTGACGCATCTCCTCAATGCTGGCGACATAATCCTTACGCGCAAACTTGAACACCAGTCCGCGCCAGGGGGCATCTATGGGGTCGGTATCTTCCATGATATTGTCGTCCTGATAGATATATTTGACAAGCCATATCTCCTGGACCTTCGGGTTGGAAAGGAACTGCCCAAGCAGCTGGTCTCCGTGGTCCTTCCATACGGCAAGTTTTTTCTCCTCATAAGCCGTTTGCGGATCGCCGAAAAACTCTATAGCCGTATTGCCGACCAGGGTTTTCAGTTCAATTACTACGGTCTCGTCCTCAGTAAATGCGTCTGGGGATGCTCCCAATGGACAATCGGGAGCAATCCAGAACGGTATATCACGCATATTCTTCGAATAAACCAATTTAATCGGCAGTATATCAAGATTGCGCTCACACCACAAAAAGGCATACGGCTCCTGCTCATTGCCGATATCCATAGTCTTGGCGGAAACGGGATGCGTAAAGCCGTGATTACGCTCCCAGCGCTTACTTCTGATATATGAAAGGTTGGTCTCTATGATGCCACCCTTCGCGCTCGTTATCTGTCCGAGCTCACTCGCCGTAATCATTCCGAGACGGCGTTTCAGCCATTTCTGTTCCTTATTCATCTTCAAAAGTTTCCTTGTACATCTTAACCATTTCGTCGGCATACTCTGCGACAATTTCACACTCTGACTCGAATTCGCCATCAGCGGTGCTGGCGACGCCCGACAAGGCCGCACATGCGAACCTCACCCACAACTCTTTTTCTTTTGCTTTATCCATAACATCAATGCCATTAGTCCGGGAAATCTCCAAGTTGCTTGATAATCTCCTGACGAATCTCATCCGTCTCGAAATCGTACCTCTCGGCAATCTGGTCTATGTCGAGATTACCTTCCTTGGCCCACTTAACAACCACCTCAATTTTGTCGGCGGTGATGACCTTCTTCTTCGCGGGAGCGGCTTCCGGCGCAGCCGGAATCTTACTGATGCGCAGACCCCAAGTCTCGCCTCCATCCTGTACATCGCGAGTCTTCTCGCGGGTTAGCCTCACTGCCACATTCTCCAGCCTTGCCGGATAACCGTCGCACTCGGGGAACTGCTTCACGAGCCTCTTGCGGTTCGTCGCATTCAAGATAAACGGCAGGTCGGTGTAGGGATTCGGCGCAAAATGCGCCACCCAGACTCCATTCTCTTTTCTTCCGTTGATCATTTCGCTCTCCTTGTACTCAATACGAGCAATGATAATTCGTTCGATGTCCTTCCCGTCGGGGAGGCACTCGATTCCCGCGTGGGTGAGCCTCCCTCCGACTCTGTAGTGAATTGATTTTTGATCTTGCATACCTATAATTTTATCTGGTTTCTTTCAATTTTTGTGCCTTTTTTGTGAGACTTATCTTCTTCTTAGACTCCTCGCTATGGTGTTTATTGTAGAAGGAGTTTTTCTCACCGATTTGAGCATTTCTGAACCTCTCCCTTGTAATAGGGTTATTTATATTTTCTTGGTGGGAGACCCATCTCAAATTACTGACCGTATCATTATCCCGAGACCCATCAATATGGTCTATCTCGGGCAAGTTATTTGGATTTGGTAGAAACGCCAGCGCGACTACCCTATAGACTTTTATACCTTTTGATTTGCCATCTCTATAGAGGCATACATATCGATATCCTTTAGAATTTTTGGCCGGAGAGAGAATGCGACCATAGCACCGACGATGTAATCCTTTTATATTGCCTAAATTGCTTACTTGGTAAAACCCCTCATATCCCGGGACATCCTTCCAAATTTCTTCCTGCATAATTTTAAAAAAAAGCCCGAATGTTTGGTGAATGGTACGAGCAAACACCTACTTATCCGGGCCTTTATATTTCCACATCGCCATCTCGTACTTGGCGTTATCAAAGGTAGGTAAATTTTACTGACTTTCCAAATCATTTAGCGGGGCTTTTAGCCCTCAAATTTTATGCCATATTATACTACTGTCCCCTCTCTTTTGGATAGTCAAAAACTTTATTTTTCTCCAAAAATAATTTTCTTAAATACTTCGTTTCGCGTTTATCTTTACCTAAAACGTAGGCATACTTATGCTTCTTTGGATATTCAACAACTTGAGACTCTTCCATTTTTTTCTTTGCATATTCACGCAACTGCTCTGTGGGAGTCCCAGTCCACGTTAACCCAAGCTCTCGACAATATCTTTTATATGCACTTTTTTGGCGAAAGAATCTATCCGAAACAACTTTACCGGTATAGGGGTTTATGTACCTTTTCTCGGCTCCACTCTTTTGTCCTAAATAAAAAAAATTACAAGCCTGATAGATTGTTCCTAATTCCTTTGCATCAGGATCACTATATGCAGTAAATAGCCGATAATCAGTGTTCTGTACCATCCATTTTATACACCACATCAAAAATGCAGATGCTAAACATTTGGGACTCCAAGAAATACAGGCTCCTCGAGATATGAGTCGCTCAATTTTGTCGGTATCATCTCCTAAAAGTTTTGAAAATGCGTTAGGAACGCTCATTAAAGTAACCCCGGCAAGAATTCCATGATATCTTGCAGTAAACCAATGGGTTGTATATTGGGGAATTGTTCCAAGCCATTCGTGTCTTTTTATAAAACCTGTACATTGAAGCTTTTTATCTTCAGTTACAACATTTTCAAAAACAAAATCTTCAACTTTTAACGCTTGTGCTTCCTCTAATGTCATTCCCGCCATACGAAGATCTTCGTCGAGATATTGCCTTCTCATTTCATATTGAAAACACCAATTCTCGTCATATTCATACCTACGACGAGAAACATCTCCTTGCTCGACGAAACCAAACAAATTACTCATCACTCCTCCTCCAGCATCTCTTCCCAAAAAGCCTCGTACACCTTATCGGGACAATTCTCGTGCTTACGAATAACCGCTATCGGAAACTCATTGCCATCCTCATCTTGACCGTAGATAACCTGGTCCTCCTTTGACAGCTCTGTCACTACCGACGAGACATTCTTGCCCGGCAGTTGAAATACCAGGAAGGCACCAACTAGACCGAAAATCATATATCCAATCGTCTCCAGCCCGAGATGAAAAAGCACATTGCCTCCAATCAAAGCTAAGCCCAAGGCCGCTATAATAAAGTTAGTCCTTCTCATGTTCTTTGTTTTCTTTAATCAAATCACGAACCTTCTCCCAGATCCAGTCGGCCCAATCGCCACACTCATGCTTAATCACGGTCTGAGGCTCTTTCTTATTTAACATTATAAGTAAATCGCCCAAAAAGCGATCGTACTCATCGATTTGTCGTTGCAGCTCGCAGACCTTATCCACGAGCTGCATGCGCTCGACCTTCTTAACTACCCGCCGCTTCATCTTCCTTCAGCACCTGTTTAACTTTCTTCTTAAAGCGCCCATTACTATCACGCTCCATTGTCCTCTTCTCCTTCGGCGATGCTTCCACATACTCCTGCACTTGCTTCACCTCCTCGATCGCAATCTTCTCCTCCGTAGGGTCTTCCTTGATTTCCGCCAGACCCTCGACACGCTGATTGTAGTAATTTACAATCGTCATCTCAACATCATTCACGAATTTCTGGTCCGTCGTAAGCGTCATCCCGATGCTATAGATGATCTCACAAAAGCCGATGATGTTATCGTCAGTCTTCCCCGCCAAAAGATACCCATAGGGATGCTCTCCGGCAATGAATCTCGCCTTGAAATTACCGCTCACGCTCTCAATGTCGAGCCAGAAGCGTCTGAATGTCCACTTGAAACCACCATGCTCGCCCTTGCGAACCACGGGATTGGCTACACTAAACAGCCACGCCTTTTGAATTTTTTGAAATAGCTTCATCTTTGATTTTTTTTATGGTTTGTTTGTATTTCATCCAAATCTCGATTTCATCGGGATAAAAATTAGGCACCAGCAACATATCCCTGATAACCGCATTGCCGTAAGACACCAGACATCTCTGCCTCTTTATCTCTTTGGCAATCTCTTCCTGGGTATATCCATCCAATGTCATAGCCCATCCAATCATATACCGATAAAAGCTATACCTGCGACTCCTTACAGTGCAATCAAAGCCCAAAAGCTCGTTCATCACCTTCACATAATCATGCTTCGGCAATGCGCTCTTCTTAATGGGCCTCTCAAAACATTCCATCCAAGTGCAAAAATTACATTTGCGGTCACTGTCCGCTACATTCCAAATACAATCATTCATTTTCTATTGTGTTTTTTCCATTCTATCATATCACCAACATCCGCTGTCGGGGGAATCTCTTCCAGCGCCAGTCCCCAGCTGTCCCACCAGGGCCATACATCGCCTTTTCCAGCCCATTCTGCCCTCGCATCCATATCCGGCACAAGCATCATCCCCGGCTCCACCTCCCGCAGATTACCCTTACCTCCGGTCGCAAGAAACCGCCCGCCATAATACAAATAAGCCAATAAGACACTTTTTTCTGACTCCAAAATATAAGTTTTTCCACTTCGATCTGGAAGATGACTGCCAAAATAGCACCTTCCGCTATAGCCGTCACCAACCCTATACTGCCTTCCCGGAAAAAAGCCCTTATCGCGATGTCCATCCTCTCCATAGGCTATTCTCTTATCATACAGGATATGCCCCTCGTGGTCCACATACCAATATACCGCATTACGCTTCGAATCTGTCGTCACATTATACTTATTCCAAGCCTCACGCACTCTCTCCTCCTCGAAAAGTGTACACATCCACCGAAATAGAGGGCAGCCCCCGATATCATACCGCCTCGCAGCCTCCAGCACATCCTTACCCACATACTCCACCTTGCTTGCAACCCTCTCCCGCACCTCGCGGTTCCAGGTCATAGCCTGACTCTCGCCATTGATCATCTTCAGAGCATCCGCCCAGTCCGCAGCGCCACCGAACTCAAGCAGCCATTGCGGAAGGCTGATGCACCTGCCGCCCTCCTCGCTCACCCAGACGCTACCACGGCTTATGAATACCTTCAGCTTATCTCTCCTATAGGCATGCCTATCGCCGTTGAGATAATACCCCCCCATAAGACCTCGCGGCCCGTTCTGGCGGAGCTCCATGCCCATCAACTTCGGCGCATTCTTCAGTGCTACTAAAGGATCATATTCAAATCTTCCCATATCTTAAAAAGGCAGCTTACTTTCTAAATCATCATCATCGCTATCCGCAGCTCCACGGTCCTCCACGACATCCTTCTGCGGCAGATAATACCAATAACCATCACTCCTACGCCTGCATGCGAAGCCCATCTTGCGGAACATCTCCGTAAATGCCTTCTTATTCTTCGGCGTCTCATTCCAGTCATTGCAATAGCGTATATAATCACTCATCCATTCCTTCAGCGACTTCCAGCCCTCGCCATACTCGTCCTCCGGCTCACCGGCATAGAACCCGTGAGAGTCTATCCAGCGCCTCAGAGAGTTCGCATTACGCTTCATCTCCTCCACAACCTCCTTCACGGAGGCTGACATCTCTATCTTGCCGCCATTGGCGATGAATTTCTTATATCCCTCCAGCATCCAGTTGAAAATCGCCGCCTTGACCTCCGGAGCCTTCAACTTCATCTCCAGCATAGGATCTTTGTCGCGGTCATCAATGTGATTCGGCGCCAGAATGATGAGAAAACGCCGGAAATAACCCTCTGTATCATCCGTCGTCGGCGGTATCGTATTGGCGCAGCACAGCATCAGCGGTATCTTATCCACCTTCGTTGGTCTCTTACTATACGGATGCCTTCCCGTAAACGCCCCACCGGACACAAATTGCTTGAAATCACCTCCCGAGAAGTCCTTATTACTGACCTCATCGCAGTAATTCACTATCTTACCGTTCACGTCCGCCAGATGATACTCCATCTGGCTGCTCTTAAAGAGCTGCTCCGGCGAATACGAGCTTGCTACCGCCGGTCCCAAGGTATTGACAACAGCCTTACAGATGATACTCTTGCCATTCTGACCCTCGCCAACCACGAAAGTGATATATTCTATCTTATACTCCCTACGGTCCGCAAGGAAACAACCGCAATATTGCTGGAAGGTATCCCTCATCGCATCATCCGAGATAGTCATACCCAGCACCTTATCCCATAAGGCGCTGTTCGCACCCTCCATATAGTCGAAATCCAGCACTATGTCGGTCTTATATTTCACATCGAAATCCTTCAGCCTCATATCCACCAGGTCCATCACCCCGTTCGTGAAGCATACATACCTCCTGTCCGGCACGAAAGTACACCTCTCGTCGCCCTTCAGTCGGTTCATGCAATAATCCTTCACTATCTTGGCGCTTCCCGTCTGATACACTATGCCCACATTCATGCGCTCCATCACCTCGATGATGATCTCCAGCAACGTCTCCTCTATCATCTCCTCGAAATAACGCCCGTTGAATACATAAAGCATCCCGTCCTCATCCACCTTGAAGAAATCATTGCCTTCATCACCCTCCACGCCACATACATAGCGGCGGAAAGCCTTGCAGATGCCTGCCTCCGTCTTCTTATTCACCCTCTCGTCACTCAGCCCGGCATTCTCTATCGTCGGTCCTACTGTGTCAACAAGGTAATCCACTATGTCTGCATATTTCATCGAAAACTTGCGGTTTTTCTCAAAAAAAAGCCGGAACAAACAAGAATCCTCTCGCGAGGTGGGCATATCCTTGTCTGCTCCGGCAACATATCTCTTCTCGCGCCATGCCCAAAAAGCGCGTGGGAAGTCAAAGTTACAAAATCTCTCCCCTTATTTCCAAATTTTTCTTCATAGCACCCCGAGGAGGACTCGAACCTCCATCTCCTACTGCAAATCCGCAAGCGCAGGCGACCATACCATTATACCACCGGGGTCCACCGATGCCAGCAATTGGGCTATGAAATTACGTCTGAACCCTTTATCCAGTCCTGTCACCGAATTCACAAAGAGACTGAGGAGCGACAAGACCATATTGCTGACTTACCCTGATGCTCGGAGGACATCAACGAACCTTAATTCAGACTACCTCAAAGACATGTTTGTAATGCTCTCTACATTCATCCTCACTGGCGAACACCTCGCGCTCGGTAAGCACCATCCGGTTCTTCATATCATACAACACTACAGACCCGTCCAGCACATCCTCGCCCTCCTCGTTCGCGTGAATTCCCGTAGCCATAATCCTGATGCCCTGCACCACCGCGCTCTCGATCTTCTCCTCCGGAGCGTTGAAAAACCACAGCTTGTCACAAATTGCAAATTTCGTTTCCATTCTTATATATTTTATTAGGTTAGTTTCCTGTACTTCCATACCCACCGGCACCACGCTCGCTTATGTCAACTCCAGGCAGCCCCTCCAGCTTCGCAAGCCACAGTCCGCCTCTCCACCGTTCAAACACGACACCCTCCAGCTCCACGCATTCCTTCCACACCTCGTGCCACAACTTCTCCTTGAGCGCATCCAGCGCCTCCTCTTTGCTCCTTCCAGATCCTACAAATACATCCATAGCCATCCTCCCGTCTTTCCTTTTCTCTGCAATGCCGCCCTCACACTCCTCACATCCAAACCACACGCCTCCGCAGCCTCACATACACTTCCATATCGCGCCACAAGCGTCCCATCCACATCGAACCTGCCAACATTACAAGCCCTAGGCTTCGGTCCTCTCTTCACTCCCGCCTCCTTCACCTCGCTCCACTCCAGGTTCTCCGCCCGGTTATCCTTCCGGTCCCCATTCTTATGCACCACATAAGGTCTCCCCTCCGCATTCGGCACAAACGCCCTCGCGACAAGATAGCTCACCAGCTTCCTGTCACCCCACAGCGAGACCCACTCGCCGCGAACAGCCTTCAGCGGAAAGCCGTCACTCAGCACTACGCCATCCTCGCGGACGCTGTACTGCCGGTCCAGCTTCTTCACCTTTAATCCTGCGCGAAAAGTTCCCATGACACAACCTCGTAATTTCCTTCCACAATCAGCCCGACACTACTCTGTGTCAGCGCATCAATGACAGCATCCTTGCCATCGAACTTGACAATCTGTCCGAGATGAAACTTACTCTTATCCATAGCCTATCTATATTAAATTAAACCCATTTCCCTTAACTTCCAGAAGCACTTCCTTGTGGCGCTGATATCGGAGAAGGCGTCATGTGCATCCTCGAAGTCGCACCCGAAGAGTTTGTTGTGCAGTTCAATCAACTTGGGCCACTTGTACCCACGGGCGCCTGGTATCTGGCAGAAGTCCACGCTGGACTTCATGGTGTCGATGGTCCTCATGCCGTCGATATAGTCCTTTCCCCACTGCCTCACCAACTCGGACCCCACCACGCTGGTATCGTATCCGACGTTGTGTCCGACCAGGACGTCGGCCAGTCTGGCTGCTCCCAGGAAGTAGTACACTGCCTGCTTGCAACTAACTCCTTCCTTGAGAGCCTGTTCGGTGGTTATTCCATGCACATTGGACGCGGCCTCCGGGATCTCGAATCCTTCGGGTCTGACGATGATATTGGCCTTGCTCAGGATTCCCCTGCGGTCATCCTCCAGGATCCATCCGAGTTGGACGAGCCTGGCGGCGCTCCAGTTGTCAAGGTCGGTAGTGGGCGCCGAATAGTTCCTCGGAAGCCCTGTCGTTTCCGTGTCAAAAAAGCAGTATCTCATTTATCGCATATTTATTTTTCAAAAGTCCCGTTGCCCTGCAAATTCCGTGCCACTTTTAAACAATTTTCCAAAATACCAGCCAATACTAATATCCCTCATTCCGGCTATGTCGGTCAGTGGCACCTTCTTCCCCTGGTCCATAGGCACCACCCGGCGGTTACTACTATCAAAAACGCCCACAATCCAACCTCCTTTCTTCAGTTCGCAGAGCAAGATCCGCTGAGAGCATCTGACAGGCACGCCCCGGAACTCCGCTTTCTCGCTGACAGCTCTGGACACCGCTCCCATAGTCACTCCGAACTCTTCAGCAAGCTCCTGGAGGCTTCCGTAGACCTTTGTCGGTGTAATATAGACCTGTTTTGCCATAGACTCGTGGTAAAAATTTGACTTCTTCGAAATGCGAAATTAGACCATTTTTTGATAAAAACAAGCGATTTGCCCAAAATCGTGTATTTTGTGCTGTTTTAACGAAATTGACACATCGCCAAAAATCAGCACTTTACATTTTTCCATGAACTTAGTGTAGCAAATTCTCTATATTATGTCTCTATACATACGACGACCCCCCTCTATTTTAAGCCACTTTTCCTATTTATGTTTAATAATACATTTCTTCATTAAAAACATAAGTTATTGAAATATAATATAATAGAGAGGAGAGGGGGCGTGTAGTTCTACGGAACTAGGAAAAATGGTTCATAGAGGGCATTTTTTGGATCTGGCGAACCCTTTATATGGGGCTTCGAAAAATAAGTAAAAAAAATTTCAGAATTGAACTGCTCAAAATGCGCAAGATATGGCATAAAGTCCCGTAACCCTTTGGAAATCAGACAGATACACCCGCTTGTCGGTCGTTTTGTGGGTGTGAGTTTTTTTGTAATTGACTAAAAATCAGACTGTTCCAAAAATGGCATTTTTGCCCATTTTTCGCAGCGTAACTGCCTAAAAATCAGCGTTTTAGCGCATACCAAGTCTGGCACAGATATTGCAATACTTAAGACGTTCTTTCAAATCATGAATTTAACGCAGCAGCCGGGCCGCTCTTGTGTGGGGGCCGGCCATACTATGAACTTGTATAGTGAAACATTGACAGGCAAAGGCCTCATTATGGCCAAATCGGCCGACAAAAAGGCCATTAACGCAGCATTGGCCGACGCGGCCAAAATGATTGAGGCCGCTTTCTCGGCCATAGTAAAGGCCGACGACAAAAAGGCCCGCAATGTGGCCAACGCGGCCAAAGGGGCCTGCAAGACAGCCGTGGCCATCGTGGCCGCTTATTATCCGCACCAAACGGCCGACGGCCGACTGCTGCGTAAAGCAGTGGCCGAAGATGGCCACAAGTACTGGGCCGAGAAGGCCGTGACGGCCGTGGCCGCAAGAGGCCTGCTGAGGGAGGCCCTTAAAGCATACATCGACAACAACGGCCGGCCAAACGTGGCCGTTCATGAATTGGGGGCCGCCGTTGAGGCCCCTGCAAAGAAGGCCACCAAATAGGTGGCCGACGGCTGCGGCCGCTTGATTACCGGCCGCAGTCACTATGGCCCCAATCTTAGGGCCAGCCATATCGGCCCCGCGCTCCGGCCGCGGCCGTGTTGACTGAAGCTCTTCGAAGAAGGGAACAGGCCGAGAGTCCGCCGCGGCCGATAAGCTAAGAAAAAGGACTGGGACAGCGGGGCCGAGCTATGGCCGGACGGTTCAGTGACTGAATTATCAAAGTTGTCCACATATGCAGCCGAGCAAAGAGCTTTGCGGTTGTTGTGGATAAACTGGATATGAAGGCCGAGCAACCATAGTGAGGGCGAGCGCTGGTTATTGTTGATAAGGGACAATAATTGAAAGAGAACCCACCGAAACGACATGGACGAAATTGTCGGAGTAAGTTTGCTATAAATGGACGACAGGACAGCGCGAGCAATCGCGTTGAGCCAAATCCTATATAGTTTACTAACGAAAGCTCAGGCCGAGAGAGCGGAAATGCATCGCGACGACATCGGTACAGCGCGGGCAAAAAGAACGGCTCCCGCCCATAGTTTAACCAATAGCACGGAAGGACTATGGGCGGTTATTATGTTTGGAGGGCGGACAAAGGCGCGATGCTGCCGATCGAATCGGTGTCCGTCCGCGAATAATCTTAAAATGAACGATGATGAAAACAATGACAGTGTTTGAACAACTCGATTTCTTGCGCGAACGGCGTACCTACGTAAATGAGCGCAAAGAAGCAGCTTTTGAGCGATTCGAGGCGCAGTATCCGGACTGGTTTATGAACGAGTCCGACGACTATGTTAAGACCTGCGCGGACTGGCGCAAGTATTTCCGCTGGTACAAAGTCTCAATTATGATAGGCGATCGGATCGACAAATTACTTGATGAATTACTTAAACAAATAAACATTTAACAACTAAAGCCGGGGACGGGGAGCGCTCGTAAGGGCGCGACCGAACAAAAATCCAAAATGAAAAAGTATGCAGTACTTAGGGTATGGAACACACTGAGCCCTGATGTTGTCTTTATGACCGACATTGAGCAGGATGCAAGGGATTTTGCTCGAATCAAGAAGAACGAGGAGGGCAAGACCTTTGTCGTCGTCGCCCTGGACGAGATAGCACGGGAGGATGAGTAACAGCCTGATTAGGGCCCGAAACTATCTAATGAACAGGTTCGGGGAATACGGCCGGATTAAATTTGTCTGGCTGATGCAGAAGTACAATTTGGGCCTGGCCGATGAGCTGCCCGAGAAGATGAAAGCGGAGGTGTACCGATGAAAAAGTTCGAGAAGATTGTGGTGGCGTTACTGGTAGCGATAGCCATTGAGGGCGCGATCTTGGCGGTGAATGTCGTCAGGATGGCGCAGAACGGCTTTGAGGTGGAGCTGAACGAAGTGAGTGAATGAGCCGAGGGCGGAGTCGGGTGATGCTGGCTCCGCTCGCTTTTTATGTATAACTTAAAAATGGACGACAATGAACGGATTTGTATTAAACTCACTGCGCAGGGCGAAGGTATCGACCTTGCGCAAAATTTATATGGCCGTAGTGGCTATACTGAACCCGAATGAGGTCAACAGGCAGTGGCGTAAACACTGCGTAAAGATGCAGAACGCTCTGAATGAGGAGCATTATTTCGAAAAGGGCTGGTATATGTGCCAGCATGAACTGCAAGATTGCCGCTATGGAATGGATTGAGGAAATACAACCCAGCTGGGGGCGCCCTGGGTGGCAGGCTGTGTTTAGATATAACGGTCAATATTATCTCGCCGATCTCACATTAGTATGTTATGAGATTGAGTGTATGATTTTCAAATGTGACCATACTGGTCAGTTTACTTTCAAAGACGCTTTGGGTGAATATTGCAATAGGGATTGCGAGTTTTCGCCCGAAGGACTGAAACAATGTATAGACGAATTTATAGAACAAATCAAAAAATAACCAACCTTTAAAAACACCTTATTATGAAAACAAAACTTATCTACACTGAAGATTTCGAGCGTCGCTTTGCGAACGCCGCAAAGAATGGTTCAACCGTATGCGCCGACATTTTGAAGGCCATCAAGACTCCCGACAACATCAAGGACGGGGTGAAGGTAAACTACATCACGACCGTCAAGGTTAATAACGGCTCGTATGACGGTTTTACGAGACGCTCAATCAAGGTGACTTACTGCTCAAAAGATTTCACCAATGACAACAACCCCGAGAAGGGTTCGCCCGTGGGTATGTGGAGAAGAGAGAACCGCGCCCAGTTGGATTTAGTACGATTCGTCGACCTCTTCAAGAGTCTCGAAGGGATACACTACTCTTCAGAGGACTATGCTTATGCGGCAGAGGTGCTGTCGATAGACGAACCGCTCGTATGCAAGATTCTGAGCGGTATGCGCAATATCGAGAAATGCTATGCGTATAGCAACTATGCTCCAATTGTGAGCAGTAGCAGCAATTCAAATACCCTGTGGAGCAGCTGTATGCGAAGCGAGGAAACCGCTGCCGTGGCGGGTGACTTCTATGCGAATTTCTGCGGAGCGAAGATCGTGGGTGTGTTCGGAGTGAACACTGGTGCAGTGTATGGTCGCGCAATCCTGTGGCCGGAGATTATCGTGCAGGATGAGAAGGGTGCCTTTTTGGACAGGGTGTATTTCACTCACGACTGCATTAGGGTAATGATGTATGAGTTCGCAAAGACTCAGGGAGTGAAGTTCCGCAAATATCAGAACACCTACGACAGTAAGGTGTATTTCGTCAAGTTCAGTGACCCGACCACCCGCATCAGGGCTGGCGTCCGTATCGCGGTGCCGCAGATTAAGTGGCACAAGGCTGGTAGTCCGTACACTGACACCTTCTCGTGGGTGAACTATGAGAATGAGCATTTCTATCTGTCGAATTATTGCACCGACTATTCGGTGGTCGCGACGGATTGCACAGGAACCACTGGTGCCAAGCTGCGCGATATTTGCCCCGTTTGCGGAATGGTACATTCGAGAGGTACCGCTCTGTGTAGAACGTGTGCGGACAAATATATGAAAAACACGATTGTCGGCCCGGTGTACACTGGCAAAGTGAATAAGAAGGGCGAGCCGATTCTGCCGAAGAAGTATGTGGAGGCAGAGAAACATATTCAGAGTCTTTAATCATAGGAGGACAATACAATGAAACTGTTAATGGATTTATATAAAGTTCATTCTCCCTCACATCACGAAGAAAAGATGAGGGCATTTTTGCTCAAGTGGATAGCTAAGAATGTCGAGAGCGCGAAGGTCACGACCGACAAGGTGGGCAACATCTTTGTTGTGAAGGGAGTGTCTGAGACGTATCCGTGCATCGTGGCGCATATGGACGAAGTGCATACTGTAAGACCGAAGAAGTTCAAGGTAGTGACCTATAAGGACAACTACATCCTCGGTGGCGATGCGGAGATACTGCGTCCGTGTGGTATCGGTGCGGACGATAAGAACGGCATCTGGGTGGCGCTGAAGCTGATGGAAAGGTTTGATGAAATGAAGGCTGCCTTCTTTGTGGGCGAGGA
>Ga0310786_10002537_pt1 | contig 27777 bp, 36 predicted proteins | sample AusTroGonzalo_MG_FD_203881 | JGI IMG/M metagenome (GOLD analysis project Ga0310786, IMG submission 203881) | Bovine rumen microbial communities from tropical cattle in Woodstock, Queensland, Australia - Gonzalo_03 (v2) (version 2) | ecosystem: Host-associated > Mammals > Digestive system >...
ATCATGGATCGTTCGACTTCCGGCGTGTTAACAAGGCAAGCAAACTCTTTCGGATCATGCTTCGATGAAAACCTATCGATTGCATCAAGCAGTTTCCAAATGTCCATTACAAGAGACTCTCTCACCTTTGAGTCATCACTTTCCTTATCGGTCTTTTCTTCTACGGCTGGTGCAATCTCTTCTTTTGCCGTTGTGTACGCCTTGTTGATACTCATCTCGTTCGATACGACCTTTTCTATTAGATCGGGTCTTACCTTCTGTACTTTGTCGAATTTGGCAAGAGTACCAGTAGAGACTTTTGCGGCAGATGCGATTTCCTTTCTGACATCAATCGCCGTTGCGACCTCTTCCACATCGCTTTTGTCAACATTGACAAAAGCGTTTTTCGCTTCCACGCTTCGCTTATCTCCACCAGCGTCACGCTGCCTTTCCCTTGCCATTTCACGGAGCATTGGTTCTAACTTCTTTGCGAGAATTATGCGAGTGCCAGCACCAATGTTTCTGCGGCTCAACTGGTTTTTGATAATCCAGTATGTCGCATGGTTTTCATCTTCAAAGTCCATCTGAACCGTATTGAACTTGATGCCATGCTTCGTGCAAATCTCATATCGGTTATGACCATCAACGATGGTGTCTCCCCACAGCACAAGCGGATCTCTGCATCCATGCTTAATGATGCTCTCCTCAAGTCCTTTGTATTCATCATCGGACAGAGGTGGAATGGCATCCTTGAATATTGGATTCACCTTGATATTCATACTGAACCTCACTTGTTTATCATTTCTGCCCTAATCATTTTCTTCGCTCGTTCCACAAACATAGGAGTCTTGACCGCATCGATATTGTAAGCGTTGTGCCGTTGTTTTCCATTTACGAAGTCTGTCAGTGCTGCTTCCGTCAAACGTGAAAGCGAAGACTCCGATCGCCACCATGACTGAATATGCGTTCTTCCATAGATGCCTGAAGAGACAGAAAGTAACTGGTTTCTCATTACTATAGCCGCACTCTCTTTTTCTGAAGTGCAAAAACCGCTATTCACAATCAGACAAAAGTTGAATATTGTGTCGATGTCTGCGAACCCGGAATACAATGCGTAGAACAGCGTCTTGATGATAGCCGCCTTTCTGCAAATGTTGTTGCTTCCTTTCTTCTGCGTTGCAGCACAAACACAGTCATTTATCATGTTTCCATATCGCTCAAGAAACTCTTCAATGATTGAAACAGACGCTTTTGAAATGCCGAAATCGAACATGATGCCATTAACTACGCCGATATGCGAGTTTTGGCTCAAACGCTTATCGATGTTGTTTCTGACGCACAATGCATCTCTCGTGGTTCTTGCGACACCTCTGTCATAAGATCCAGGAGCGGAGTCTGCGTTTTTGATTACAAAAAGTTCGATCGGAACATTCGCACGGACAATCGCCTGGAGTCGGTGCTGTCCATTTTCAAGCATTCCGTCCTTATTGAACACGATTGGTTCATAACTTTTTTCCCAAAAACCTCTCGACATATCTTCTGCGTATCTTTTGACAACCTTCTGCTTAATGCCACGATTGTTCGGCATATTGTGTTCGAGCCACTCAGTTGCCATTGCCGGAGTTACCGTCACGAAACCCATTGTTTCTTTTCCATTAGCACTCATTTCTGTATCCCCTTTCTTATAACCTCAATATCTCCATGATTCGTTTTCCAGCGTCTCTCTTCCGGCAGAACTGGAACTCTACATCGTACTTCTTCTGCATAGTCAGCATTGCTTTCATGAGAGTCATGCCTGTCGTTGCCTTGGGATATTTGCGAACCTTCTTCCTCTGACCGTCAACGGTACGATAAACGTAAACATCCAGTCTCGAATTCTTCCACTTCCAAACATCCCGGATGTCATTCACGACATAGTGACCGTTATCATCAGTTTGGTCTTCCTCGACAAGGACTATCAGTTTGATTCCGTTTTCCTTGGCAAGCAGACACTCTCTTCTGAATCGCTCATGCTCTGATCCGCAGATATTATTGACGCACTCTTGCAGATCCTGTTTCGTGTCTATGACCGTAGACATATCGTCTATCCTCGCATAGTCTCCGCAAGGCAGCTTCGAATGCAGAACACGCAATCCATGCTCCTGGAAGTATTTCTCCTTCAGTTCATGGTGCTTCAGTTTCTGCCTTGTATCGCAGATTATGGTAGGCAACTCTACATCACCGTCCTTACTTCCGCTTCGACAAAATCCACGGAGTTTTCTCCGGCGGCGATATCACGCTTGGCAAGTTCCTTCGTGTCGGTTTCTATGTCAACTCCGTTGTTGAAAACATCCATATCCGTAGGATCGAGATCGTCCATCGGTATGCGCTTGCAGAGTCTCCGCAGCACGACCTTCTTGTACATTTCTTCCGGGAACTTTGCCCATGCCATACTGTTCCGTGCTTTCGACTGCGAACGAGCTGCTTCCAGTTCGGACAGAGACATGACTTCCAACTGACGCTGACCATCAGTGTACTGGCAACAGGCATAAGCACCGATGATGCGCTTGTCCTCTGCGATGCAGTTGATTTGATGCTTGTAGTAGTCATTGCCATTGTCAGATCCGTACTGGAACACTTCCCCTTCCCGGACAATGCTTACCGTAAAATGGTCGATAGGTTTGATGCTCTTCCTTGTTGCGAGAACAGTCATGCCTTTCCATGATGCCACGAAGTTAATCTGCGAACCGTAAGGAATCAGAAAGCACTGACCCTGTGATGCGTCCAGTCCGCTATAAGCCGCTGTGAGCAGTCCTATTTTTATCTGCTCATTTCCGTACTTCCTGTTAAACTCTTTCAGCGCATCGTTTCCGTTCAGAAGAGCGATGCAGTTCTTCACATACCTCGGAATGCTGAATCCCTTTGGAAGTGCTTCTGAATTTGCCACCAGTTCAGAAGTCAAAACTTCAGAGAAGGTAGCATTTCGATTTGCTAATTCGTTTGCCATGATTCTCCTTTCTGTATTTAGAATTTTCGTTTAGAAACATTTTAAGGCGTATAGAGAGACTCTGTATTGCAGACGGTAAAACTATCGTCTGTGCGATTAGAATCGCTCACAGCGTCTCTCCGTGCGTCAGATAGGCTGTTGCCGACCTTTGTTCGCTACCCACACAGGACACGACACAAAAGGAGACAGTTTACAAACCACATCATCGGGATCGCAGTTATCATTCGACAGATGAACGGTAAGGACTCCTCGCAACTTGTCATTATCATTTGCTATGAGAAACCTTTTCACCGTCTCCAGTTCCATGTGACCAGTGAGAACGTGGTCACGTTTTGGCGTACCATCCAAATCTTCGTCAAGCATGGACTCGATGTAATTGCATTCGATGATGATGAATCGCAGATTCGAAAAGCGGTACTTTATAAACTCTGTGTCTGTGGCATAGAGAATGTTACCCATTGCCGGATGCTTAATCAGAAAACCGTAGCAAGGAACATCGTGAACACAGTCAAAACAGTAGACATCGAAGTCACCAAACTTCCTGTGCCTTGCTTCACCATGTTCTTCGTAAGGTTTCCACACTTTGATTCCGGCGTTTTTTATCTGATTAGCGTATTCAGAATGGTCTTTGTGAGAGTGAGTGATACAGCACCCAACTATCCTCGACACTTCATAGTTGATTGACCGCTTAATAGACAGGAGTGGCATCCCAGCGTCAAGAACCAGGATGCCCTTTCCATCATCAATCGTATAGCAGTTACCTTTAGATCCAGTGCCGACCACAGTCAGCATTCCCATTACGACACCACCAAATACTTATCAGTGGCAACCTTGAGCAGAATGAGCTGCGTGTCGATTTTCGGCACATTCCAGTCATTCAGAGACTCGGCGTTGTCAAGGAAGATGGGAAGGTAAGTGTCGTAATACTTCTGCAAACCTTCGCAGATGTCCAGTTTACCCTGGAGTTCACGACCAGTGTTCAGAGACTCACCAAAAGCCTTACCATCGATCTTCGGGATGCAAGTGTCCTTGTACTCACCGTTCTTCTGATACTCAAACAGCGAGAACTGGACTATTTTGAAGTGCTTGTTTATTTCCTCGGTGAGCAGTTCGTTCTTGTTTCTGCTCAATGCGCTGACGGCATCGATGACCTTCTCTGCATTCGCCTTTGCCTGTTCGTTCTCAAGCAGCTCGGCGTTAAGAGAGTCAATCTTTGCATCAATCTCGTCATTGTGCCGGAGTACGGCTATATTGCGGTCGATGGCATTGATACGGTCGTGATACTCATAGAATTTCTCACGAAGTTTATCCGCTTCCACCATCTGCGCTTTGATCGCCGCAGCTTCCTCTCTCAATTCTGCCACTCTTGCTTCTTCGATGTCGTGATACTCATCGGTCGTGAGCAGTTCGTCAGTCTGCTTCTTAACCTTCAGTTCGTAATCGGACACCAGTTTCTTCTTCTCGCCGACTTCTGTCTTAAGACGCTGGATCTCTGCGCTGACGGTTTTGAGCCGGATTTTCGCATCGTTGAATTTTGCCACATAGTCTCTTGACCGCTCACGGTACTTTTCAAGTCGATGCTTCTTCTCGGATTCCCATGCGGCAACTCGCTGGTCGAAATCTTCCTTGGCTTCCTTGACCTCTGCTTCATGACGCTTGATTGCTTTATCACGAAGCATCATGGTGAGTTTCTGACCGCAAGTCGGGCAGACAAGGTCGGACTCCTTCAGCGGTTTCGGCTCGGTATAGATGTAAGGACATTTCTCTTCCTTTTCCTCTTCGTATGCCGTTTTGAGGTCGTTGCTGTTCGTCCGGCAGTCTTCCATATTCCGCATCAGATTCTTTGCGACTGCTTCTTGGTTACTGATATCACGTTCGCCAGTCGAAATCTCAAACTTCAGACGGTCGAAATCTCTCGACACATCGTCAAGTTTCTTTCGTGCTTCCCTGGATGCTTTCCACTTGCGCTCGGAGATGTCCTGTTCGATAGCACGAATGGCGTTCATCTTCTTGTTGTACTCGTCAGACAGATCCGCTTTGTTCGGGATGTTCAGAGCATCACGTTCAGCAGTGACCGCTTCCTTCTCGGCTTCCAGTGCAGAGATACTACCTTCTGCTTTCGACCGCTCCATGCCAACGATGATGTCCGGGATAGATGCGACACGTTCCTTCGCCGCTTTCAGAGTAGCCTTGTTCATGGCAAGTATTTCTTCCACGGAATACTGTTCCAGTAACGGCACAAGGAGCAGAGTCTCTTCTGCCTTTCCGGCAATCTCGATATCCGTATGGTCGGAAGTCATATCGAACAGCACCTTCCGCATTTCTGCCGCCTTTGAGGAAGTGAACGAGTTCGGGTGAGACAGTGCAAGGAAGTCATCCTTGTAGATCCCCATGTCATTCAGTTTCTTCCAAAGGTCACGCTCGGTCACAGGAACAGAGTTGAACTCATACTTGTTAGAGATAGGAGCATTTCCCTTGCCGGAAGACTGCTTGGCTTCCTGTCTCTTTGTGAACGTGTGCTTTGTACCATCGATCGTAATGGTAGCAGTGACAGTCGGAAGACTCTCTTCAACTCCGACCGGGCGAATCATAGGATTCTTTGTCATTCGAGAATCGCAGTCACACCACAGCCAATACCATGCATCAGCGATGGTCGATTTGCCGCTTCCGTTCTCGCCGGAAATTGTCGTGAGCTGCGTGAAGTCGAACTTGGCTTCTCTGCATCCCTTGAAGTCTTTTAACTCAAGACTTTTCAGTTCCAGTTTCATCTCTTACCCCTTTCTTTGTGTATCCCCACATCTCAAGCATCCGATTCATGAGGATAATCATGCTGTTCATCTTTGACAGGATTCGCTCCAGTTCATCCTCTTGTGAAGGAATCTCACGGACTGCTTTCTCAACGGCTTCAAGCCGCTTTTCCACTTCGTTGAAGTGATTGTTCATATTCGTGCGGATATACCCGATTTCGGGATTCGGAGCTGCCTGGACGGTCATTTGATTTGCCGCATCAGCAATCGGCTCTTCTTTCTGAATCTCAATCGTGTATCTGCCTTTTTCGGCAAGCATGAACATTTCGACTTCTTCTACGGTGCTACGATCGACTTCCTTGCGACTAATGATGTTTCCAATCCAACTCTTCGACTTCCCGATTCTGCTGCAGAACATCTCACGATTCAGTCCACGTTCGGCAAGGTCGTAGGAAAACGCTTCGGCATTGAACCTTACAAGGTCATATTTTCTTCCTGGCATCACTTACCACCTTCCCACACGCAGTTTGCGTAAGTGAACAGAGCAAGCCAGCCGCCACAGATTGCCATCGGAATTAGCAATGGCTTTACGTTCGGCGTATCGAGACAGCAGAAGCAAATCATCAGAACGAGATATGCTGTCCACGACACCAGTTTCAGAATCGTGTTTTTTACCTTTCTCTTCATTTCATGCACCTCTTTCTTTTTAGTTAGTTACTTTTATTTCCATGCCAACTGCCGAAAGGATTAGAGCCAATTCAGCGAGTGTCATTGTGGACGGATTGTTAAGTTTTCGACAAAGCGTTGAGTACGGTATGCCGCATCTTGTAGAGAGCTGCCGGATCGTTAAATCGTGCTTGACCATGCCAAGACGAATCGTCTTCCGCATTTCTTTAGCAGTCTCTTGGTATGGAATTTTCAGCATTGCTCCTCTCCTTTTTTGAATACAAAAAATAGGCACATCGGAGTCGAACCGATAACTGGGAGAAAGGGATAAAAACCAGTCAGCATCCGTGCCGTGCCTAACCATAAAAACGCAGTGCCGTGAAAGTGTGAAATTTAGGAGGTAATCACAGTATGGCTTTTGTGTCGGACTGAAAAGTCAGCACTGCGGAATATGCCCGGATGCCGTGGGAAACCAAAAAACCACGACATCCTTCGAACCAAGCAACCGTTACGCACCGACTATCGGTGCGCTTGCCGGACAACCGAATCGGACGGTTAGATGTAAGGGGGAGCAGTGCGGTGCATGACACTACAGACATCTGACACCAGTCTCCGGCAGATTCTCAAGCCGCCTGTCGAAAGTGCGGATCTCTCCATGTCAAACTGGAGCGGTTTCCACTAACCTACTTGAGACACGCTTTGAAGTTATCAAAGTGCGAGGAACTTTTAACGCCCTTCCGTGTTGTCGGCGTTGCTCCTCAACAGATCGGTGACACTGACTCCAAGCACATCCGCAACCGACTCCAGGTTCGCAACCGTAGGACTGCTCGTTTCCCATCTGCGGATAACGCCGTTACCGATTCCAGCCTGTTTTTCAAGGCTGTGGATGGAAATTAACTGCTGTGCAGACAGTCGCTTGATATTGTCGAAGATATTGCTCATAATCACTGTTCCTAATCTATCAAGGTGCTTGACAATTTTTAGAGAATAATCTAAAGTAGGAGTGCCAACAGATACCACAGACCATCACTCTTTAATTGTCGGGAGAATCGCTTTTAAGATTTATCCTATGTATTTGGATTTATCTTTAGCAAATTCTCTAAACCCGATTATAAGATGTGGTGTTCATGGTGTCAAGAATAATTTTGGATTTTTTCCAAGAATTTTTTTGAAGAAGAGGAGTAAATTCTATGAACACCGTGGAGAGGATTTTAAGCATTCTGAAAGAGAGAAACATTGCTGTTTCAAGATGCGAACGTGCCTGTGACTTCTCAAATGGATACTTTAAGGGTTTAACAAAGGGAACAATGCCAGCCGATAAACTTGAGAGAGTAGCAAAATACCTTGGTGTTTCGGTCACATATTTGATGACTGGTAATGAAGGTTACTATTTAGATCCCGATGCAGCTGAAATGGCACAGGCAATGTTTGACGATCCCGACATGAGGATTCTTTTCGATGCGAAGAGAGAAATGAGTCCAAAAAAATTCCGCAAGATAATTGATATAATTACTGCATTCAGAGACATGGAGAATGCAGATGATGGAGATATCTAACGCAGTAGTATATGAACCGACACTTGGAGTCGTAATTAACGTAGTGATGGTAGATGCCGGAACACTATTTGACGAGTGCGTCCGACAGAATCCCGATGACAGTTATACGATATGGCTAAACAGCAGATGTTCCTGTGAGCAGCTGCGTGAGTCCTATGACCATGCTTTGAACCATATCCGCTATAACGATTGGGAGAAATATGATGTGCAAGAGATAGAGTCTGAAGCGCACCAACGAGGAGCATAGTATGCCAAAAGCCAAGAAACTTCCGTCCGGCTCATGGAGATGCAGAGTTTATAAAGATGGTAAGATGCGGTCGTTCACCGTAAAAGACCCTTCGAACAACGGTAAGTGGTTCTGTGAAGCGATGGCAGCAGAATGGGTACGTTCATGCCCTACAGTGAACGGCACTGTTAGAGCGGCTGTGAATGCGTATATCGAGTTCAAACGGAAATCAGCGTCACCTACTACCATAGTCGGATACGAATCGATCCGTGACCATGCCCTGGAAACTCTGCTCGACATTGACATCAGTCGGTTAGACAGCAAACGGTGTCAGCAATGGCTTGACGAGAGACTGGTAGATCACAAAGTGAAGTCGTGTAAGAATGCTTACGGTTTGCTGAATGCCGCATATCATCACGCTACTGGTCAGAGACTCCATGTGAATTTTCCCGAATCAGAGGAGATCGAATACCATACTCCGACCGATGCAGATGTTCAGAAACTCATCGATGCGACAGCCGGAACGGAACTTGGCAAGGCAATATTGCTTGCAGCGTTTGGAACACTCCGTGAAGGAGAGTGCGCTGCACTGCGAAAAGAAGACATCAATGGAAATGAAATAACCGTAAGGCATTCATACGGTTGGAATGGGAAAGAGTACGTTTTGAAGAAGCCGAAGACGGCATCCTCTATAAGAAAAATCTATCTGCCGGAAGAAGTCGTAGCACGACTGACTGCCAATGAAGACGGTCGGATCGTTGCGCTTAACCCACGACAGATAAATCACAGATTCTGTAAAGTCAGAGAGAAAATGAAGTTTGAGTATCGCTTTCACGACTTGAGAGCATATGCCGCATCGATAAGACATGAACAGGGAATCCCGGACGCTTATATCCAAGCCGATGGTGGATGGAAGACTCCTGTTGTGCTTCAGCGCATCTACAGAAGAGCGATGGAAGACAAGCGAAAACAGTATGCAGAGAAAATAAATAAGCACTTCACTGGAATCATTTGCCACGAAATTTGCCACGACAATCCAGGAAGTGCCTAAATATAAGGTTTTCCCCAACGGAGAGGAGGGGATTCGAAATTTTCCAACCCCAAAACACAAAAATCAAGCAGAATCAGCACATTGTCATCAAACCCAGTATTTATGCGGCTTCCAGCGGTTCTAAATTATTCAAATGTGAGAAATATTCTCAAATATGAGTAACACCATTTGCCACGAAATTTGACACGAATTTTTAATATCATGAACAAAATGTTTAATGATTGCTTGAAATAAAAAAACCCCTACGCTACAAAGAACGTAGGGGCGAGAACGGAGAAAAACACCCATCGCAAAGATGGCATTAGTTGAACAGTTTCGACCACATACTGGCATTGATCTCTTCGCTACCAGTCAACTCTTTAATAGCCGCATGAGTAGCCTTGCCGATGATGCAGTCCATACTGCCGGAGTAATATCCTCTCCCGGACAAAACTCCTTGTAAAATCTCTGCGAGAGTCGGATGCTTCTGCACTTCTGCTTCGGTCATCTTCTTCGCCGCAGCTTTACTCGATTCATAGAAATTATCGTTACCGATAGTCAATTTCGTTCCATAGTATTTATTGGACATATACTTCCATACGCCCAGTGCCGCAGAACGAGTCTTCTTATCGTATGTGTTGTTGACGGTCAGTTTAGATCCGCAACACTTTTTGACGATGTCAGAGTAGTAATCGTTAAGGAACGACTGAAATTCTGAAACATTGCCAGTCTTCGGTTTCGGAGCATTCTTTATCTCATAGACTGCTTCGACATGACCAATCTGAAGAGGACGCTTCGGGTCATCTCCCACGAACAGGATCGAATCACCTACTTTGAGTATTTCGGGATTCATGATGTGACCGTTGGTCAGTTCCACAGGAACAGTCTCAAAGATAGAAGAATTGTAGATGCCAGCCGTATTGTAGAGCGGACAGGAATAGCCGATTTTGGCATAAGTCGCACAGATGGAAGACGAGCAGTCGGAATAGTACTTTCCGTCCTTGTACTGCTTGTAAACGTACTCACGCAAATCCTGGTCGTAGTAGTTTCTGCCAAGGATTGTCTTGTAGGTATCATGGAACAAAACTCTGCCTTGGTCAGTCATTGCCTTGAGACGCTTGACTGCGATGATACCCTTGCGCTTTCCGTTCGGAGCGTACTGTGCGTATCGCTGTGATGCGTATTCGGCGAGATTCTTCAGAGAAGGTTTATCCCATCCATGCCCACAGATAGTGATGTCATTGTCTGTCATTCGTGTTCACCGACTTCGATTGTCATGTCCTCATCGTATTCACCGTGCGGAAACACCATTTCACTATTCATAATCTGCACAGCGGATTCGATGAGCGAGTTGAGCTGCTCGTCAGTCATTTTGATTCCGGCTTCATGGATGAGCCGAAGTGCCAGTTCATACTTCTTCTCGCCAGCACCCTTCTCCTGGATAATCTGCTCTGCGGCACGGACTGCGACCATCACGATGGAGTACACCCATTCATGCTTGCAGTTCTTCAGTTCCGTCATGATGAGCGGAATGAGATACCGGGCAATGATGGTGATGACAGCCGTAACAACAATTTCAAGAATGTGGAAAAGCGTATCAGTCATCGTCTTTCTCCTTTCCTTAAATGCCTAATTTGCTTGACAGATAGCCAAGGACTAACCCGACCAAGCCGGAGAAGACGAGCCATGTGAATTTCTTCCATTTTTCGCCCGGTTCTTCTTCGATCTTGGCAAGTCGTTCGCCTTGCCGTTTCAGTTCCTCTTGCATCTGTTTAACGCTCATTGCCAGTTCCTTGACGGATATGACAAGTTCGTTTAACGCTTCGCCGTTCTTTTCAACGAGAGACAATCTATGGTTCTGCCGCTCATTTTCATCGTCCACTCTCTTCAGTCTCTCATCAAAAACTTCTTTCAGCACATAATCGTCCATTTTCAGTCTCCCATAAAAAAGCGGCTCTTGCCGCAATCGGTTTACTCTTCCGCAACAGGGTCGTGCTTGTAGCACTCATGACGAATCGGGAATGATTCTTCCGACATCAGAATGCAAGCGTGAACAGGGAGACTGGATACGGCAGCTGCCGCAAGGACTGAATGATACTTCGCTTCCGCAGATTGCAGAGAGTCATACGCCCAAGATGGGGTACTCATCGCTCCGTTAGCGAATTTCTGAATCTCTACTACAAGATATTTCGGCATAGTTTACTCTCCTTCCGTTATACTTCCGTCCACATTGCGACTCCTGGTTCATAACTGTTGTTGTCACAGTCGGAAATCCAATGCTTACCCAAGTGACTCACTTTTGCACCAAACGCATATAATCCGACCGTGCCTTGCGGTTGTACCCATTCGGGAAACTCGATTGCTGGGTCGGGAATTACTTCCCATAATGCTGGCGTGATATGCGGCTTCCAGTCCGACTGCGATACATGAGACTGAAAACATTTGTACAGCACACCTTCGTCTTGCACACGGCTTGCTTCATGCTCACCGTCTCTCCCATCCCAGTACTGAACGCCGACCTTCCAACGATCAAAAAATTCCGGGCAGTAGAACGCATCATCGTCTTTCAGATTCTTCGCCGCTTTCATGAGCAATGCTCTCAACTGCAAGACTCGTTCTCTCGTCATTCCTCATCACCCCCTAATAGAATTTCAAGTGCTTCTTCGGGCGTCGGGTCTTCTTCGGGCGTTGGTTCTTTCTCATGTTCTTCCCAAGTAAGGTCTGTTTTGAGCAGATAGGTATATCCTTCTCTTCGTGGGCATGACTGGATAGCAGACATAATTCCTTCGTACTGTTCCTGCGTGATTTCATCACCTGTCGGCAGTTCACCTTTTGAGACGGACAGTATATATCCGTTATTTGTCGCAACGTAATATTTCATGCGTTTTTACCTCGCTCATAGTGAATACGTTTTCGGTGACAGCACTTCGTACTGGTCTCCGGTGATAACATGTCCAGCTGTTGTATTACCGATAGCAATATATGCAAGCCCTGAGCCTGTTCTCCAACGCAAAAAACCGCCGTTGTTTCCCCCGAGAAGGCTTACAAAACTACAAAGCTGATAATCGTCGAAGTCTGCTGCTGCCTTGTTTACCAGTTGCCCGACAACCACTTTCCCAAATGACGAACTGCCGCCGAACATATCTTGTATTGCGGTTTTACCTATGGTCTGGTCTGAAGCAACCGTAATGACAGAACCAATCCCACCACCGCCGCTCACGTTTACCGTCAGCGAGTTGATGAGCGTGGTGTCCACCACACCGTTCTGTGTTACTGTGTCCGAGGACTGAGCGACAAGCGCACCGTTGCTGACAACCTTTCCTTCGTCAGAAGACGAATAACTGTTCGGAACACTAACAGCAGCAGACGCATATCCAATCACATCATGTGTTCCGTTGGAATTGATGTTCTTCGTGCCGGAATCGACTGCGCTGGCTGGAACAGCAACAGCAGCATAAGCATAAGCGGCAACATCATGCGTACCATTCGTGTTGATGTTTTTCGTGCCAGTCGGAGTAGTACCAGTCGGAATAGCATCGATAGCATTTTCGAAACCAGTCGGAAACTCCAGTTGAGCAGAAGTACCGCCTTTGGATCGAATCTTATCAGCGATACCGCTCAACTCCGTATCAGAAACCTTGTAGTATGCCATTAAAAACTCACCCCCTGTGCCGAAGGAATATCGCCGGAGTCTATTGAAAGCGATTCAGAGATGTTCAGTGAAATCTCATCTTCTTCTGTCACGAAAAGAGGAATCGAATCCTCTTCTGTGATGGTAAGTTTAATCGTCATTCGTTTATTATCTCCTTGAGCAGATTGTTGGTAACTTTCGTGTAAGCGATATCAGTAGCACCACGCTTACCGTTCTTGTACCAGTTGACCTCAATCTCCACAGTCTCTCCGACCTTGAACATCGTTGTCTGCTCCTGTGTCAGCGGCACTTCGATATGCGTGTAACCATGTGATTCAGTTGCGGTGATGTCGGGAGTGACGAATGTCATTTCGCCGTTTGCAAACTTGAGCGACACATAGATGCGCTGGTCACCGATAAGAGCCGGAACATCAAGTTTGAGAGTAGGAGTAGTATAGATCCTAATAGACATTTTCTCTCCCTTCTATCAGAAACTCACGCCCTGTGCGGACGGTAATGAACCACCGAGATTCTCTGCCACTGTCGTAGCATCCATGTTCGTTCCAGGAGTCAGAGCTGCTCCGCTTGCGATAGATGCAGTCGTGATGTAGAGCGTGTCTCCGACAATCAGCAGATCGCCGCTGGAGTAGTTCTTCGTAGCGATATAATCCGCTTCGATACCAGTAATCATGAGCCGAGTAGCAGTCTCTCTGTCAGCGATGTACGGCTTCGGATTAGCGAAGTATTCAACATCAGTCGAACCGCAATCAGCACCAACATTATTGATGCCGTCCTTTGCGTATACCCGAATCGGAGTCAACTGATACTGTGCCGGAGTCGCAAGTTTGAAAACGTACTGGACAGGAGTGCCGTTGCTGTTCTGTGCTATCAGATAGTTTTTGAAATCGTCTGCGGTACTGTAATTCGTGTCGTAGAAGAACGCACGACCGTTGGTTGACGAAATCGATGAGTTGTTGTAGGTCGTTGAGAACGCATTGTTCATCAAGTCTGCCTTGTTCACGTTCGTCATCAGTTTGTAGTGCGAACACCAACCAGTCGAATTAGCACCTTTCGTATTCGGGGCAATACCGTAAGCACCGAGCGAGTAGTAGAACAGATTCGTATCGGATAGAGTCACCGACTTCGAACCATCGATGTTGAGGATGTCATATTCGGCAGTCAGAATGCCAGTAATCGGATCAAACGTACCACCATAGACGAATCCGGCATCGTCTTCCCATGAAACGGTCTGAACAGATCCGAATGCTTCATAGGCAGTCGCTACGCTTCCTTCCTCAATCTGATAACCGCTCATGTCTGTTTGCGGAGAGACGAGTCTGATGAAAGCGCAGTTGCTTGGCGTAGTGAACGTACCACTCTGAACACCAGTGCTTACATTGATGACCGAGTAGGAAACGATGACCGACCTACTGATGAAAGTCTGATTCGCATCGTAGAATGCGACAAGGTAAGAGCGGTTGTTTGTCGTGCCGACATTTATCTGTCCGGCATAAACCGTGCTTGGATTGACTCTTGTGAAAGCATTTGTGTAACGGTAACCGCTGGAAGATGAAATCGTACCGTCAGCAGTAATCGTGTAACCGTTCACCCAGTTAGCATTGCTGACATCGAACAGATTCTTTCCAGTGACGAAAGGTTTTGCACCAGTCCATCCAGTCAGCGCACGAATGTTCGTAGGACTTGGGTCACCACTGCCAGTCTGAATCGGGATAACCGTGATTTGCATATCACGCAGCGGAAGACTCTTACCACCGTCATTGAAGTGAGCGACACTGCCGGAAGCGTTGTTCCGAATGCAGATACCGTCAAGGAAGTCAGAGTCAATATCCGTAGCATGGATAGTACCATCAGCAATCTTATCGCTCGTCACAGCACCATCAGCAAGTTTAGCAGTAGTGATAGCACCGTCTTCGACAGTCGTTGTCGCTTCGGGATGCTGGTCAAGCCAATCTGCCACCGCCGAGTCAATCATCGATTGATCTATCTGCGTGAGGATAAAGGCAGCGATGTTTGTCAACGACACCTTCATCGTAGAACTGCCTTGCGTGTGCGGAAAGACGGCAGTTCCGGCAAGACTGGTATTGTTTGCTAATTCAGATATTCGTTTGCCCAAAACATCTGCCATAGTAGTTTCTCCTTATGATGGGTTACCAACGCCGCTGATGCGGTATGAAATAGATCCGTGCGGCACAGCAGCTTGAACTGGAGTCCATATCGTAATATTTCCGCTTGTGTCAAGTGTCACCCTTGCATACTGGGGAAGTCCGTTTACTGCCATCGAACAAGCACCAGTGACATTAGCCAGCGGAAGTCCATGAGAAATCGTACCGACAACAGTAGACGAGTTTGCATTCACGACACCGTCTATGAAGAAGTTCAACGTAGCGAACCCCATGACTTCGTTGTAGTAGACTTCATTCGCATTGCCGCTGACAGCAGAATAGCCAGTCTCAAACGAGATTGCTTCATATGAACCGTATGTTGACTTACCACATACAGTCCAGTCCGGCACATTCCCCGAAGACGGTTGCTTTACAAGAAATGGAGAAGGACTCTGCGAACCGCTATTCAACTCTATCTTTGTGTGGCAACGCAGATTATCAAGAATCTGACAAACAGCATCGTAGTCATCTATATATGCAAAAACTTTTGCGTCACTGTATGTTCCGATGTTGAACCGCTCCATCGTGATGTTGGAGTTTCCTTGAGATGAGAAGTATATCGTACCGACAGCATATGTCACTGACGAACTTGTTCCCATTTCGATTGATATATTCCAGTCATCGTCAGTAGAAGTGCGGTGCTGAAGGACAATCGATGCGGATATCCCACGAAAAATGACTCTGCTTAAACCGCTTTGAGATTCAAGAAAGAAATATCCATTATCAAGGTCATAATACGAACGATTATTTCTTGACTTTAGTACACCACTTTCAATCCAGTCAGCACTGATACCTTCTGCTTGCAGTATCCGAGCGATGACATCACCGTCAACAGTCATGCCGTACTTGTATGTCTGCCCACCGTCAGTCGATACCCCCCACGCTTCAGCAGTCATCTTCCAAATAATCATGGAGTTTGATAACTGCGGTTTGTCGTGCAGATAGTAGATAGTGCCGCCCTGTCCATCGGATTCTTCGGTCGTGTATAAGCCGGAAGAGTTATTGATGCGTTCCTGGAGCGAGTTGAATGTCTTGTCGGTCAGTTCCTTGGTCTTGACGAAGTTCTTCGTGCTTTCAGAGTAGCGATTAGCCATGTTCACCGAAGGAGTTTCTCCGGCAGAGAACGTAGACTGCTGATCGCCAGCCGTGAATGTCGTACTGGACACAAGAGTCCGATACAGACGATTCTTACCGTCATAGATGAAGCAGATATCTCCGGCTTCCATAGTCGGATAACCGATATGCGTGTATGCCGCTTTCCGATACTGCATTCCGAGGACATGACTTGCTACCGCTTCGGCTACTTGCTGTGCGTTTGCGTCAGTGACGAGTCCGTTCGTATCGATTACAATCATGTACTCATTAGTACCGACCACATACTCATTCAGAGCATTTTGGTCAGCGACATCATTCCGCACTATGACCTTTACGCCAGTGATGACGGTATCGAACTTCGCCGCATTGATGCTATACAGAGCAGTCAGACGGTTGAATATCGGATAGTTGAGCAGAATGCCTACTCGATCCTGTGTGAGGAGTAACTCATCGTCTTCGCTTTCAGAGTCAACGAACAGATATTCCGGGTCAACGGTCGAACCGATGAGTGCTGAATCGATTTCCAGCGTACCACGGTCGTACCAAATAAACTCCAGTTCGCCCATGCGGTTTATCCGAGCGTTTACACCGTTAATCTGCGCTGCCCAAGCGATGACATCACGATAACTGATGGAGTCAGTCGCAAATGGGAAAGACTCAAAGGTCAAATCCCACAGGGGAAGATTCGTGTATGCGATTGCGTCAGAGACACTTCTGATGGAGCAGATTCTGCTGACGAGAGTACGAATGTTAATCGGGAAACTGAACTGATTCGGGTCGAAATCCGCATCGAACTTGACCATGTTGTCAAGGCAAGTAAGCGTGATAAGGGAACTGTCATTCATGACATTATCTACGGTGTAGACTCCCTTCTGAAAACGCTCTATCGTTGACGGATCATTCTCCGTTGCACCGGGAATCGTCAGTCCGATTGAAAGAGTCACTTTCGCATCGTCAAAATCGTACTGGTCGAACTGCTCATTTATGTTGTCGAGAACAATCGTACACTGATTTATGATGCACGACCCGACATCGAGAGCATTCTCATTGGAAACTGCGTCCTCAAGAATGATACCACTCTGCCACAGATGCTGATTCGTCAGATGCAGAGCAGTGTTGTTCGCAAGCACGAAGTCCATGTAGTAGAGAAAATTCCGATTATCTCCACCGACTTGCTGAAGAAACTCTCTTGATACCTCAATCATGACGATTACCTTTCAATGATGTTGAACGACAGCTGCTCCCACCGTCTGCCGCCAACGAACCACTGTTTCATGGGAGACTCACGGTCACCCAAGTAAAATGTCTTTGTCTGCTGTGTCTCACCGTACTGCGGATCGTAGTAGGTCACTTCGAAGTACTCATTCGCCATGAAAGCACTCAAAATTGCCGCAGCTTCAGTAGGACTGGGATTGTTCCAGGCAAGACTGATTGTCCGCTTTGTGCAAAGAGTGTTCTTGTGCATGAGTCCGTCAAGTGTACGACCACTGTCCGGCAGAGACTCATCATATATTCCGACAGAAAAAGAAGATGGGGTTTGCACCACTGCCCCATCCACGATAAGGAAACCAGTTACTGGATCTGCCATGTCTTTTACCTCACAGCACCAGCCGGATACATCCGAGCGTTACGCCGAGCATTACCTCTTTCGACTGCCCTTGCCAGCACTTCATCGTTCATAGTCTTTACGACAAGATTGATTTGATACGGTTGACCATTGTCGTTTGCGCTCATTGCCATGCCGTACTGCATCAGTCCTTCGATCATGGCATTTTTCAACGCTTCAGTAATCTGATTGTTGTTAGCAACAGCAGTCCGAGTGCCGATTCGACCAACCATTTCGGGATTTCCACGCTCGTTTGCGGCAAACAGATCCGCATCCGGGAAACCACCTCTTGCGTAGAACGAAATCTTGGGCCAGGGAACTGATGCCGTAATCTGATGCCCGAAAAGCGAAACTATTTTCTTCTCCGTGTTCCAAGAGAAGTGGAAGTTCGGCATATTGGTTATGCTCTTCAATCCAGCACGAAGATTTTCTGCCGCAGTTGAACCAATGGATTTGAACGTGCCGAAAAGATTTCTGATAGGCACACTCACATGAGTCTCAAACCATCCGCTTACGTTACCCCAACCGCTGGTAAGATTCGTTTTTGCGCTTGCAAATGCGTTGCTGATCGATGATCCAAGACTGCTGAACACAGACGAAATAGGTACTTTTACGTTTGTGTCGAACCATGAGGATATTCCGCTGAATTTCGAAGTAGCATTCGCCGCAGCTGTTGCAAAAGCAGTCGTGATGTTCGTGTTCAGATTGCTTGCATGACCCGAAATCGGACTATTGACATTCGTCTTGAACCATCCGGCGAACGGATTCCATTTCTTTTTGGATTCATCTACCGTCTGACCAGTCTTCTTGACTGCCGCATCACTCGTCTTTCCGTATTCCTTGTTGACTTGCTTATCAAGGTCATCAAGAACACCACCAGCACCACCGTGAACCTTATCCTGTGCTTCCGGGAATGCTTCTTCGATCCACTCGTCAAACTTTTTGTTGATGCCGCCGAGAATATCAATGCCGAATGTATCCTTGAGCCAGCCGTTCAGAAGTGCCAACCACGGAGTCGTTACTTGCCATGCAGTGAGAATCAGATTTTTGACACACTTTGTCAGTGCGGCAAGCAGTTCGGGGTTGTCTCCGCTGAAGAATCCGACAAGTCCGTTGATGATTGCCCTTGCCGCATAGAGTGCTATTTCATCGACATGAACCGCATCGAGAACGCCATTACAGAACTCGATGAGTGACTGGAACGCAACTCTTAACGCCTGTCCGATTGTTTGCCAATCAAGCCGTTCGAAAAATGCTCCAATCGCTTCAACTATCTTTTTGCCGATTTCATACCACTTTACGGTTGTAGCAAACCCGATGAACGCCTTTAGCAGTCCGTTCAATGCGTCTGCGATTCCGGCAGCGAGTCTTTCCCATCTGATGTTTAGGAAAAAGTCGTTTAGACTCTTTCCCAGTGCCTTTCCAAATCCTGTCCAATCGAAGTTTTCTACGAAACCGCAAAAGACATCAATGACATGGTTGAACCACTCTGCAAGTTTCTTTGCCCAGTCACTGTGGAATAGCCTGTCAATCTGCTCATTAAGTTTTTGAGCGATTGCTTCTCCGACTCCATACCAGTCTCCGGCAAGGATTTTTTCACGAAGCTGCGATGCAAAATCAGCAAGCGAGTCTCCGGCGAGATCGACCGTCTCAAACATATCGGACGGATTTACGCCACCACTGCCGCTACCGCCGCCACCACCACCGCTACTGCTGTTCGGATCGTTAAGAGCGTGAATCTCATCGAACGACATGATGGTCTTTTTGAGGTCATCCATCTTACTGCCAGCACCACCAGCGGAAGAGCCAGCCTTGTCGAGAGATGCGGCGTAATCAGTCCATACGGACTTTGCCTGGACTGCGAATCCCTTGCCAGTCAGTGCCGCCATGAAACGACCGATGGCATTGAGAGCAGACGCAAGCAGATTTATGAATGTTTCAACATACGGAGCGACAACATTGACGATCGGAGCAAATGCCGCCGCCCATGCGTTCTTCAGATAATTCAATCCCGAAACCATCCGGGAAATCGAATTGTTGTACTCCGCAGAATACTGTGCGAGGTTGTCAGATCCCTCTTTAATACCACCAGTCAGCGCACGGATGAGACTCGTCAATGCTCTGCGGATAACCATCAGCGACAGGAATCCACCGAAACCTCTCCGACCGAAAAGTTTGCTTGTGTGACCTTTGCCGCCGATACCGAGGAATTGACCTACCTTGGAAAGTACAGCACCGATTTTCTTAAAATCACTGGACGAAGTCCTTGCTTTCGATGCGGCATTTTTTGTTTCGTTACCAAGTTGTTTGACTGACGAAGACGCTTTTTCAGCGGTCGTGCCAGCATCTTTCTGACCCTGTGCCTGTTCTTCTGAAGATTTGGCAGCACCTTCTTGCGCTTTCTGAAGTTCCTTCAGCGCAATACTCGCTTTTACGCCAGTTTTTTCTGTCCTTCCGAGTTCTCCATTGATGGTTTCAACGAACTGCCGAAGATTCGGATCTGCTTGGAAATGTTCAAGAACAGGAGATGTCTTTGGTATATTGTTCCAGTATTTCTCACCAAGGACATCTGCGGCTTTTCCTCTCGCTTGTGAGCGAGTTCGTGTTCCAAACAGTGAAGCACTTCTCGTTTTTGAGTTAAACGCTTCCGCAGCAGCCGTAGCACCCTCAATCGAAGAGGTTACTTCCTTAAACTCCGCATCAACAGCATCTGCTCTTGTCCTTGCCAGTTCAACAGACTTCTCTATATCTCTGACACGTTCATCTACGACTTCGATTACTGCCGGAAGTTGCTTTGCCTGTTCAGCAACATCAGAAAACATGGAGTCATACGGACTCTTCTTGTCTCCCTTCATAAGGTCTGCGAAAGAAATACTCGCAAACGCCTGTCTGAACTGCGTCTCAATAGCATCGGGATCTACGATTTGACCAGCGAAAAGAGCCGGAAGTTGCTTACCACCATAGACTGCCGGAAGCATTTTTGTTAAATCCCGATATGTCGGCATATTGTTCAGTGCCGGGAGTTGCTTGCCGGAAACATTTGAAAACACTCCTCTGTTTCCGAATCCGAGCAACTTTGACGCAGACATCTTGCTGATGTCATCAAGTAGCCGCTTCCTGTCTATCAGATCCTGGTTACTGACTTTGCCGTCATTCTTATGCTTGGCAGTTGCTTTCTGCGCTTTATCAACAGCCGAAAGAGCAGAAGATATCCCCTTGAAGGACTGTGCCAAGTTGCCGATATCTTTGATTCCCTTTGCCGCAGTAACGATTCGGTCAAGTGCTGTGCCGACTTTATTCAGTTTGTCTTCAAGTTTATCTAATGCGAAGAGTGCTTCTTCTGCACTGGAATAAACCTCAACCTCAAGTGTGCTTACTGATGCTTTCGGCATTGTCTTGATTCTCCTCTTGCTGGGCAAAGCGTTTATTAAACTCCATCGCCCAGTTCATAAACCGTGCCGCTGCCATCTCGTCTCGATGTTCCTGTTCTTCAATAGCCTTGCGTTCTTTTTCCGCAAGCATGAAAGCCTTTTGGGGATACGGACTCTTACGACCGTCAATAGCAGCTCCGATAGCAAGCAGAACGTACATCCCACCAAGCCATGCGGAATAATCGACCATCATGGCATCCGCTTCAACTTTGTCGTTGAAAGAATCTTGCCAAGGTTTGAGTCGCTTTGGATTCATATCCCAAAACGCCGCATAAGGAACACCGTATCGGGTAGCCATTGGAAGCCATACGGACATGATGTAGTCCGTGTAGGACGAATACTTTACTCCGTCACTTCCTCTGTCTCGACCTTGGACTTCGACTTCGATTTCTTCTCCGTCTTCTCCTCGTCCAGTCCGAGTGCCTTGCGGAAAAAACCCGATTCACTGACCGCTTCCCCGAATGCAGACATAAGGTCTTCGATCGTGCCGCCGCCGAGAACGTGCTGTTCGATGAGCCGTTCTGCTTCTGCCCTGTCTTCGCCAGTGATGGCACACACGAATCCCATAGCGAGAAGAAACATCTGCTTCTTCTGAAACGCTTCAAGAACAGAGAAACCCTGTTCTTCCATCATCGAGAAGTGCTTGAACGTGAGTTCCGGCACGATGTAGTTTTTATTGTTTATTTTCAGCGTTTTCATTGTTTTTCTCCGTTTTTGAAATAAAAAAATAGGGGCAGCATGATGCTACCCCTTGTGTCGATTCTGCTTACGCTTACGCAAACGTGATGCCAGTGGACGGAAATACGTTGATGGTCATCTCACGGATGCCATTCACGCTACCTTCATTGACGGACATCGTGAGCAGTCCGCTCCAAGTGAACTTTCCCTGTACTCCGCTTGCACCGAAATCGAGTTCGAAGTTCTGCGAAGTACCCTCAAGTGCTTTGAGAGTCGTGAACTTCGTCTTATCCCAGTTGCAAGTGAAAGTCATAGTGTCCTGTGAAGCGACCCCTGGCACGAAGGTCTGGATGGTGTCTTCGAGGTCTGTCGTTTCAAGCGCATCCGGCTGTCCGAAAAGGGAAGGATACGACTTGATCTCCGTGATTTTCGTAAGCGAAGTGCCAGTGCCGATTTTCAGCACCGTGTTGATCGTGGAAAAACCAGCAGACATAGTTTATTCTCCTTATGTGGTTGTGAAACGTGGAACATCATCAAGGTTGTGGATGACTCTGCGGAATCGAGCGACCATGCGATACACGTTCGGACTTGACTGGTCGGGTAAATCACTGATGCCGTAGATCCGTTCGTATGTCATTGCTCTCATCGCTTTGCAAGCAGCTACGATGATGTTCTTTGCTTCCGTGATGGATTTGTTACTGTAGGACTGGATTTCGACCGTGGAAGTGATTGCGACATCGTCTTCAAAACTCCCTTCGTCCAGTCCGATTCCGACTTCCGGCATATCGATGGTTATCACGCATAAAGCCGGAACATCTGAAGGTGTCGCAGTTCTTGAATTTTTCACGTTAACTCCAGGGTACTGCGTCAGAACGTAGTTTTTCACGTTCGTAAACACCCTGTTAGTCGGATCAATCATTGGCAAACACCTTCCTCGCTATTTCTTGAACTACTCTCGCCATCTCCTCACCACCACGATACATCGGCATAGATGCGACCATACCAGTTGACCAGTGTTTCTCACCATCGTCACCGATGTAAAACCAGCCGGGATATGGAATCTCCCAGTTAGCAAGTGTCTCATGCTGTGGTGGGGCAGTTGACGGATAAGTGCCAGCACCTACTGGGAACGGCATTTCTACCGCAGCCGGATTCTGCGCTCCGTTCAGTCCTTGCAAACCCGACCCAAACTCAAGGAACAGGATTGCGTCAGACGCTACGACTATCCTTGCTTTGTAGTGACCGCTTCGGTGACTGTAGGCAATGCGAAGACTGCCTATCGTATCACCAGTATCGATGTGCATTTCAAGGATGCTATTGATGACTTCGTATCCGGCTTGTGCCGTCAATTCGATGAGCAGCTCAACTTTTCGCTTTAACTCTTCCCGATATGCCCTAACTTGCTTCGCCGCTTCCCGAAATGACTTGCCCGACAGGACGCAGTCAATTTTCATTTACAACCTCAACTGGCGTTGGTGTAGATTCAACTGTAACCTCATTACGCAAGCGAGATTTAATCGGGAAAGCGAGGAAGTTCAAACCAGCTGCCGGACGAGCGGAAACAGAATAATCTGCGTCTGCCGGATCAGCGTGTCCGTTTTGAAGCGTTTGGGGAGTGTGAAGATAAATGAGCGATGTTTCATCGATGGGGATATCAAGGTCATCTGTTACGATTCGCCGTTCAGCATCGATATCGATGCCGTAGATGTTCTGACTCGTTGTGCCAGCACCACCCGAATAACCTCTGCCCGGTGAGAGGACTGCTTCAAACTCGACAGGAACGGAGTAGTTGACAACAGGATCGCCAGTCTCGTCTCCGTTAGCGTCAGTCTCAGTAGTCATGGATTCGTACAGCGCATACCACATCGTGCGCTTGTTTTTATCAAGCATCCGCATGGCAGTCACCTCATGCGTAATACGCAAACGGTACTACGCCAAGGAACAGGGTTTCACGCTTAACGAATGTTCTTTCCTCACCGTTTTCAGCGATTCTCGACTGACCTTCAGCACCTCTCATGTTGAAGTCGTAAAGGGCAATGTTGTAGATGTTGGAGAAGAATCTCTGCATATCTGTTGCCACGAACGAACTATCCACATCATGCGGATAATGCCGTTTCTGATAGACTTCCCGATAGGCATTGTTGGTCTTTGTGAGTAGGACAGGTTTGAGTGCGTCCTTTGGAGCGACATCAATAAGCAGCTCATTGTAAACCGACTGGACTAATCCGTTCAGCGGTTCGACCGTGACATCTGCCATACTGCTCACCTCACTTCTTCGTTGACTTCCGGGTCTTCTTTGGCTGTTTGACTTCCTTCGGCTCGTCAGTTACAGTCTCTTTTTTCTCCTCTACGACTACTTCCCAGCCGTTTCGGATATAAAGTTTGGTGAGGAAGTCTTTAATTTCGACTTCCCCACCGTTTTTGCGGACTCTTACCATCACGTTGTCTGCGGACTGGTCATGTTGATGGCGATAGCATCCTTCTTCATGTTGAGGACGAAGCAGTCGTAACGGAATCTGCCCTCGACAAGGAAGCCGTTTACTCCCGGAGGATTGTCGTGAATCTTGAAATCCTGGAGTTTGATCGGAGACGGAGCGCACATCGGGTTCGTGATGATGGCACTGCACGTTGCCGGGAAGTAGGACGAAGGTGCTTTGATGATCGGAACACCATCGACCTCACCGACCTGTCCGTTGAGGATGATGCGCTGACCGATATCACTCGCCTTGATGAAAGCCGGATCGAGTTTGAGGTAGTTATAGAAAGCCGGAGTCACGATGGCAATTCTGCCACCGACAGGGGCTTTATCCTCATCGATCGCTTCCTGCATCGCCAGGAAGATTTCGTAGGCATTGCTCTTGGACGGTTCGGTCGTTACCACGTTGCCAGCACCAGTTGCCAGTGCGGCGAGACGATAAGCATCGATCTCCGGGATGACCACATGGTCGATTTCTCTACGGAGCGCAGCAGCCGCAGCCATAACACCCATCGTGTCATCGACAGACTTGCGGTCGATGGTGAACGTGAAGGAACGATCCTGGGAAAGGGTCATGGTCTGAACCACGTTCTGAAGTTCTGACGGAGAACCATACCGAGAGCTGCCAGTCAGCGTGTAATCGACAAGGTCAACGGTCGGGATGCTGTACACCTTGACAGCCTCGACACCGACCCAGTCATAGTTCTGATTGACAAGGGAATTGGTCAGCGAACCAAGCCGAAATGCTTCATCGACAAGGTCGCTATACTTTTTCGCATAGTCGATAGCCATTTTTTACCTCTTTCTGCGTTGGTTAGTTGGTTAATACGAATCGGGGTTGAGGAAAGCCTTTTTGAACGGATCTTCGTCCTCTTTGCCGCCGTTTTCACCGTGTCCGGCATTGATTTCCGGGCGAGAAGCAAGCAGTTCTTCCTGTGCCTTTTTGACAGCCGCACTGATTGACGCATCACGGTGAGAAGCAATCTTCTCCATCAGTGTATCGATGTCGTTATCGGCTTCCAGTTCGGCACATTCCTTGGCAAGTTTTTCGTCCATGCCCTGTTTGAGGTAGCGATTAGTCGCTTTCATCATTGCCAGTTCACGTTCGACTGCCTTGAGGTGGTTTGACCGCTCTTCTTCCGCTTCACGCTTGGCTTCCGCTTCCTGTTCTTCCTGTGTCTGCCTTGCACGAAGCTGCTTCTTCCACGTTGCCGCTTCAGACGATGCCTTGGTGACTGCGTCCTTATAGCGTTTGTTCTCTGCCTTTGCGGCTTGCAGCTGGGCGAGAAGTTCTTCTACCGTAAATTCGGGTTCGGGAGTCTTCTCTTCGGGTGTCGGGTTCTGTTCATCGAGTCTTTCATCAATTTCTGCCATTTGTTTCTCCTTGCGATTTAGGTCTTCTCTGACCGTTGCGATTTCCGTCTTCTCTGACGATTTTTGCGGTATATGAAAAGCGCAGTAATCGGATAATCACGACTACCACGCTTAACACCATGAGATTTATGTTTAGCCGATATACTCGACAGAGCATCGGCATCCGATAATGTTGGGCAATGACGCTCCGAGAGACATATCTTTCGGGTACATCATTAACTCGTCTCCGACTACGAACGGATCTAACGCATCTACCATCTGACCATCGGCAGCACCGTGCGCTGGGCGTTCACGACCATCCATGATTGTGTGCCATACTTTGAATTTCTTCCGCTGGCGTACCGCTTCATCGTAGTCGTAGTCGTTCCAAAACGTGTTTGAGACATCTTCGGCATTCTCTTTGGCACGGTCTTCGGAAAGCGTAAACGGATCTGATCGTCTGTTCCGAGTCGTATCAGCGATGCTATCCGCAATCGCAGTGACCATGTCATCAGTGTTGTCCGTCTTACGAACATCATCCGGCAGAGAGTCACGAATGCGCTGGCGAAGGTTCTTTCTCATTTTCTCTTCGTCAACGAGTCCGTCCATCGTGATAAACCAAGCGAAGAAGTCAAGGAACTCTTCCTCAAGGTCTTCAGCAAGGCTTATCCGTCTGTCTCTCTGCTTCGGAGTGATATCCATTTCACCGAAGTACTGCTCAAACTCCATACTCCGGCGTTCGATACCGAGACGATTCATCTCGTCAAACGACATGATGGTCATCATACGGTATCACTTCCGTTCCGGCGTTCCCCACGCATCACTGTGGACACGTTCTGAACGAATCCTTCCACGATGGGTGACTGTTCTACTTGGTCGGATGTGTCTGCTCCGGCACGGTTTTGAGAGTTCTGTGCGTCCTCTCTCTTCGTATATGCCGAAACATATGTGTTCTCCGCACGGTTGATGATGGCATCCTGGTAACGAGTAACGACATCCATCGAATCTGCCCAAACTTGAGCAACATCCGGGAAGAGATCGACAGTCTCCATTGCCGCACGACCGTTTATGCCGGATTTAATCATCGTCACCATCGCATTGACCTTCGACACAAGGTCGTAAGTCTTGTTCCGAGTGAACTTCGGCAGAACATCTGACGGATTGAGAGTCAGCAGAGGACTGTCTTCATCGAGTCCTACTGTCGTGTGGATGCACTTGATTTCCAAGTTTGCCACTTCCATCATGCCCTTGAACAGGGTTCTCTCTTCCATTGCCGCCGCAGATTCGGCAGCTGCCCAGCCGGAAGACATCGACATCGCAGTACCAGTAGATCCACCACCCGGTTCTGATTGAAGCGGAACGTAGCACTTCTGCAAGATGAGATTGCGCTTACTCTCGATATTCCTCTGAACACCGTCAAGTTCCAGCGTGGAGTGCAGCGGCTTTATGTTCGGCTTGCCGCCGCTGATTGTATTCGTCATGACCCACTGACCACCGACTGGCGGCTTGGGTTTTCCGTTCTCATCGACAGGCAGCGAGAAGTCGTTGCCCCACCAAATCTCCTGTGTGGTTTGGGCAATCGTGTTCGCAAAGTCACTGACTTCGGCATTCAGAGCATCCATGTCGGAAATCTGACGCTCAAAGCAACCAGTCCTGTCCGGCGCTCTTTCAAACTCGACAATCGGAATCATTCCGAGAGGATTCCTATCCCCACTTCGGTCAAGTTCTCGCCAAATGTTGACTTCCTTTCGCTGCTTCGTAGTCTCGTCAACGATGGACACAAGGTTCAGAACCTCAAACCGTCTCTCCGGCGTGAATACCGTGTAGTAGACATCACCGTAGTAAGTCCGTCTGAACGTGACTCCGGCAATCACTTCTTCTCTCGCCGAGTTTTTGTAGATGCAGAAAGTGTTCCGTGGATCGAGCGTAATCAGTTCGAATGCCGACAGTCCGTTATACCTTGGACGGACATCGACCATCATGTAACCCATGCCGCAGATTTCAACAAACCGTGCCAGTTCCTGTTGTTTGTACTGGACATACTCGATTTCGTTCATCTCGTTCAGCATGGTCACGCCGATGTCCTGTTTGCGGTTGGACTCATCGTCAGACTCTTGCATATCCTTGTTGCCAC